>Ga0247811_1000087_pt1 | contig 32122 bp, 31 predicted proteins | sample UWRJL134311R1_FD_189018 | JGI IMG/M metagenome (GOLD analysis project Ga0247811, IMG submission 189018) | Plant litter microbial communities from Arlington Agricultural Research Station in Wisconsin, United States - UWRJ-L134-311R-1 | ecosystem: Environmental > Terrestrial > Plant litter >...
TTTTAGGAATGAAGTAAAGCAGCTTGACGGATTTATTTTTATTACGCCCGAATATAACAGATCTGTGCCGGCTGTGCTTAAAAATGCGCTTGATGTGGGCTCACGTCCGTATGGTCAAAGTGTGTGGGACGGGAAACCGGGGGCGATCTTTAGTAATTCTCCCGGAGCTGTTGGAGGCTTCGGTGCGAATCATCATTTAAGGCAAAGTCTGGTATTTTTGAATATTCCCGTTATGCAGCAGCCGGAAGTGTATCTTGCTAAAATTAATGAAGCTTTTGAAGAAAATGGCAGTATTAAAGATGGAGCAGCAAAAGACTTTATTAAAAAAGCTGTTGACGCCTTTACCGTTTGGTTTGACCAAAATAAAAAGAAATAAACTGCAGTGCACTTATCCATAAGCAGGATATGATTTTTTGTTGGGTCCCGTTAAATCCAAATCACATTTCTTACCTTTACTATTTCAGGAATACTTATGGATAAAGGTATAGCATTAGCAGATAAAGGATCTTCACTAGAGCAGTTAATTCATTTTTTTAATGGGTATTTTGCTCTCAGTGAAAAGGAATGTGAGGTTGTTCGGCTTTTCTCCCAAAGAAATGTCAGGCGAAAGGGATATCTCCTGCAGGAAGGTGATGTATGCCGACATTACTCTTTTATTATTTCAGGCTGTTTTAAAATGTTTGCCGTAGATCCGGCGGGTAAAGAACACAATCTTCAATTTGCAGCTGAAAACGAGTGGATAAGCGATCTGCACAGTTTTTACTCCCAAGAGCCAAGCCGTATGTATATAGAGGCAATGGAGCCTTCGGTTGTACTCCAAATCGAACATGATGATCTCTTGTATTTATTTATCAATTACCACAAATTTGACCGCAATTTCAGGATTATAACAGAGCGCAAGTACATCAATTTTCAAAACCGAATTTTGCAGAATATCAGTTCTACCGCTGAGGAGCGTTATGTTAGTTTTACACAGCAATATCCGGCAATGGTCAACAGAATTCCCAATACACAAATAGCTTCTTATCTGGGCATTACTCCTGAATTCCTGAGCAAAATCAGAAAAAAAATCGTTACATAGCCTGACGATACCAATTTATTTTCTTTTAGAATAGAAGAACAGATACAAACTATTATTTGGAAAAAAGTAAGCAGCAGCTGCCTATTCAATTTCTATTGGCTCGTTAGGGGAGACGGGTAACGGAATTTTCGGAAAATCAGTAAAAACCATTTCATTTTAAATACAAGACATTCGCAGCGTAGGATAATTAGTTTAAGGGAACAAACTGCCGGCTTAATGGATAAAAGGAATATAATACGTTCCGGAGAATAGGGAGGAGAGTGTAATCCTTTGCACGTGGCATACCCAACGGTTTACAATTAATCTTTATATTTGAGAATTAAAATATTAAAATGAGCGAAAAAACGAAACCATATGCGGTAATAACTGGCGCCAGTAAAGGCATTGGAAAAGCTATTGCTTATGAATTGGCGAAACAAGGCTATCCACTATTGCTTGTGGCGAGAAGTGAAGCCGAATTACAAGCACTTTCTGATGAGCTGAAGGTTAAATACGGCATCAATACTGCTGTTTTCCCCATTGATCTTTCGACAAATGGTGCTTCGTTACAAGTAATAGATTGGATAAAAAAGAATCAATATCCCGTTGGCTTTTTAGTTAACAATGCCGGTTATGGTGTGTGGGGCGATTTTAGTCAGTCTTCTCTAACCGATCAGCTTGGCATGATGCAGCTTAACATGAATGTAGTGGTCGAACTTTCTCATTTGTTAATACCGTTACTTTCTCAACAAAAACAAGCTCACATTTTAAATATATCGAGTACTGCTGCTTACCAGGCTGTGCCAACGCTGGCTGTTTATTCGGCTACAAAAGCTTTTGTTTTGTCGTTTACCCGTGCGTTGCGTTTTGAGCTTGCCCAAACTTCAATTTCAGTAACTTGTTTTAGTCCGGGTCCGGTTGCTACTGGTTTTGCTTCAAGAGCTGGTTTAGATGCTTTTAGCAAAATGGCTGAAAAGTTTAATATGCAGCCCGATGAAGTGGCAAAAATGGCAGTAAAAGCCATGTTCAACAAAAAATCAGAAGTTATTCCGGGTTTTACCAATATCATTTCAGTTTACGCCAACCGTATATTACCAAAGGCTTTTATAGAAAAAACTGCTGCTGGAATTTATAAAATTTAATTTTTTTTCAAAAAAAAATAAAAAATATTCTTTGCAAATGAGAAATTATATTACATTTGTATAAATGTCTACTAATTCTATAGAGTATATCTAATATGAGAAATAAGTTTAATTTTACTAAAGATCGAATGCACGCCAACACTATGCGAATGTGTTGCTGTTGTTGCTGTTGCTAATCTTTCAGATAAAATTTCAAACACTATTATTTCAATTTATTAAATATATTTATTATGGTATCTTCTTATAAAACTTTTACCCTTACTGAGCAATTAACTGCTGAGCAGATTAACTTTTTCAACGAACATGGCTTCATCCATTTCAAAAAATTTATAAATCCTGAAACGGTTTCCTCCATCATTGATGCGTCAAAACAAGTAGAGCAAAAATGGATTGACAATGACCTTCAAAAAGTAAATGGTGTTCCAATCAAATACGGAAAAGATTTAGATGGTTCTCCAATTGTACAACGTTTTGCTTTTATCAATCAGCATCATCAAACCTTAAGCGGTCTTTTATTGGATCCAAGATTTAATAGTTTATTGCCGTTGGCAGGCGAGGGCTCGAGATTGGGTACCGAAGAAAAAGACGGAATGGTTTTCAATCATTATATCAATGGTCCGGAAAGTAAGTTTACCAAAATGGGCTGGCATACAGATGGTTTGAGAGATATTTTTTATGGTGGAAAATTAAACCCAATGCTCAATGTGGGTATTCACTTAAGTACTTTACAACCCGAAAATGGCGGCCTTAAAATCATTCCGGGTACGCACAAGCAAAGTATTTATCAAATGCTTTTTCGTAAAAAATACTTTTTAGATAATAAACCTGATCCACAGGAAGTTGCCATCACTCCGGAAGCGGGAGATTTAACCATTCACGATGGCCGTTTGTGGCACAGAGTGGCAGAATCAACTATTCGTGGCGAAGAAAGCAGAAGGAGAGTGATTTATGTTCCGATTATAGCCGGAAAATATGCTCCTAAAGATGAGAACAGTCCAACGGTTTTCTATCAACGTTTTGCAGGTATTGTTAAATAATTATGCTGATTGTCCTCGCAGTTAGTTATCTGGTTAGATCAGGTAAACTAAAAAGAACCACCAATTTCTTTAAAAATACGCAAAGAAAAATAAAATTAAAAGTTGTAAAACTAGAATTGGCTATAGTATCAGGCTTATAAATATTGGGCAATTAATGAGAAAGGAAACACAGGTCGAAGATTATAGTGCCATTGCGCAAAGAACATTTTCAGACCGTAAACGAACTAATATTTTAAAAAAAGCAGAACAGTTAACCATTGTATTTTTGCTGCCAAAGGTGCCTAAATTCATTTCGCCAAACGTACTCACTTTAATGGGTACGCTTGGTTCAGGATTGGTGTTTTTAGCCTTTGTTTTGGGTACTTATTTCGCCAATTGGTATTTGCTTTTGGGTATTATTGGATTGGCTGTAAATTGGTTAGGAGATTCTTTAGACGGAAGACTGGCGTATTATAGAAATATGCCGCGCCGTTGGTACGGTTTTGCACTCGATATTATTGCCGATTGGATTGGTATTGTATTGATAGGCTTTGGCTATTATATTTATGCCGATAATGGCACACAAATAGCAGCTTTTGCTTTTGTTGCATTGTATGGCTGGTCGATCATCATCAGCCAGTTGCGCTACAAAATCACCAATGAATACAGTATAGATTCTGGTTATGTTGGCCCAACTGAACTTCGGTTTATTATTGCTTTTATTTTAATTACAGAAGTTTTATTTCCTGGATCAATTACCTATTTGGCTGGCTTAATCACTATTATATTGCTTATAATTAATGTCATAGACAGCTTAAAGCTTTTAAAGCTGGGCGATTTAAAAGATAAAAACCAGAATTGATAAATAACAATTTTTATAATGTCGTATTTTGAAATTAAAATAGCTTAAATAACAAATTGATTTCAATTCCTTATCTGCAATATTGGGGCTTTTAACTTTAGAACTTTTAAACTTTCGACTTACTTATGTTCAGTAAAAAATCCATTTTCACTTTTCTACAGGCACAAGTCGCGGCATTTTTAGGAGGCATGACCGATTATGGTTTGATGATTTTATTGACAGAAGTATTCAAATTGCATTTTACCTTTTCTATTCTAATCTCCGGAACCGTTGGCGCCATGATCAATTTCAGCATCAATAGGTTTTGGGTATTTAAAAATCAATCGGGTTACAGCAGTCCCATCAACAGTCAGCTTTTTAAATTTGCACTGGTGGTTTTGGGAAGCATTTCCTTAAAATCATTGGGTACACTTATGTTGCAAAAATCATTTCAAATCGATTATAGAATCGGAAGATTGATTACGGATCTTTTTGTTTCTTATGGTTTTAATTATCCGCTGATTAAAAATTGGGTTTTTAGGGCAAACGAAAAACAGAATGCAATCGAATCAAATTAAGTATATCAATAACCAGTTAGGTGTAATTTTTTGGTTTTTCTGTTCTGACACATAGTCCCAAAACCCAATGTCATTAAGTTAAGGAAGTAGTAAAAAGACAGAGAAGTAACACAAAGTTTGTCATCTCGACGAAGGAGAGATCACACTAGTATTTCCGGTCAGATATTCGCCAATCTTTGTCGAGTTTCTTGTGTGATCTTTCCTTCGTCGAGATGACAAGATTGCGGATTCTGAAAGAGTTAATCTTCATTAAAACATGTGAAACGCCTTTTTAAATGTCTTAAAGCTATGTTTCGAGCCTGCACTGAGCGGAGTCGAAGTGTGTTTAAATCATTACACCGAATGTTATAAAAAATTTCTCTATGAACAAATTACCATTTAAAAATTTTACAAAATCATTAATAGTAATCACGATCTTAGTCAATATAATTTCCGGAAATCTCTTGGCACAATCCAAAAATCCATCGCCATTACATTTTCCAACGCCTAAAAATATAGATAATATGCTGTTTTATATTCAGCGAGACCCGAATATAAACACTGCAATTTATGCCATAAACTACCAGGAAAACGGAAAAATAGACAAAAGCAATCCTATAAAAGCGTATTGGATTCGGTATGCTGAGAAAGGAGAAAAGAAAGATTTTAGTTATATACAACGCAAATATGCCTACGGCATAGAAAGCAAATCCTTAAATAATGACGAGTTTGAACTTCAATTTGTATCGTATAAAAAGTTACCCTTAACCTTGAAAAAGATAGATTCAGACCAAAAATATCATGTTTTTGTAAATGTAAACCAGAAAAAAATACAGGTAGAAAAAATATTTGTACGCATTGAAGGAGGTTCTTTTTGGCTACCCAATGTAAAGTATGCTGAAATTACTGGGATTGATGTTTCTTCAAATAAAATGATTACTGAGAGGATGTTGTTGTAATTGGATAGTTATATATTTAGATGTAGCAAAGATTAACCTTTCGAATTCAATATTTACAACCCGATCACGCCGATATGCGCAACGATCACGCACAAATTCTTTCCGTGCCCGCTCCTATATTAATAAAAACTGGATTTTCTTTTTTCTGTTAAGATTTACTTTGCGGGCGCAGATTACTAATCCGCTCGATCGGGGATTAATCAAGTAAAAATACGTAGCGATTAATGATACTTTATTATTAAACTTGTAGTATAAAAATTATACTTTATGGTTTTCCGTAATATTGAACTTAAATAAATTATAATCTTTACTTTTTCGAAAATTATAAAATCATTTTTATTGTTGTGGTCGTAAGTTAAAAAAAAGAAGTTTGTAAGTAGCAGATTATTGTTAATAAAAATTTCATTTAAACTTTAAGTATATACTTATCTTTAAATTTTGCTCTGCACAAATTACAATCTAAATAATTTAAAAAAAATATGGCGAAAGCATTTAAAATCTTATCTATTGATGGTGGTGGCATTAAAGGACTATATTCAGCATCGATATTAAAGAAGTTTGAAGAAACATTTAATTGTCAAACAAGTGATCATTTTGATATGATTTGTGGCACGTCAACGGGCGGTTTGATTGCGTTGGCTTTATCATTAAAAATGTCTGCAAAGGAAATATGTGATTTTTATGAAAATAAAGGAGAAATAATATTTCCAAAACATACAAAAAGAAAAATTCCATTTTTTGGAACTATTGATTATGGATTTTTAAAGCAAATAGCTAAAGGTGGAAAGTATTCAGATAAAGGATTAAAGGAGGCATTAATTGAAATTTTCGGAAGTAAGCAGATCAAAGATTGCAATAATCTATTATGTATTCCTAGTTATTCAATTACAGAAGCTAAACCAAAAGTATTTAAATACGACCATAAACATGGGGAACTATCTCGAGATAATGAAGCGCCAATTATTGATATTGCTCTAGCAACATCTGCTGCTCCAACATATTTTCCATTAGCAGAGTCAAAATTTTATGATAATGAACAATTTATTGATGGTGGTGTTTGGGCAAATAACCCAACTTTAGTTGGTCTTTTAGAAGCTTTAAATTATTTTGCGGGTAGTGGTAAAGACAAGGAGTATAATTCTATTGAAATCTTATCTCTTAGTAGCCTTACCATCACAGGCGGTAAGAAAACGGGGTTAAAAAGAGAACGCTCATTTAGAGATTGGGGAGCAGATTTATTTGAAACATCAATGAATGGACAAAGTTATTTTACAGACTTTTTTTTGTCAAAAATAACTGAGATATATAATGTTGAAATTAAATATTTACGAATCCCCAGTGTCTCAATAGCGACTGAACAAGAAAGTTTGATTCAGCTGGATGTTGCTAATAAACAAGCGTATGATTTAATGAAAATTAAAGCAAAAGATCAAGCATTAATTTTTGAGAAAAGAGAAGATATAAAGAGAATATTTACAACAAAAAAAACTTTTAATATTTAATATGGCTGACTTACACGAAACTTTTACAGAATTTAACGGAATCATTGCTCTTAGTTCAACAAAAAAAAGTGAACTAAGAACTTCTAGGGATGCAATTAGAACCGACATCGAATCTTATTTTGATTTAAAAAGAGACAAACATACTGTCAAATTTAAAGGACAAGGTTCTTTTTCAATGAATACAACGATTTTACCACTAAGTGGAGAGTATGACGTCGACGATGGAGTTTATATTTTCGGGACAGAAGATGATAAGCCAACGCCAGAAACAGCTCATAGTTGGATTGTTAAAGCGGTTGAAAATAGAACTAACCAAAATACAATTGATAAAAATACTTGTGTACGTGTTCAGTATGCAAAAAAATATCATGTTGATTTGCCTATTTATTATAAGATAACAGATAACGACAATGAAAGTTTTTATGATAGTGAGGATATTCCGGAATTGGCCCACAAATCAAAGGGATGGATTCAAAGTGATCCTTATGCTTTCAAAAAGTGGTTTGATGACAAATCTAAAGATAAAAGCCAATTAAAAAGAATTGTAAGATATTTAAAAGCTTGGACAGATAATAAAAGCCATTTGAAATTACCTAGCGGAATGGTATTTACAATTTTAGCTGTTGATAATTACATTTCAAATGATAAGGATGATATAGCCTTTTTAGACACTTTAGAGGAGATTCAAAAATCAATTGATGATACAAGATTTACATGGTCAGCAATCTATGAATGTAAAAGACCAACTATAGATGATACCGAAAATTTATTAGCAAAATATTCTTCAGAAACTCGTAAGAAAAGTTTTCTTGATGCCTTAGATAGTTTAATCATTTCTGGAAGACAAGCTATAAATACAAAGAGCAAAAAAGATGCTTGCGCTAAATGGCAAAAACATTTAGGCGATAGGTTTCCTTGTTCAAATATCGAGGAGAAAGATGAAGATGTAGCAAAAACATTTTCATCCTCAGACCAATTAAGATATGACAATAAATCTGCTTGATGACTGATTACACATTACTTTTAAAAGAAGTTGGGCAAACTGAAACTTGTAGGAATTTATCAAGAGCCGAAATAAAAGAACTCAATTACAAATTTTATAAAGACAGTATTGTTTGGGAAATTAAGACTGAGGTATCAACTAGTAGTAAAACGATTGATCTTACTTTATTCTTAAATTTCCCAAGTGATTTTCCATATAGTACTCCTAAAATTTTTATTAGTAAAGAAAGCTATGAAAAATTAAAATTTATACCTCATATTAATGGAGACTGTAGTATATGTATTTTTGATGAAGGACTAAATTTAATTCTACCTACCAATAATTTTTCAGATTTTATTGAATTGATGTTTGCACGGGCAAAGAAAATAATCCGTGACGCCGAAAATGTAGAATATAGAGGAAGTGAGTTTAAAAGAGAATTTAAAGCCTATTGGGAATTAAGTTATTCTGAAAATGATTTAATATTTAATCAAGTTTTTCATTCTATCTCTAATGCAACCGATGAGTTGAAAGGTCTAAAATTTGTTAATAATAATCTTGGAAATTATCGCTATTTTATTACTAACGATGATTGTGATATAAAGCGAATAAAAGACTATGCTAAAGAGTGTGATTGTATTGTTGAAGAAATAGGAATTTTAAAAATTGATAACAACTTTTTTGAACCTCCTTTTGAATTAACTTTTGCAAAAAGCATTGAAATAATTAAAGGCGATAAGGAAAAATATAGACAATTTAGAGACTTATGCAATGATTATAATTTTGATAGTATTTTAATTGTTTTTGTAAATAATCATAATTCTACCAAAGAATATTTTGGTTGGACATATCAAAATGTGGAAATTCTAACACGAAAAAAAGGAGGGAATAGGCATGTCACCTCTAAAATTCAGTATTTGACTAATAATGTTTATGCTAAAAAAAATGTGACAAGATTATCATTTGATAATATGAATTTAAGCAGATTACAAATTAGAACAGCAGGTTACGAAGAAATTCAAAAAAGTGTAGTTATTACTGGATTAGGTAGTGTTGGATCAAATTTAGTTTTCTTTCTTAAAAACTTATCTATAGATAAATTTTATTTAATAGATAAAGAAGTCTTATCATCAGAAAATATAAACAGGCACTTATTAGGATTTTCCGCTGTCTTGAATAATAAAATCGAGGGAATAAAAAAAGAAATAAAAAATTCTAATCCGCTAATTGATGTCCAGACACGCAATAAATCCGTTACAGCAATAATCGAAAATGAAATTGACTTTATTAATACTTGTGATTTTCATTTTGTTGCAATTGGTAAAACAATGATAGAAAAGTTTATTTTAAAGAATGTGATAGAAGGAAAATTAACCAAACCAATATTTCTTTTTTGGGTTGAACCTTTTTTAGCAAGTGGACAAATGCTTTTTATTATGCCTGACGATGCAACAAAAGCGATTGAGATGATTCAAATTGAAAATTATCCATTCAGTACATTATTAGCTGTTGAAACTCAATTAAATAAAACATATCTAATTGAAGGGAGTTGTCAAACAGGTTATTCACCTTACTCATCAAGTTACTTAATCCAATTCTTGTCTGCAATTTTTCCGTATATAAAGAATCATTTAAATGGAAGCGATATTAATTCTAAAGTATACTCATGGATTGGAGATAAACAGTTGTTAGCGGAGAAACAATTGCTAATAACTGATTTTGCAAAACAGAATGATTCATTCCAACTTATAATAAATAGTTTATGATTGAATTTGATTTAGGAAATCTTTCTGTAAAAATATCTAGTGGTGTATTGGGAAATTTGAAAAAATTTATCCAAGATGATTTACACAAACCCGAATCTGGCGGTGTATTAATTGGTTTTTATATAGAAGATGATACTTATTCAATTACCGATGTTTCATTTCCTAGTACCTATGATAAGTCTAGTCGTTATAATTTTACTAGATCTATAAAAAATGCCCAAAATGTATTAAATAATTTTTTTAAAGAAAGTAATGGTAAAAAGATTTATTTGGGTGAATGGCATACACATCCTGAAGACTTTCCCACACCATCCAGTCTCGATGAAAAATCTATTTTACAACAGATGAGAGGAAATATTCTTAATTCTCAAATAATTTTTATGATGATAATTGGAAGAAAGGGACTTTACATCTCATCTGTTGATAAAAATGGAATTAAGACTAAAAAAAAGATTAAGTTTGATGAACTTTAAATACTTCTATTTTGAATTTAAAATATTACAAAACAAATTATTTAGTAGCGACCATATTAGTACTTTCAGTTTTTTATAATTGGGTTTCGAAATATATAGAAAACTTAATCGTTGAACATGAAATTCTTAGTGATGCATATGCATATGTTGGGGTTTTTTCGACAATTACACTAATCACCTCAACAATAATACTAATAGATAAGTTTGGTTGGAAGTATAAAATATTTCAATGGCTTATTAATATACCAAACTTAAATGGGCGATATGTTGGTGAAGTTATATCTAGCTTTCAAGTTTCAGGCGTTCCCGTTAGAAAAACATGCGTCATGGAAATTAAGCAAACAGCATCAAAATTGCATATTTATTCATATTTTGGTGATATTGGTACGAATCTTAATACTTCCAGTTCAGAAAGTAAAGTTGAACAAATTAAATGTGAGGACAATGATATTTTTAGTGTTTTCTATATTTTTTCTAATGAAACTGCCCCTCTATTTGATCTTAATAATCATCTTGGTACAGCCCAGCTTAAATATTTTAAAGATATAAAAACTTTAAACGGAGTGTATTATAATCAAAGAAATAATAATGGTACAATTAAAGTTACATATACTCAAGAAAAGTTATTAGGTAGGTTAATTTAAATTTATATGATAGAAAAAATAATAAAACTTTGTACTGATTTAAATAGTCAAAAGAGTGTAAAGTTTGAAGGTATTGGTTTGGTAGTATATAACGATTTAGAGGATTTACCTGTTATTCCATTAAACGATGAAAAAATCCCGTTTATGTTACCTTTAGTTAATTATGAAAATATTTTAAAAGTATTAATTGAAGTTTCTTCTTTTGAAAGCATCTATCAAGATGGATTCCATCTATTATCAAAAGATCTTTCATTAACTCATATTTCTCAATATTTTTCAACGCCTATCATAAGAGAATTAGAGGTTCAAAATAACTATGGGAGTAGATATAGAACTGCATTATATGGCTCACTTTTACCAAATGTAATATATACAATAGTTATTAGTAAGGATTATGGCGTAGTAGTTTTCAACAATGGGAAAGAAGTATTTACTCAAAAAAAGTAATTAACAAAATTAAAAAAAGACTTCGAAGTTATTTTTGGAATTTAAATATCTTCATGAGTTTGTATTACGTTTAATAATTTACTCAAAACCATGATCTGTTTATCTTTGGTTTTAGCAGTCACTAGGATTTTTATTAAAGGTTGGAGAATATTCATAGCCATTGGATTGGATCGTTAAAAGTACTTGAAATTAAATTATCCTCTTTTTCTTCATTAAAATTGGTAAAGAACCTCAGTTTTTTCAATCAAAAACTTTTCCTAGCGCTACCTTTTGCAAATAATTAACGTACTTTTGGTTTAACCAAAATGTTAAAAGTAAAATATGAAAAAAATTATTGTTAGTATGTTTGTTCTAAGTCAATGTTATACTGTACAGGGACAATCGATTGATAAAATTATTACGAACAAGGAAGTAACTCGTATAGAGAAAATACTTTCGGCTGATGATATGCAGGGCAGGAGAACTTTTACTCCCGGTATTGACAAAGCTTCAGCCTTTATAGAATCGGAGTTTAAAGCAATTGGTTTGCAGACTTTCAATGCGGCAACGAATTACAGACAAGAATTTTCGATGACTTCCTCTACAACCCTTTCTTCAAAAATTAGTATTGATGGCAAAGAAATTAATAATAATCAAGTTGCAACATTCTCCTACCTTCCTCAAGTTTCTTTAACGGATAAAAGCGATATTGCTATTGTAAAAATCAATAAAGGGGATAACATTGGCGAGAAATTTAATGAATATTATAAAAGTCCGAAAAATCTTTTGGTACTGGTTGACCCTTCATTTGATAAAGTTTTACCGAATATTCAACATATTGATCGAATAAATGCTGCTCCCGGAAATAATACGATTCTGTTTGTTTTTGGTACCACAGAAGCGACCACTTTTTCTGTTGAGTTAACGAATACAATCTCCAAAAAAACATTGAATAATGTGGTTGGAGTATTACCCGGAAAAACGAAACCCAATGAGTATGTGATTTTTTCAGGGCATTATGATCATTTAGGAGTAGGCTCTCCCGAAGAAGGTGCGCCGCATACAGCAACAGATTCTATTTATAATGGTGCTAATGATGATGCCGCCGGAACAACAGCAGTCATTATGCTGGCAAAATATTTTAAAAAACAAAATAACAACGAGCGCACAATTATTTTTACCACGTTTGTAGCGGAAGAATTAGGAGGTTATGGAGCCAAATATTTTTCGAAACAGCTTGCGCCGGAAAAAGTGATTGCGATGTTCAATATTGAAATGATAGGAACAGAATCGAAATGGGGTAAAAACTCGGCTTACATTACCGGCTTCGAAAAGTCGAATATGGGGCAAATTTTACAAACGAATTTAACAGGAACAAATTTCACCTTTTATGCAGATCCTTATCAGGACCAACAATTATTTTACCGTTCAGACAACGCTACCTTAGCCAAGCTTGGAGTTCCTGCTCATACCATTTCGACTTCAAAAATGGATAATGAGCTAACGTATCACACAGCCGATGATGAATTTGAAACGCTGGATATTGATAACATGACCCAAATCATAAAGTCAATTGCAGTAAGTTCTTCTTCGATTATTAGTGGAAAAGACACGCCAACAAGAGTTGACACTGCTCAATTGAAATAATAGAAGTAATTAAAGAATCAAAAAAGCACTGAAAATGATTAGTTTTCAGTGCTTTTTTGTTATTTGTCAGGTTCTGATATAGGGGCTATTTATAAAACAGCTGCAAGTAATTGTGCCTTTTCTTGACATGTTTATTTTTGCCGGGTTCGTAGAGGACTTCCTGAATTCCATTTTTTAGAACGATCACTTTATAGGGCTGCTTCATTTTCTCTGTCAGATGATAAATCGTTACTGCTTCGGCCAAATCTTCATACCACGAAGCTGTGCTGTAGAGTGAGACGAAGGGTGTTTTTAGAATTGCTTTATAAACCTCTGGTGCATACGAAATTGCGATGGGTTTACCACTTCTAAAAAGTACAGTCTCCAGTATTGGACTGATGACATGCTCTGAGGGCTTATTATATTTATCCCAAACATTTTGCGTAAAAGCCGTTGAGCCTGCCCAGGCATCTTTTTCATCCAGATGGGGGGTGAGATTTAGCGCACCATCTACAACATGAGTCGCTTCGTGCAGTAAAACGTAGATAATGGCATCCAGATTTCCCGCTTCAATCATGACTTGATAGGGATTGTCTGCTGATTTTACATAGCAGGTATTTTCTTTCCAGGTGGTCCACTCAGAAATCGTCTGGTTAAGGATTTCAGCACGAAAAGTGATATTATACATTTTGACCGAATCAGAAGTTTTAAAGGGTGATGTAAGGGCAGTATTGGGCATATTATCCATAAAACTAATACTGTGCAGCTGTTTTTTTAGGATTTTTTGATGTAAGGGAGGAAGTATAGCAATTGCATTGTTTAACTTTTGTCTTTCCATATCAGTTAATTGATGTTCAACAGGATCCATGCCTGCATCGCGAAATTTTTTAAAAACACTCTCCGGTGCTGGTTGAATGCGTTCTGTCAGTGCGTTACTCTGTTGCGCATTACTATTAGTTATATTTAAAAAGAGGGATAGAAAGGTGTACACAAAATATTTCCTTGTCATTGTTTTACTTTTTGATTTTTTAAAGACTTTCTGCTGCATTCTCAATACTGAGGTATTTATTTTTAAAACCAAATGGAGTTTCATTGGTTTTTATGAAGAAAAGACGGCTAAAATAAGCTGGGTCTTCATATCCCAGATCATACGCGATTTCTTTGGCACTTTTAGCAGTGTGTACTAACAGTCTTTTGGCCTCTAAAATAATACGGTTTTTGATGATTTCGTTGGGTTGCGGCAGGTTCATCCGCTTAAATTTATGCGTCAGTGTTTTGGGAGCTACAGCTAATATATCGGCATAGTCTGCAACACTATGTTTTTGTTTGTAATTTGCTTCTACCAATTGCGTGAAACGCCTGAAACATTCAAGATCATTGTGCTGCTGTGCCAATAGGCCGTCAAGATGCTGGAGTTTCCACATTCGGGTCGATTTAATAAATATTTGTTTCAAATACGTACGAATCATTTCTTCCTGAGAGCAATCCTTCAAAACAAACTCATGCTGCATCTGAACAAATAAATAATCGATAAATGCGGCCTCGTTCTCCGGTACAGCGGTCATCGGCATATTATGAATATTATTGAACAGCAGTCCGTCGCACGCCACTTCTTCATCATGAATCTGAATGCAGTAAAAATCACTGTTGTAAAATATAAAGAAACCGGTTTGCCCGCCTATTTCCTCGATGCTCAAAACTTGATTGGGGCTTATAAAAAAGAGCGCGTTGTCTGAAGTATTATATACCTGAAAATCTACCTTGATCTTACAGCCTGCAGGTAAATACAGCACTTTTATATATTCTTTGTAAGCTTCGGAATTAAGCATTTCCAAGCCGTCATGGTCTACTTTAAGCATGCCTATTTTTTTCAGGCTTACGTCAAAAATGTATTCTTTCATTATCGGTCCTTTTATTAAAAGCCGGCCTTCATGAAGACCGGCAATGCTATTTAATTAAGTTTTGACTTTGTTTTTTACAAAGCAAATGTAATAAACTGCGTCTATAAATTATTTCTTTGCAAACTTTTCAAGCTCTGTATTGAATTTTTCCATTTCCTCAATAAACAGTGCATGTCCGCTTTTCTCAAACTTTACAATGTAAGAGTCTTTAAGACCTTTGTGCAATTGCTCTGCGAATACAAAATCACATAGTTTATCTTTTGTGCCATGAAATATCGCCACAGGTACCTTGATTTTTGATAAGGCCGGACGCAAATCAAGATCTCGTAAAGCTATTATAGATTGTGTTGTGGCATAAGGAGAGGCGTCAGCATTGATATTCGCCAGCCATTGCGACATACTTGGTGAGATTGCATTTTCTGATGCAGCAAAACCTTTTCCAAAATCTTCAATTAACTGTTGTCTGTTTGTTCTTGTGGTGTGAATTAATCCTGCAGCTGCTTCATCTGAAGCGCCATAAGGATAACCTTCACGTTGTTTCCAGGAAGGCGCGGCGGCGGCAAAAAGTGCCAGTTTGCTCACATGAGCGCCATTGTATTTTGCCATATAATGTAGTACAACCGCACCGCCCATAGAAAAACCGCCAAGAACGGCATTGTTTATTTTAAGTTTCTCTAATACAACCTTGATGTCATCTGAGAAAACATCAAAATCGTATTTCCCGTAAGGTCTGTCAGATTTTCCAAATCCTCTCATTGATATTCCGATTACCCTAAAACCTTTTTCTACAAAATATTGATATTGATATTCATACATTGCATCATTTAACGGCCATCCGTGTATTAATACAATAGGTTGTCCTTCTCCCAGGTCGGTTACATGAAGTTTTACATTGGGTTCTACTTCAATATATTCTAATCTTCCGGCAGATGCAGCAACTCGTTTGGATTGAGCAATGGTCGGCTGGCTTAAAGTAAAGATACATAAAAGGCTTAATGTTGAAATAAGTGTTTTCATTTTGTTTATTTTTAATTAGTTACTATTTGTTATGAATTATTTACAGTACAAAGATGCGGAAAACACCAAGGCCTGAAAATGGACATTTGGAAGAGTGCATTGTACCTTTTTCCCTATATCAAAAAAAGTCTCTTTAAGACACAAAAAACAACTCTTATTTAATCTATAACTTTATATCAATCAATAAAGTAAAATTCTACCATATCACTTTTACAAGCAAGTACGGAATTACGAATCAGATAGGGAAGTAGAAGTACCTACGTACATAAAAATACCTATAAAAAAATAACACCATACGATACTCTATGCATCATATGGTGTTTTTTAAAATTAAATCATTTTAGATTCTCTGAAATACTATTGGCACGCTTCTGCCATAAGGGTCTGCATTTCTTCTAATAAACCTGCAATAGGTGTGTCACTGGTATTGGTCAGGCAAAGATGACCGTTGGTACTAACAGCCCCAATGGTTTGTTCCATCCCTTTTCCGGATCGAACCATCGGACCGTATACCGATTTAAGTTTGAGTTTTCCAAAATCAGTATTGTATTTCACCTTTACCAGATTAGTAACCATTATTTGGTGATTGAAGGCTTCTTTTAATGTATCAATCATTTTTTGAATGTCGTTACTGTTAAAAGTCAGCGATCTGAAAAAACCAAGATAGTGCTCTACATGTTCTTTCGTTTCCGTTCCGCTGAGACCTGATTTTGCCAATCTCGCTAAATCCCAGAACGACTGCTTTTCTTGAGGTTCAAAATAAACAGGATGCGTTGTGATATTCAAACCGCAGTTGTCGTCTAATTCAAGCGCTTTTCTGGTGCAGATAGGGGAGATTAACTCCAGTTTTTTAGCATCCCACTCTTTACGAAGTTTTCTGCCTGCGATAACAACAGCAGCACAAATGGCACCATGAACCGTTGTCTGTTCTTGTCTGGATTTTTCTATAAGCTGCGATGTTTGTTCGCTTGAAAATTTAATACTTCCCACTTTAGGAGCAGCAGCGGCCAGTTTTTTAAATTCATATAGTGAAGTTTCATTATCTGTAACAGCAATATCCTCAGGAAATCCAAGGGTTTCATCGTTAGACTTTTGCGGTGCCAATGCTTGCGGCATTTTGCCTGTAACCGCCTCCAGTAAATCCCTGAATAAAAACATAAGAGAAGATCCGTCAGCCAATGTATGATTGGCCGCCAGAATCAACACAGTATCTTCAGGTTTTTGGAGTACAATGACTCTAAAAAGCGGTCCTTCTTCAGTATTGAATCGTGTTGCTAATTCCTTTTCGACCATTTGTTCCCATTTAAAGTCGTTATCGATTTCTATGAGATGCAGCGGAATCACCAATGAGTCAACATGTTCGATAAATGGTCTGCTAAATTCATCGATCCCAATTCTTGCCGAAAGGTTCGGGTGTCTCTTCTGAACCTGACTGACAGCCATTCGCCATGCCTCGGCCGATTCTCTGCCTTCTACTTCTGCTGCGAGAGCAAAGTCTTTAGAATCAATTTGATCCAGAAGCCAGAACGTTTTTTCAAATGCACCCAATGTGCGGTTTTGATGTTTTTTCATTTTTACTAATTTTAAGTTTATACTCATTTTTAGAGGATGATTCTATTATTTGCCATGCTGAATAATTATCAACATGACAGGTTTCATTCTCCGCAGCAAAATTCAGTAAAGACCAATTCTGTAAAAATGGATATAGTGCGGTTATTATAGTAGATTTTTCCCTCTTCAGGAATCAGTGAGCTGCAAGCGGGCAGAAATCAGGAGCACAGGTAAAGTACAGCGCAATAAGAGTTGTCAAAACTACCAGCGCTGCGTGTTTGTTTTGTTTATAATGATAGAGGAATCTTAAATGCGGTCGTTTATGATAATTGAAGAAATAGACAGCAGAGAAAATGGTGTACTGATAGGAGTAAGGAAAATAGAAAAACGAAAATTTTTGCGGGAATCAATCTAAAAAACGAATAAAAGTGAATCGATTTAACTCAATAAAGTCATTACTAAATGTCTTTATTCCATATCGGCTCATCCGGGAAATTTTTTAATAATTAAGGACCTCAATCTTTCCTGATTCTGATCTCCCCATTGTCCCAAAGTCCCTATAACGGGAATCAAACTCTCACCAAATTCCGTAAGGCTGTATTCTACCTTTGGCGGCACAACAGGATAGATTTTTCTGACAACGAGCTCATGTGCTTCCAATTCATTCAACTGGATATTCAACACCCTGCGCGACGCATCGGGTATTTTACGCTGCAATTCACTTGGTCTCTTATGGCCTTCGTTAATAAACCAAAGCAGACGTATTTTCCATTTGCCATATAATACTTCACCGATCAGGTCAAGTCCGCAGTTTAAGTTCGGTATTGTTTTTCTTTCATACATATTGTAAAAGTACTAGTATGTTACGATTTGTGCAATAGGGGAAAAATTTATCCCTATCTCAATCGTAATTCTTTACTTGTAAGAAAGTTGCAGTGTCGGGAACTTTCCCAAGAATTGTGTAGAATTGAATAATCTGTCTATGTAATTCTTCTATTTTAAGTTAAAATTCATGCCTTAACTTTTATAAATTTGGTTTGGATGTCCTTTTTAGAATTGCTGTAGAAAAGTATTTCTTTTTATAATTGATTTATTTTAATGCCGCATCTGATTTTTTTTACTTTTATTTGCTTAAAGTAAAAGATACAATCTTAACTTTTTCTGCAAATAAACCAAAATTGAAAATGAAAAAAATATTTTTTATAGTACTATTTGTTTTGGTTTCCTGTAAATCAAAACAAGAAATTTTGACTGCTCAACAAGAAACAACTAAGAGCTCGAAATATAATAATCCAAATTACGAATCTTTGCATAAATTTGAAGGAGATACTTTAAAATACCTGCAAACCAATTTTTTAAACAATAAAGATTTTTATAAAGGCAAACTTCTAAGTCTTTTACTACATGATTTAGAAATAGAGATAAAAGCTTATTCAGGAGCATCTGGCAGGGATTTAAATTTTAGTAATAGTGTATCATTAAATTTTTACAGCAGACAACAAAAGAAAAATAAAATAAGGGAAAAAAGTAATCCTCTTGTTTTAATTATTGATTGGGAAGTTGAATTACCTCAACAAAAAATAGTTGAATTACTTCGCAAAAATGATGGTCGTTGGACAGATGAAGAAAAAAAATATTATGGACAACACATCATTAAAGATATAGAAATGGTGGTTCCTAATTATTAACCCAGATTACCGGCATTTAAGCAGTATGATCACGATCGCTCTGACAGGCGCAGCGATCGCGCGGCAATTCAATAACTATTCTAATTACAAGAAGATTACCATGAAAAAGCAAACCTATATTATTATCCTATTTTTTTTTATTAATCTAATTCAAGCACAAAAGAACAGTCAGGATTATTTTACATTAAAGGGTGTTTTAAAAAATAATTACCAAGGGTATTTATACGTTTCTTATGCTGATAAAAAAGACAGTTGTTTACTAGAAAATAATAAATTTTCTTTCAAAGGGCATATATCAGGTAATATGACAAATGTATTTTTCTGGTTGAGAGGAAAAACTTGTGTAATGAAAAAAGAATTTTTTCTCGAAAATAAAAACATTAAAATCAACTTAGCTTTTTATGATGAAATCCAAGACAAAGACACGACAGTTTTTTTTCACGCCACTTCAATTGTGGGTACAAAAACAGCTTTAATACAGGATGATTATGAAAGATTTGTTGCTGGAAATTTATTTGATAAAGACCGGCATGAAAAATTATACAGAAAGCTGAACACAATGGCAGTTAAAAACCCAAAAAATTATTATGTTGGTGCTTTAATAGAGGAAATGTGTTGGGACAGCACCCTGGATAAAAATCAATTAAAAAAAATATATAGTAAATTAGATAAAGAAAATCAACGAAGAGGCACTATTTATATTATAGAAAAAAAACTGTATCCTAAAAACGACATCAATGTAAACGATATGGTTTATGATTTTGAATTGCCGGATGAAAACAATACTATATTTAAAACAGTATCTTTAAAAGGGAGATGGTATCTTATAGATTTTTGGGCCACCTATTGTAGTATCTGTATCGCTGCATTTCCTAAATTACAAAATATTCATGAGGTATATAAAGACAGGAATTTTGAGATTGTAGCAGTTTCCGTTGATAAAGATTTGCAAAAATGGCAAGATTTCTTGAAAATACATGATCTAAAATGGAAAAATTTAATAGAAAAAAGAGGTATTGACTATAGCGAAGCTGTAAAAAAATACATTTCTTTTACCCCATCAAATTTTTTAATCAACCCCGAGGGTAAAATAGTTGCGAGGAATATTAGTCCCGAAGATTTAGAAAAATTCCTCAAAAAAAATCTAAAATAATCCCCACTGGCGCGAGCTTCTGGCTATTGAACGTTTAACGAAGCAATTAAAAAACAGCCATAAAAAAAATCCCATCTCGTAAGAAATGGGATTTTTTAGTTTTGTGACAGGAACAGCACAACTTTCTATAAAATTTATGGACGATTGTAAGAGATTGTCATACTATATATAGTGTATAACTTTCATTGGCTTTATGTATCCTGTTGGGGATCAATGGAAATGCAGCGTCAAAAAAACAAATCGTTAACGGCTTATTATTAAAACCGACTTAACTTTTTGTGGCAAAACTTAAAGCACCTCCAAAACAGCTTATGCAGAGATTTCGACACAAAACTGAAAATGTCGAAAATTGACTTAACTTCTGGCCAAAAAAGGTATCAACTTCGTTTTTTTCTTTGAATGGGATGATCCATCACTTTTGGTGTATCATACAACTTATATCAATTGACTTTTAAGTTTCTAATCCTTATAGTAAAAGATCAAAATTGTTTTTGACGCTCAACGAACAGTTAATGCTGTAGTATCAATTTCGATAAGGAGTTAATTTTTAATGCAATGGAAAGAAAAGTATTGTAATTGAACTGCTGCCATTTATTAAAGTGTACATTTGGAGTTAATCATAAACCTATAATGAATAATAAAGAGAATTTCAGGATCTTACTTACTGATGATGATGCAGATGACAGGGAATTTTTTGCTGATGCAGTAACAGATATCCGTCTTAATTTTCCGGTTGAGTTTTGTAAAAATGGAAAAGAACTTTTAGATCGACTCAATGATAAAAATCTCGAAATTCCTGATATCATTTTTTTAGATCTGAACATGCCTGTTATGTCAGGTTTTGAAAGCTTAAAACAAATTCGCGATGATGCTAAATTTAAAGATATCCCTATAATAGCGATTTATTCGACCTCGGCTACAGAAGAAGGTATTATCAATACTTTTGGATTAGGTGCCAATGCTTATATTGTAAAACCCACTGATTTTAACGATCTAAAGAAATTATTAAAAAAGGTTATCGAAATGGATTGGGAAGAAAGACTTGCCAATTTCGAAATTGAAACTTTCATAATTACGGTGTAGGTTTTTAAAATGTTGCAGCAGTGGCAATTGTCATTGAATTACAATGCTGAGTCTAAAAATTAATACTAAAAATCATGGATTTTCAAACAGATAATTTACCGAAGGCTACACGCCAAGACTTTCCTATTGTTGGTATTGGAGCTTCGGCAGGGGGACTTGAGGCTTTTACGAAGTTTATTGATGCAATCCCTGATAATTCTGAAATGGCATTTGTAATTGTACAGCATTTACATCCTATGCATGACAGTATGCTCACGGAGCTTCTTTCCCGTGTGGCAAAAATACCTATTAATGAAATTACAGATGATATTCATTTAGCTCCAAATAATATTTACGTTATTCCGGAGAATAAAATGTTAACCTCCTTTGATGGAGTTTTGAAGCTGAGTCCTCGTGAAAAAGACACCAAAAATCAAGCAATAGATATTTTTTTTACTTCATTAGCCGAAGTTCATCTTGACTTAGCCTATGGTGTACTGCTTTCCGGAAATGGATCTGACGGAACCATTGGATTAAGAGCCATAAAAAAACACGGAGGTACTACTTTTGCACAGGATATTGATGCTCTTTTTAATGAAATGCCACAAAGCGCAATTAATGCCGGAGTGGTTGATTATGTAATGGCTCCATTAAAAATAGTGGAGAAATTAATACAGATTTCAAAATCGAAACATATACTTAGTCAGGAAGATGATTCAAATGATGAATTAGTATATCATGAAATAATTAAAATTTTACAGCAGCAAAGCGGTGTTGATTTTACCTATTACAAACAAACCACTATTCGTCGTCGTATTGCCAGAAGAATGGCATTAAGCAAAATTGCTAATTTAAGGGATTATCTGAAAGTTTTACGAGGAGATAAATTGGCATCAGAAGATTTGTTTAACGACATGCTTATACCCGTAACTGAATTTTTTCGGGATAGTAAAATATTTCAAATTATAAGAGAAAAAGTTTTTCCAATAATAACCAGCAGATTGCCGGAGGGAAATACAGTCCGAATTTGGATTGCAGGCTGTTCTACCGGCGAAGAGGCTTACACGTTAGCTATTGCACTTCATGAATATTTGGGCGAAAATCTTCAGGGGAAAGAAATTCAGATTTTTGCTTCAGATATTTCAGAAGTGGCTATTGCCAAAGCAAGAATTGGATTTTACAGGAAATCCCAGATGCGTAATGTTTCTGAAAACACTCTTTCCAAGTATTTTACCTCAAATACAAATGGTTATACTATTAAAAGGCAAATTAGGGATTTATGTGTTTTTGCAGTTCATAATTTTTTGAATGATCCTCCTTTTGCCAAGATGGATTTAATTACCTGCAGAAATGTGTTTATTTATATGGACTCCTTTTTACAAAAAAAGTCACTTACAACCTTTCATTATGCGTTAAAAGAAAACGGCTTTTTATTGTTAGGAAAATCAGAAACAGCTGTTCCTGCCGCTGAGCTTTTTCAGTCATTTGATAAAGCAGGCAAGATATATATCCGTAAACAGGTTTCGGGTAGATTTGTACATTCTGGTTTAGGACCCAATGGCAAATTAAAAACTTTTAAATCTGATATTCAAAGAAAAGAAATTATCAAAGAAGATTTTAGAAAGAGTGCTGATTCAATATTGCTTTCTAAATACACACCAGCGAGCGTTATTGTAAATGAACAAATGGATATTGTGCATATTAATGGATCAATAGCCGAATTTATTGAACTTTCCACGGGTAAACCCACTTTCAATTTATTAAAAATGGCAAGAGAAGGGCTGGCTTTCGAGCTTCGGAATGCCTGGCACAAAGTAAAAGAAACAGATTCAATTATAAAAAAAGAAAGAATCCAGATTAAAAGTAAAGGTACTACCGAAGAAATAACCATAGAATTACAGCGATTAGAGGACACGGCAGAGCCTTATTTTTTAGTGTTATTTTATAAAAGTATTATTGATAAAGATAGTTTATCCTCAAACAAATTCACTTCTGAAGAATTGCAGGACAATGTCTACTTAAAAAGAATAACGCAGCTCGAAAAGGAATTGGCTAAAATACATGATGATGTCAATGCGATCAGTGAAGAGCAGGAAGCATCGAACGAAGAATTGCAGAGTGCCAACGAAGAGCTGTTGAGCGGGAGTGAAGAGCTGCAAAGTTTGAATGAGGAGCTGGAAACTTCTAAGGAAGAATTACAATCGAGCAACGAAGAGCTTTTACAAATCAATCAGGAGCTTTTAAATAAGCAGCAAGAAATCAATATTTCTAAAAATTATACCGAGGCAATAGTAGCTACTCTTAGAGAGCCTATCGTAGTATTGGATACTAATTTAAGAATTAAAAATGTTAACAGGGCTTTCTCTAAAAAATATAATATCGCTAAGGATGAGGCTAAAGGAAAGCTGATTTATGAAATTCAGAATCATCTTTTTGATAATGTTTCCATGCGTGCCATGCTTGAAAAAGTACTTCCCGAGAAAACACAGCTTGATGATTATCAAATATCAGTTAATCTTTTACCTTACGGAGAGAGCATAATGCTGCTTAATGCCCGGCAAGTGACCAACGAGACCAGCAAAGAACAATTAATTCTGCTGGCTATTGAAGATATAACAGAACGCAGAATTATAGAAAAGAGATTGCAGATTCTTTCAGATGGTTTTGAAGCCAAAGTTTTAGAGCGTACAACAGATTTGCTGAATGCTAATACTGAACTTGAAAGCTCCATCAAAAAACTGTATGTTGCAAATGTCAAATTACAGGAATACGCTTACGTAGCAAGTCATGATTTGCAGGAGCCTTTGCGTAAAATATTAATGTTTGTCAGCAAATTGTTAGGAATGGAAGAAAACATATCTGATGAAGCTCTTGTTTTATTGGAAAAAATCAGTAAATCATCTACAAGAATGAATACGCTGATCAAGGATTTATTAGCTTATTCGTACCTTAATAATCCGGAGAAACAATTTGTGAAAACAGATTTAAATAAGATTGTTGAAAATATCCTTGTTGATTTTGAACTGTTGATAGAGGAGCAAAAAATTGAAGTTAAGCATCATAAATTACCTTTTATTAATGCTATTCCCTTACAAATGAATCAGCTTTTTTATAACCTGATAAGTAATGCTCTTAAGTTTTGTAAAAATGACAATTCAATTTGCAAAATTGAAATAAGTTCACGCAAGCTTACTTTAGCTCAAATAAAAAAGTTTCCAGCTTTAGATCAAAGTCTGGGTTATTACGAAATTATTATTAAAGATAATGGTATCGGTTTCGACAAACAATTTGAAAACAAGATTTTTACAATGTTTCAAAGACTTCACAATAATGAAGTATACACCGGAACAGGCATTGGGTTGTCTATTGGTAAAAAAATTGTAGAAAATCACAATGGTATTATTTTTTCTAAGGCAAAAGAAAATGTTGGTGCAGCATTTCATGTGATATTGCCTGCGTAAAAAAAATAAGCAACAAGGGTATATAAAAAAATGGCGTCAATTGGCGCCATTTGGATGTGGTGACCTTGACGTTTTATTTGTAATTATAAATCAATACAGTTTTCGATAAAACCTTTGTAAAATCCTCAACTGTTCTGGTATCTATTTGAGTTTCTTTTATAAGTTGGTTATCAGCGTTAAATTCGTAATTGTATTTTGTTTTAAAAACCGCAGTTCTCTCTGAGTTTTCTTCAAATTCGACTGGAGAAGTCGCGTATTCCGAAATTAAGTTTTCAGATTGTAGAGAAATGTAAAACGATTGTCCTGTACTATAATGGTCCAGATAGCCGTTTAGTTTCCATTCTTTGCCAAAAACATATTTTAAATAGTTATAATCATTTTTGAAAGTAGTATAAGAAAATGTTTCACTAGATTGGTACTTAGAATATGATTTATTAGACTTTACAACATTGCCATTCAAGTATTCATACGTTATAAAATAGAGATTAGGCGCAATTACGTCCTTAACAATTTCTTTATTCGAATCGATTAAGATTTCCTGTTTTTTCGTAATACCGTTATGCGTAATTTCAACGATTATTTTATCAAGCAAGGTAAGTAAAAATCGATGTAACATTAAAACGCTCGCCGGTATCTACAATGCCATTGTAGCTTTTTTTAATCATTCTTCCTGCTGCGTCATAAGAATAACTAGAGGTGGTTGTTACTTTCGTATTGTTTGCATTATACCGTAATATTTCAGATAACAAGCCATCCTTGTTGTACACATATTGTATATTACTAGTATTTTGAGAACTAATAACGTTTACTTTACCATCCCAAAAGCTAAAATTTTCATCTGCAACTATCTCATCACTAGTATTGTAGTATGTTTTTTGAATAGAGTAAAGTTTTTTTGCATTAGAACTTCCAATTGGGTCATTCGAGCAGGAAACAATAAGTAATCCCAAAATTAGAATAAATATTTTTTTCATTTTTTTATCTTTAAGTTATACTCATTAGTAAACTATAATCGAAAAGGTTGCGTACAGAAAATGAAAATTATAATATTGTTTTAAAAGATATCACCAATTTTTTTCAAGCGAGTAACGATGTATCACATGGTCTGCTATATCAAAAGATAAATTTTCGTTTCCATTGGTAAATGCTACTACTGTCATTCCTGCTCTTTTGCCGGCCTGCATTCCATGATAGGAGTCTTCAATGACAATACATCTATCGGGAGTAACGTTTAATTTTTTAGCTGCAGTAAGATATACAGCTGGGTCAGGTTTACCTTGCTTTTCATGCTCTGCTGATGCAATAGCATCAAAAAGATCAGAGATTCCAACCCTATCAAGGCTTATGGATATAAAAGATTCAGGTGAGTTGGTAGCCAAACCTATTTTGTAATTCTTAGCTTTTAAGTGTTCTATAAAAGGTCGGATATTTTCGATAAAACAATTCTGTGTCTGAATTAATTCAATTACCCGGTCAATTACCATTTTTTCAGTTTCGAAAAGTGAAACATTCTTCCATGGATATTTTGTAAACCAAAAATTAGTGACCTCGGCAGTTGTCATTGTGCGTGTCTGCTGGCAATCCTCTTCAGATAAAATTACCCCTAATCCACTGAAGATTTCACTTTCTGCCTGCTGCCAGAAATGTTCACTATTTATCACAACACCATCCATATCAAAAATGACTGCCTGTTTATCTTTCATAATTTTTTATCCTTAGAAATTTAGCAAAAAGGCTTGCGCACATAATGTCACAGAGTAAAAAAAGTGATGGTCTGTATGAAAAAGAGAACCGTTGCTCTACTCAACTTTGAACTTTATCTTACTTTGCTTAACAAGCTGTAATTGCTTTTATATTTTATCAGGCTTTAAGGAAGAATTTGACAGGAATATACCTCTTTTAAGAAGGAGCCTGCTTTTCCCTACGTCGGTATCAGCCGAGTCAGGTTCAAAGGGTGTTTCTCAATTCTAATACTATCAGAATACCCCTAAAGCATTGCGAAATTACAAAAAGACTTCCGAAAAAGTATAAAGGATCTGTAAATTTGTCAAAGGAATTTATCCTGTCTTATTTATATAACAAAATGGCGTCAATTCATTGGCTTTATGAATTTGGTTTGGATTCATGTTGGGATTGATTGAAAATGTAGCATCAAAAAAATAATTATTAACCTCTTTTCTATTAAAACTGCGTTAGCTTTTTGAGCAAAAATTGGAGGTAATTCAGGCACCTTGCGTCTCGATTTTGCCACAAAAATAAAATCGTTTAGAATTTAAATCTTAACAAACTTAAATGCTTTTTTATAAATCAAATATTTTTGACGTAGTTTTATACCGTGATTTGTCTAATCCTTTCGCATGCGCAAAAATAAAAATAAGATACCCGTTAATACTATGGATAATACCTTCAGGTTAGGTATTTCCATTGATAAAAACAGTATTAAAAAGTCTGATTTTAAAACTTTGAATCAGGAAGAAGAAGCAACTCAGGCGCATCGGGATGAGGGATACACATTTCATATACTTGAACAAGGCGAGGTTACAATTGAAATCGATTTTCAAACCTATTGTATTTCGGCTCCGGCAGTAGTGTACCTTCATCCAGATCAGGTACATAAAATGCTGGATATTAATGATATTATTGTTTGCACAATGTCTATTAGCAGTGCAAACCTCAATGAAGGATATCTAAAGATATTAGAAGATCTTAGCCCGACGGCTCCATTATCCTTAAGCTGCGAAGATTCCTTAACCATATCGAGCATCTTTTCACTTTGTCTTACGTTTTACAGGCAGAAGGAAAATAAAATGTATTTTCCGCTATTAAAAGACAGTTGTAATACATTGATTGGTTTTTTACTATCGCAGTTTTTAAATATAAAAAAGGTAGAAGATAATTTTTCAAGATTTGATAAAGTAGCCAAAACTTTCAGAAAATTGCTTGAAAAAAATTACTGTACTTTAAAACGCCCTGGTCAATATGCTGCGCTACTGCACATTTCTACATCTTATCTAAACGAGTGTGTAAAAGAAAGTACCGGCTATTCTGTTTCTTACCTTATTCAGGACAGAATCATTTTAGAAGCGAAACGTCTTTTGTATCATACTGATAAGTCGGTAAAAGAAATCGCCTTCGAACTTGGATATGCAGATTATCCTTATTTCACCAGATTATTTTCTAAAGTAACAGGAATTTCGGCAATAACATTCAGAAGAAAAAACCACGATTAGTCCAATTATTGCTTTGTTTAACCATTTTTTTTACGCAGTAAACCGATGAGCTTTGCAGTGTAATAGTAACTAATAAAAAAAAATGGAACTAAATAAAAAAGTGTTGATATCAGGAGCAAGTTTTGCCGGGTTGACTACTGCTTACTGGATGAATAAATTAGGTTACAAAGTAACTATCGTAGAGCTTGGTGATGCACTTAAAAAAGGCGGAACACCGGTTGATATAAAGGATCAGACAGTAGAGATCGTAAAACGAATGGGACTTTTTGAAGAGATAAAGAAGCAGCGAATTGGTCCTGAAAAGTGGGAGTTTAAAAATGCCAGTGATGAAACAGGCTGCAGGTTGATATTAAGGCAGCCAGGAGAAGAATTGCCCAATGATGAATTTGAAATCGAAAGGGATTCATTACTAAGTATGATGTATGAGCAGATAAAAACAAACGTAGAAATCCTATTCAATAACAGTATTGATGCACTACATGAAACTCAGGATCATATCGAAGTATCTTTTAAGGATGGCTCTACAAATGACTATAATTATGTCTTTGGATGTGATGGGATACATTCTGCCGTCAGGAAAATTTGGTTTGGACACGAATCTGAATACGCTCACTATTTAGGTCAGTATTTTTCTATTGCCGTGGTCGATAAACTATTGGTTGAGAATGGTACGTATCAAATGTATGCGGAACCCAATAAAGGTGCGGCACTTTATGCCCACAATAACAAGACCGATGTGATTTTTACTTTCAGGTCTGAAAATGAGATTGCGTATGATTTTCGAAATCAGAAAGAGATTAAAGAAATTGTATCGAACCAAATGAAAGGTATGGGTTGGCGATCTGCTGAACTTCAATCGGAATTATTGAATTCCACCGCATTTTACTTCGATAAATTCTGCCAGATAAAAATGCCGTCCTGGACAAAAGGCAGAGTTGCTTTGATTGGTGACGCAGGTTACTGCGCTTCGCCAGCTGCAGGAATGGGCGGATCATTGGCAATAATAGGAGCAACTGCTTTGGCTGACGCATTTTCTCTACATCAGGATGATTATCAACAAGTGTTTGATACCTATAACAAGAATCTCAGATCATTTATAGAAGAGGTACAGGCAGATGCAGTGCAGACTTTAGATAAATTATTACCCCGCAGTGAAGAGGAAGTAAAGAGCATGTGGAAAGATGGGATTTCATTTTAAAAATCAATGTTAGGCAATTTAAAATAATCCAGGAGAATATAAAACGTAATTTCAGCTTTATTCTTTGTGTTCGAATCTTATGTCCTGTTTGGGATTGAGAGAAAATTGATATCGTTTTATTTTTGATTTTGCCACAAAATGTACTCTGATATTTTTTACTTTATTTAATTAATGTAAAAGATACCGCCTTAACTTTTGTGGCAAAAATGGTTTAGATTCCAGAGTAAACGGTAATTTCAGGTTATTCGTTAAAGGAAGATTAACCAATTCGTTTTTAAAATCCCGTGATACGTGTTTATTTTGCTTGGAAAGATTCGATTAGGAATTGGCGGCTTACAAGAATTGCTATAATTTATTGAGTTTATTTACCAGATAACTTATCATTTGTGCAATACTTTCAGCAGGAATAGAGAAATCATTTTCGATCCAATTTTTGATGACAGCAATACTTCCTTTTTCGCCAAATTGGTATGCCATTTCAGCATAAGGCTTTACTTCGTCAGTAAGTTCTATTTGATTTTCAACTGGAAAATTATTCCGAACACTTCTAAGGATTCGAGACAGAATTCCGCTTCCATCCGCTTTGGTGAACACAATTTTACTCATCTGCTTATCGCTTTCCAGTAACTGGCAGCTGAGCAGTATCACATCATCCATATTGGTGCTTTTACGCAAAACCGCTGAGAGTTTTTCAAAAACATCATCTTCTATTTCAAGCAGTATATCCAGCGGAATATTATAATGCCGATAAAATGTATTGCGGTTGACATCGGCTGTTTTACACAGTTCGGTTATGGTAATTTCGCTTAATTCTCTATCGTCCAGTAAACTAAATAATGCCTCACGCAATATTTTTTTAGTATACTGAATCCTTCTGTCTTTTCTTAAATCCATCACAAATTATTTTATATACGCTACAAAAGCAGTAGTCATTGTTCGCTAATGTACAGTAACATCATTTTTTGAAACAGCAAATACATTCTTCTTTAATAGTTTTACGTAGTAACAAAAAAGAACACAACGTTAAATATTGAACATATTGTATAACAAATATAGCTTTTTAATCAAAATTTCAGCGGATTGAAAAGGACAATGTTAAATTTAAAAAAAATGGAAAATAAGATATCACGAAAAAAAATACTTCTGACCGGTGCATCTGGAACTGTAGGAATTGAAACCTTGCAGCATCTGGTTCAGCATACAGATTATGAAATAACGGTTTTTGATTTAAAAACCCAAAATTCGGTAAAAAAACTGGCTCCCTTTCGATCTCGAGTAGAGATTATATATGGCGACATTAGCAATAGGGAAGAAGTGCTAAAAGCTGCCCAAAATAAGGATGTAGCTATCCATTTGGCGGCGGTCATTCCACCTCTTGCAGATATAAATCCAGAGATGGCTTACAGTGTCAATGTGAGAGGGACCGAAAACCTTATTTACGCTTTAGAGCAGAATTCACCGGATTGTTATTTGATTTTTAGTTCCAGTATTTCGGTTTATGGTGATCGTATGAAGAATCCCCAGATAAGTATTGATGATATTTTGCAGCCCAGTCCCGGTGATCAGTATGGAGAAACAAAGGTGTTGTGTGAGTCGTTGATTGCGAAATCAAAATTATCATGGAGTATTTTTCGTCTGGCTGCAATTATGGGGAACCATAAGATATCCAAATTGATGTTTCACATGCCGCTGGATACACCAATGGAAATCTGCACGCCAAAAGATACGGGCAGTGCTTTTGCTAAAGCAATTGAAAACCAAAAAAAACTAGAGAAGCAAATATTCAACCTGGGAGGGGGAGAGGATTGTGTTATTACTTATGGATCTTTTCTGGACAAAATGTTTGCTGAATTTGGCTTAGGCAAAGCTGATTTTCCACAAAAGGCGTTTGCAGAGAAAAATTTTCACTGTGGGATTTTAAAAGATGGTGAAGATTTAGATAATATTCTAGGTTTTAGACAGCAAAATTTGAACGATTATTTCGAGATGGTCCGCCAGAAAATTCATCCTCTCCAAAAAAAGATCACCTTCATTTTTAAAAGTATTATAAAAAAATGGCTGCTCTCACAATCAGAACCCTACCAGGCGTTTAAAAAAGGGAATGCAAAAAAAATGAATCACTTTTTTAACCAATTAGAGAAAGAGAAGCTAGAAAAGGTTCTATTATAAATCCTAAAAAATATTAATTATGAAAATTAAAATGATAAGCTTGATAATACTTGTAACAGTTAATTCAGCACTGTTTGCACAACATAATTTCAGCGTTGAAGTATCGGGCGTAGAACCCGGCAAAGGATCTGTTTTTTTTGGATTGTATGATAAAGAGAAAGGCTTTCTTGATAATGCGTCACAGATTGCCACCGGAAAAGTAAAAGCTTCAGAAGATAAAGTGGTCTACACGTTCAAAAACCTACCGGATGGTGATTATGCTATTGCTGTTTATCAAGACTTGAATAATAACGGAAAATGTGATAGAAATATGATTGGTTATCCGACAGAAGGATTTGGATTTTCTAAAAATTATAAACCAAAACTCTCAGCACCTAATTTTGATGAGGTGAAAATTGCAATTAACCAGTATGCTAAAACCAGTATTGCATTGATTGTTAAATAAAAGACCCTTGTTCAGTTATGGGAATTACTTATTGTTATACTGTGTACAAAATTTGAAGAGATTGGCTTACTACATTTAGGCTCTGTCTTTGATTGGCATCAACATTTTTGTTTGGATGTCCTGTCGTGGATCGGAGGAAAATTGAGCAAGAAACGGATTTTTAATAAAAGGAACAGAATATAAATTTGTTTTGATTTAAAATATAGAAAATATGAAAAAATTCAAAATTGTTCCGTTGTCTAAAGACTTTGTA
>Ga0247811_1000089_pt1 | contig 31411 bp, 38 predicted proteins | sample UWRJL134311R1_FD_189018 | JGI IMG/M metagenome (GOLD analysis project Ga0247811, IMG submission 189018) | Plant litter microbial communities from Arlington Agricultural Research Station in Wisconsin, United States - UWRJ-L134-311R-1 | ecosystem: Environmental > Terrestrial > Plant litter >...
ACCTCGTCGAGTACGGCCGCGGAAAGCTCGCCCGCGCGATCACCTTCTTCGTCGACGTGATGACCGGCATCCCCTCGATCGTCGCCGGCCTGTTCGCCTTCGCCTTCTTCTCGCTCGTCTTCAACGACCCGGGCATCCGCTTCGGCCTCGGCGGCGCGGTCGCGCTGTCGCTGCTGATGATCCCCGTCGTGGTGCGCTCGAGCGAGGAAATGCTCAAGCTGGTGCCGAACGAGCTGCGCGAAGCATCCTATGCACTGGGCGTTCCCAAGTGGCTGACCATCCTCAAGATCGTCATCCCCACCTCGATCGCCGGCATCACCACCGGCGTGACGCTCGCCATCTCGCGCGTCATCGGCGAGACCGCGCCCCTGCTCATCATCTCCGGCTTCACCGCGAGCATGAACTACAACCTGTTCGACGAGAAGATGATGTCGCTTCCCGTGTTCGTGTACACCCAGTACGCGAACCCCGGCACCGACGTTCAGCCCTACCTCGACCGTGCATGGGCCGGCGCGCTCACCCTCATCGTGATCGTTATGGTGCTCAACCTCGTGGCCCGTCTCATCGCCCGCATCTTCTCCCCCAAGCTCGGTCGCTAGCCTCACGGCCAGCAGAACATAAGGAATCACTTGTCTAAGCGCATTGAAGTCAACGACCTCAACGTCTACTACAGCAAGTTCAAGGCTGTCGAAGACGTGACGTTGACGATCGAACCCCGCACCGTCACAGCCTTCATCGGCCCGAGCGGTTGCGGAAAGTCCACCTTCCTGCGCACGCTCAACCGCATGCACGAGGTCATCCCCGGCGCGCGCGTCGAGGGCGAGGTGCGCATCGACGGCAACAACCTGTACGCCGCCGGCGTCGACCCGGTGCTCGTGCGCCGCCAGGTGGGCATGGTGTTCCAGCGCCCCAACCCGTTCCCCACGATGTCGATCCGCGACAACGTGCTGGCCGGCGTCAAGCTCAACAACCGTCGTATGACCAAGAGCGAGGGCGACGACCTCGTCGAGAAGAGCCTGCAGGGCGCCAACCTCTGGAAAGAGGTGAAGGACCGCCTGGCACTGCCCGGCTCCGGTCTCTCCGGTGGACAGCAGCAGCGCCTGTGCATCGCCCGCGCGATCGCCGTCTCCCCCGAGGTCATCCTGATGGACGAGCCCTGCTCGGCCCTCGACCCGATCTCCACGCTCGCGATCGAAGACCTCATCGAAGAGCTGAAGACCGACTACACGATCGTGATCGTGACCCACAACATGCAGCAGGCGTCGCGCGTCTCCGACAAGACGGCGTTCTTCAACATCGCGGGAACCGGCGCCCCCGGCAAGCTCATCGAGTACGACGACACCGCCACCATGTTCTCGAAGCCCAGCGTGCAGGCGACCGAAGACTACGTGTCCGGCAAGTTCGGATAACCAACCGCCTGCAGCTTCACAAAAAACGCCTCGCGGCCTCCGCGGGGCGTTTTTTCGTGGGAGTGCTGGCATAACTCAGGCGCGATTCCGCCAGGCTCCGCACTGCCCGCGGGTTCGCGCGGCGGAAGCCGCAGCATCCGCGATTCTGCCTGAGTTATGCAGGCGCCGCGATCATGATTCCGGATGACCCGGGCCGAGAGCAGCCGCGACGGGCGCAATACCGGCGAGCGTCGAGCGGCGGCCCGCCATCCGTCCGGAATCACGAACGTCAACACAAAAACGCCCCGCCGGAGCGGGGCGTTCTGCGTAGAGACTATGCGCTGGCGATGGCCACGATCGGTGTGGTCGTGGGGGCCTTCGAGCCGCCGGCCGGTTCGACGGTGACGCCGACGGTGTCGCCGGCCTGCATCTCGCCGTCGAGCACGCGCCAGGTGTTTCCGGTCGAGTCGACGCCGAACGTTCCGGCCGGACGCGCCACACTCGCCGCGTCGATGTACCAGAGCTCGTAGACCTTGCCGTCGGGGAGCGTTGCGAGTCCGTCGACGATCATCGCCGAGCTCTGCAGCTCGTTCGACCAGACCAGCGTCGCGGTGCCGCCGCCGGCGACCTCGGACACGGCCTGCTGCATGTCGCTCGCAGCGTTGATCGCCGCGAGCTGGTCTGCAGCCTGGTTCTGCTCGGTGTTGTCGCCGACGGTGTTGACGAGAACGCCGCCCCCGACGATGATTCCGATGGCTGCGGCAGCCGCGACGATCGCCATGACGGGCTTGGTGAACCAGCGCGACTGGGCCTTCTGGCCGGCGGGGGTGAGTACGGGGGCCGGCGCTTCGGCCGGCGCAGCGACCGAGGCCGCCGGGGCCACCGGAGCGGCCGAGACGTCGGCAGACGGCTCCACCGCGACAAGGCGCGGTGCGGCTGGGAGCTGCGGGGTCGACGCGATGAGGCTCATGATGTTGGCTTTGAGCGCTGCGGGGGGCTCGACCGGTGCGATCGCGCGGCCGAGCAGTACGGCGGTGTCAGCCAATTCGGTTACCTCGTGGCGGAGAGATTCGGATTCGCCGAGATGAGCCTCGAAGGCTTCTCGTTCTTCGGCGGAGAGGGCGTTGAGGGCGTAGGCGCCCGAGAGCGTAGCGACGTCGTCGCTGGGCTTGCGCTTGTCGTCGGTCATGATGCCACCCCCAATTCGTCACGGAGGCGGATCATGCCGTCGCGCAGTCTGGTCTTCACCGTTCCGATGGGAACGCTGAGCAGTGTCGCGACCTCGCTGTGGCTGTACCCGCCGTAGTACGCCAGGGAGACGGCTTGTCGTTGCAGTTCGGTAAGTCTGAGCATCGCCTTTTCCACCCTTTCGTGTTCGACGCGTGTTTGTACAGTTTCGGAGACGTTGTCGTATTGGGCATCGTAATCTCGGATGCCGATCTTCGTGTCCCGGTCACGCGACGCTTGCGAGGCGCGTACCCGGTCGACTGCGCGACGGTGGGCCATTGTCATGATCCAGGTCGAAGCGCCGCCCTTGTTGGAGTCGTAGCGCGTTGCCGTCTGCCAGATCTCCAAGAAAATCTCCTGGGTCACTTCCTCCGACTGCGCGTGGTCACGCAACAGACGGCGGACGAGCCCGAGCACCCTCGGGGCGATCTGGTCGTACAACGCTGCGAAAGCTGCCTGATCCCCCTGAGCGACGCGCGCCAGTAACTGGTCTTGCGTCAGGGGTTCGCCAGACTCGAAGTCGTGCTGGTTATCGGTCTCGCTGGTCACGAGCTTAAGCATGTCAGTAGTTCGGCGCGGGATACCGATCGGATTGGCGTGATTCTCAACAAAGGGGAAATACTTTCGCCTGACTGGATGACACGGACGCAGCTTCGACGCCACGAGAGGTGAGCGCCGGGCCGCAGAACGCCTCTCGGCGCAAGGCCGCTCGAAGCGGCTATTAGTGGAGCCCGGGGTTACCGCGGCCCGGCGAGATCTATTTTAGCCGCATTGAAGCTGGATGCGACCTCAGTCCAGACTTCCCGCACGATCTAGTCGGGCACAGGCACTGAGCTCGTCGCCCGTGAGCGTGAGCCGCAGGGCGCGCGTGGTCAGTTCGGTCGCGCGCTCGGGGGTGATGAGATCGACGTCGTCGGCCACGCTCACGCAGCCCGCCGCCGTGATGCGGCAGAACGCCGCGGCCCGGTCGAGCGCCGTGGCGAAGTCGCCGCGGAACAGTCCGCGCAGGATCTCGTCGGCGAGTTCGGTGATCTCGTCGGGACCGGTGGGCATGGGTGCTCCCGCGACCAGGGCGTCGATAGTGCCGAGAACCTCGGTGCCACGCTGGAACAGATAGGCCGTGCCATCCGAATCTTGACGGATGAGCAACCGCAACAGGTAGATGCGCCACAGGGCACCCGGGAGGCTCTTCGCACTCGACCGGGCCCAGAGTTCGGAGAGCGCGTCGACTCCGTGCTCGTCGGTGTAAGCGACCAAACGCTCGACGACGGCGGGGTCGTTCGACGAGCGGGCGCGCGCTACGAGCGCGTGTGCGGTGTCGTGCGCGATGCGCAGAATCTGGGCGGGATCTTCGCCGCCCTCGAAGGTATCGAACTTATCGCCGGAGTACTGAGTGGGCTTATGGAACTCATCGGTCACCACTACACGCTACGCTTAATACCAAGGGCCTCTAGCTCAGTTGGTAGAGCATCGGACTTTTAATCCGTGGGTCGTCGGTTCGAGCCCGACGGGGCCCACCCTTCGGGATCCGCGCTATGGCGCGGATCCCGGTTTAGTTTCATCGCTTTCACGGCTTATGTCGCCGGCGTTTGCCCACATTTTGCCCACAAACGCTGCCGAGCCTGCCTTATTCAAGGCCACACCAACTGCGTCGAGATCGTCATCGAAGAGATCGCTGTAGACGTCCAGAGTCATCGCTGCAGACTTATGTCCGAGCATCCGCTGCACCGCCTTGACATTCGCTCCGGCAGATATTGCGAGACTTGCGGCGGTGTGCCGCAGGTCGTGTGGGGATAGCGACAAGACTTCGCTGTGTTTCGCCGCGAGTTCTCGTACCGCACGCTCGAAGTTTCGGCGGCGCCAGTTCCGATTTCGCAGCGCTCCGCCAGCAGGCGCAGTAAACACGAAGGATCCGCGAACACGGCCAGTCGTCCGAACCTCCAACGCTTCTTGCAGGAACTGCGGGTAAGGCACACTACGACGACTGTGGCTCTTCGGAGTCCCATAGACGAGGTCCCGCCCTATTTCAGCCACAGCCTGATTCACGTTCACACGCCTACGTTCGAGGTCGATGTCTTCGATTCGCAAGGCCGCCATTTCGCCCCAGCGAAGCCCGGTATATGCAAGGAAGAGAACGACGAGTCCGTCGGGCCCGCACCGTTGCGCTAATTCATGCACTGCCTCATGGGTTAGATACTGCCGTCGATCTCGCACGATCCGAGGTAGGCCTATACCCTCGCAAACATTGCGACTCAAACGTCCATCACGAATGGCGAACTTCAGCACCATCGAGAGCACGCGATGGTAGCTGCGAGTCGTGGACGGCGAGACACGCCTCGATTGTTCGGATATCCACTTCTGTACGTCGGAATGCGTCAAATCTCCGAGCGAAACCGTTCCCCACTTCGGCACGATTTGCGTTCGAACGATCGCCTTGTAGCCGGCATGGGTCGACGGCTTGAGCTGAGCCTGTGCGTCAATCCATTCGATGGCGGTTTCTCCAACTGTAATGCGACTCTTGGCTGCTGAAACGTATTCTCCTCGCGATTTTGTAACTTCCACTGACGCCAGAAAAAGCTCTGCTTCTCGCTTTGTGCGGAAGCCGCGCTTGTCAGTTTGGGATTTATCTGGTTGTCGATATCTGACTCGGTATCGCTTACCGCTGGCGGTCTCGTACGCAGAAACACTCCCCATGAGCTATCGCGCTTCCAGCCGCAGCTCGTGTCGTGAAGACCATCTAGATGAAGACATACGACGATGGTAAATCTCCGCCTCGCTCAGCGAAATGAAATACGTCGAGAGTCTGGATCGCGGAGAACAGAGTCGCGTTCACACCGCTATGACGTGGACGTAGAGGCAGCCGACGGCGCCGGACCCGGCCAGGGCGAACGCCCGCCCCTCGAGCGCGGTGAGAGCCACGCGTGTGAGCTCGCGCTGCAGCTGCTCGTCGTCGTCCACTACGCGCCGGCCAGCTCGGGGCAACCGCTCTCCCAGACTTCGCGCACGCGGTCGGGCAGCATTAGCTCGCCCCAGACCTCGATGAGAAGATCCCGGTTGAGCAGTTCCACCTGGTCGACGACGCGGCCCTCGCGCAGCGCCGCCTGGTACGCCTTCATCACACCGCCCTCGGTGTCGAGGTCAACCACAGCCTCCGGGCCCCAGTAGACGTTCCGCGGCAGCTCGATGCGAGCGCTGTGCGGGCCCTGCAGCTGCTCGAGCTGATCGGGCACGTCATAAGGCTTGATATCCCGATAGAACACGCGGGTATCACGCGGCGCGGTGTCGGTCATGGGTGCTGCTCCTAAGTCCCGACAATTCTACCGAAGCTGCTCGAAACCCTCTATGGGTCAGTTTCGGCGGTGGCAAGTAACTGGAGCTCAAATGTCAGCAGAAGCGTGGCGGTGGTGAACCGGCGTCTGCGCGACCACGAAGTCGTCGAGGTTGGGGATCGCGTGATGAAGCGCGTGTTGGGCATAGTGAACGACGTCGGCTGCACTCTGCAACGTTGTCACATCCAAATCGAGGATCGCAGTTCCCTGCAGCCGGTGCCCTACCCACCGCAGCTGCAGGCGATCGACTCCCGCGACGCCCGGTACCGCGAGTAGCGCGGTGGTGGCGCGGTCGACGAGTTCCGGCTCGATACCGTCCATCAGACGGCGGCCGATACTGCGAACCGTTCCCCACAGCAGGACGATGATCGCGACCGAGATAAGTATGCCGACGATCGGGTCTGCCATCGGGAAGCCGAGCATGGCCCCCACGGCGCCGGCTACTACGGCCAAGGAAGTGAACCCGTCGGTGCGGGCGTGGACGCCATCGGCCACGAGCGCGGCCGAGCCGATCTTCTGGCCCACGCGGATCCGATAGATGGCGACGGCCTCGTTGCCGGCGAGGCCAATGAGGCCTGCCGCGACGACCCACCATAGGTTTTCCAGCGGCTGCGGGTCGAAGAGCCGGGCGATCGACTGCCACGCGGCGATCACCGCGGAGAGGGCGACGACGACCACGATGAACAGCCCGGCCAGGTCTTCGGCGCGCCCGTACCCGAAGGTGTACCGCCGAGAAGCCGCGCGGCGGCCGAGAATGAAGGCGATCCAGAGCGGCACGGCGGTCAGCGCGTCGGAGAAGTTGTGGATGGTGTCGGCCAGCAGTGCTACGGATCCGCTGATGAGGACGACGACGAGTTGCAGAACCGTCGTTCCGAGCAGGACAAACAGGCTGATCTTCAGCGCACGCACGCCCTCCTTGCTCGCCTCGAGCGCGTCGTCGATGGAGTCGGCGGCGTCGTGGCTGTGCGGCACGAACAGTCCGTAGAAGAAGCCTTTGATGCCCGTCGGGTGGTCGTGATCGTGCGCGCCGTCATGGCCGTGGCCGTGATTTTCGTGATCGTGCCCGTGGTCCCGGGGCTGCAACTGTCCTTCGCTCATTCGCCGGCCTCAACGTGATGGTGGCGAGGGTTCGAGCTGAGCGAGTGCTCGGCTTGGAAGATCGCGTCCGACACCAGCTGGCGGGCGTGCTCGTTGGCCAGGCTGTAGAAGACTTTCGTCCCCTCCTGTCGGCTGGTGACGAATCGTGCCAGCCGCAGTTTCGCGAGATGCTGCGATACCGACGGCGGCGATTTCTCCAGAAGCTCGGCGAGGTTGTTCACCGACAGCTCACCATCGCGGAGAGCGAGGATTATGCGTATCCGGGTGGCATCGGCGAGCATTGCGAAGACCTCGACGGCGAGCTCGACATATTGGCTGTCGGGCTCACGCCCGCATACTGCTTTATCTGCATCCATACGCAGATTCTTACATTAATTTGCTTAGCGGCGCTCGCCACGACGACCGGCTACCGCACGTCCGCCGGGAGTACGGCTCGACCGCGGGCGGCGCGGAGACCGTTGGCGATGACGACGACCTCCGCGATCTCGTGCACCAGGACGACGCCGGCCAGGCCGAGTACTCCGAAAAGGGCGAGGGGGAACAGCACGACGATGATCGCTAATGCGAGCACTATATTCCCGGCCATGATCCGCCGACCTCGGCGGGCATGGGCGAGAGCCTGCGGGATCAGCCGCAGATCGGTTCCCGTGAATGCGACATCCGCCGATTCGATCGCTGCGGCCGATCCGGTCGCGCCCATCGCGATGCCGACGTCGGCGGCGGCTAGCGCGGGGGCGTCGTTGATGCCGTCGCCGATCATGGCGGTGCGTCGGCCGGCCCGGTAGTGCTCAATGGCGGAGGCTTTGTCGGCGGGCATCTGTTCGGCGCGGTACTCGGTGATGCCCACTCGGTTGGCCAAGGCTTTGGCGGTCCGGGCGTTGTCGCCGGTGAGCATCACGGTGCTCACCCCCTGCTTCTGCAGGAGGGCGACAGCGTCCGCCGCTTCGGGTTTCAGCTCGTCACGGATGCCGAGAATGCCGACAGGGGCGCCGTCGGCCTCGACCACGATGACGGTCATCCCTTCCGCTTCCAATGCCTCGCATCGCGACGAGAGAGCGCCGGTGTTCACCCAGCGGGGACTGCCGACGCGCACGTAGGAGGAGTCGATGGTACCGGCGACGCCCTGTCCGGGGTACTCCGTCACGTCGGCGACGGCTGGCGGATACGGCTGCTCGGCGAGGATCGCGGAGGCAAGCGGGTGCGTACTGTGCGCTTCGAGCGCGGCCGCCAGGTCGACCACGCGACGGCGGTCGACCGTTTCGACGGTCTCGACGGCGACGACTTCGGGTCGGTTGCGGGTGAGGGTGCCGGTCTTGTCGAACGCGACGAGCTCGACGGCACCCAGCTGTTCGAAGGCCTCGCCGGATTTGATGACCACCCCGAATCGGCTGGCTGCGCCGATCGCGGAGATCACCGTCACCGGCACTGCGATCGCCAACGCGCACGGCGACGCTGCGACGAGAACGACCAATGCGCGCTCGGTCCAGGTCCCCGGGTCTCCCACGAGAAAACCGAACACGATGACGAGGCCGGCAACGATCAGCACGATCGGAACCAGAGGGCGGGCTATCCGATCTGCGAGACGTGCCCGTTCGCCCTTCCGGCCGTGCGCCTGTTCTACCAGCCGCACGATGGTGGTCAGCGAGTTGTCGCGGCCGTCTGCGGTCGCTTCGATCTGCAGGCTTCCGGTCCCGTTGATCGCGCCGGCCGGTACCGGGTCGCCGGGTCCGACCTCGACCGGGATCGACTCGCCTGTGACTGCCGATGCATCGATGCTGCTGCGGCCGGAGGTGACGATGCCGTCGGTTGCGACTCGTTCGCCCGCCTTTACCACGAGGATGTCGAGTTCTTGGATCTCGCTCGCCGGTATTTCGACGGTGCCAGAGAGGCGTGAGATCGTGGCGGTCTCCGGGATCAGCGACAACAGTGCGCGTAGGCCGTGCCGGGCGCGGTCCATGGCGCGGTCTTCGAGAGCTTCCGCGATCGAGAAAAGGAACGCCAGTGCGGCGGCTTCGCCGACGTGTCCGAGCAGCACGGCGCCGACTGCGGCGATCGTCATCAGAAGTCCCACACCGAGTCGGCTTCGAGCGAGCCGGCGGATTGCGCCGGGAACGAATGTGGATGCGCCGGCTATGAGGCTCACGGCCAACACGATCGTTCCGGCCAGGCCGCTGCCCGTCCATTCCAGGATGTAGCCGACGGCCAAGAGCAGTCCTGCGGCGATAGGGACTAAGAGGTGGCGATCCTTCCACCACGCGGATAGCTCTTCCCCGTGTTCGTGTTCGTGTTCGTCATCGGAGTGATCGTCGTGTGAGCGGTCGTCGTGCGCCTCGTCGCCGTGACCGTGCGTTGCGTGACCGTCGGCGTGGCCGGCCCCCTGCTGAACCGGGGGAACCGAAGCGCGAGGCGTACCGAGGCTCAGTGCTTGACGGCCTCCGATGGACAGGGCGGTGGGCTCGTCCGGTCCACAGCACTCCTTGCTCATGCGTCTGCTCCTGGCCCGCAGCACAGTGCGACGTCGCAGTTATCGTCTACACACCCGGTGCCGTCGTCGACCGCCAGAACGATGTCGACGAGTCCCATGAGCGCCTTTGTCAGGTGCGGGTCCGCGATCTCGTAGCGCGTCTGCCTCCCCTCCGGAACTGCGGCGACGATGCCGCACCCACGGAGGCAGGCCAGATGGTTGGACACGTTCGAACGCGTGAGCTCGAGTTCACGCGCCAGCTCAGCCGGATAGCCGGGCTGTTCGATCAAGCTCAGCAGGATACGCGAACGGGTCGGATCGGCCATCGCGCGGCCGATCCGGTTCATAACGTCAAGTTGATTCGCAATGGTCAGCACACAATGACTATACAGTGCAGGCTGACTCATAAATAGCGGGGCCCGAATGGGATGCCGCTCAGGGGCTCGACTCAGCGAGGGTGTCTTTGATGAGCGTGTTGAGCACGGATTTGCTGGAGATCTGCCCGAGGATGCGGGCCGCCGGCCGGCCTTCTGCGTCGACCACGATGGTCGTGGGAACGGCGTTCGGGGCGGCTTGGCCGGCGAGGGCCAAGGAGGCCGCTTTGTCTTCTGCGTCCAGGACGGAGGGATAGGTGATGCCGAATTCTTCGCTGAACGAGAGGGCGGTGGCGGCTTGGTCACGAACGTTGACGCCGATGAAAGCGACCTTCTGACCTGCGTAGGCTTCGTTGAGTTCCTGGAGGTCGGGGGCTTCGGCACGGCAGGGTGGGCAGCCGGCGTACCAGAAGTTCAAGACGACGACGGAGCCGCGGTAGTCGCTCGCGGTCAGTGACTCGCCGGTCTCGGTAACGCCGGTGAAGTCGACGGGTGCTCCGCGATCGGCTTCGGGCCATTCGGCGACGGTGCCGTCTGCTGAAATGTATCCCTTGTTCGAGCCCTCTTCGTATTGGGCAGATAACGAGCCCGTTGAGCATCCCGCGAGCAATAGTGCCGCCGCGAGCATCATGGTCGCGCCCGCGATTGCAGCGGTTCGCCTCTTGCCGTTCACTGGTCGTTTCCCGTCTCCTCGGCGATGGCCGCCCGTTTAGCGCGTTCTTCCTGTTCGACCTTGGCGTACGCCTTCCGCTCATTCCGGTCTGCGCGCACGATCGCGCGGAAAATGAACCAAAAGATCAGTCCGATACCTACGCTGGGGGCGAGTGACCAGAAGGCGTTGAACCAGAAATTGTCGAGATTCATTTCAAGTCTCCGAATGTGATCGGCGGGCGGCGGCTACAGGACACGGGCTTGCAGCCATTCGTACGGGTTGTAGTTCGATGTGCGGTCGCTGATCTGGAGATGCAGGTGCGCCCCGGTGCTGATCCCGGTGTTCCCGACCTTGCCGACTGTCGTGCCGACGGTGATCGTCTGCCCTTCGCTCACCGGGACAGAGCCGGCGGCCATGTGGGCGTACAGGGAGGTGATCGTTTTGCCGTCGATCTCGTGTTCGACGATCACGTGGGTGCCGAAGCCGCCTCGGTCGGAGTCGACTTGTCGGACTATCCCGTCGGCGATCGCAGCGACAGGTGTTCCAGCGCCGGGGGTGAAGTCGGTGCCTTGGTGGTTCGAGGAGCAGCCGTAGCTGCAGGGGGCGATGCGTTTGCCGTATCCGCTGCTGATCGGTGAAGTCGTGAACGGCCATTGCACGTCCGAGGCCGGGTTGTTCAGGAACGCCATCCGGGTCACCGCGGTCCGCGTATTCGGGGGCGGCGGTGCGGTGACGGTGAACGAATCGCGGGTGATCTCTGTCGGTGCTCCGTCGGCGACGATGACCTGCTGCGCCTGACCTGGAGACTCGATCGTGGGAAGCGTCTGGTGGAATTCGGGGCTGTCGGCATAGCTGGGAACGCTCTGGCTGATGGCGAACATCCAAGCGAACAGGAGCGCTGCGGCACCTCTTTTCCCGAACACGAGGGAGCGTCGGCGCACCGTGGACCGTCGGGCGCTGCGGATGGGTGGACGTGTGTGCCGGCTGAGTCGACTGGCGCGACGTCGTCGACCGTTGTGCAGAGTGGAGCGGCGGGTGGGGAGGGAGGTGGTCATAGATAGGTTCCTGGGTAGCGGATCGGCCGGGTGTATCGGGTGCGCTCAGCCGAGGCCGACACCCCGGTCGCGGAGGAACGGGACCGGGTCGATTGTGACGCCGTTCTGGCGGACTTCGAAATGGGAGTGGCACCCGGTGGAGGCGCCGGTGGTGCCGGTCCGGGCGATGTTCTGCCCGACGGCGACTTGCTGGCCCTTGGAGACGAGGATCCCGCCGTCGACGATGTGGGCGTAGGCGGTGGAGATGCCGCCCCCGTTGTCGACGAGGACGAAGTTCCCGTAGCCGCCATTGCGTCCGGCGTAGGTGACGGTGCCTGAAGACGCCGAGTATTGGGGCTGCCCGCAGCCGGAGCTGATGTCGGTGCCGGTGTGCAGTCGCTGCACCTTGGCGATCGGGTGGATGCGCCATCCGAACGGGGAGCTGATGTTTCCGCTGACCGGGCGGGCCCAGCCGCTGCTGCTGACCTCGCTCGCTGCCAGCGCCGCGGCGGCCGCGGCCCGTGCTGCTGCCGCCTGCCGTTCGGCGACGCCGGCCTGGTAGTCGGTTTCGACGGCAGTGCGACGCTCGGTGAGGACGGTGAGTTGCTGGTTGAGCCGCGCTTCATTGTCCGCTTGTTCGACGACTTTCGCCTCGGCCAATGCGGATACTTCCTGGGCTTCGACGAATGCCGCTTCGGCGGTCGCTTTCAACTCCGCGAGCACGGTCGCGGCGACCTCCGCTTGGTCGGTGAGCGCTTGCGCGGTATTGCGGTCGGCGGTGGCCTTTTCCAGCATGTTGTTCGACTGTTCGGCGAGCTTGCTGGAGAGCGAGAGCCCGTATAGCAGGTCGTCGACGTTGCCGGTGCTGCCGAACATGAGAGTCGACGAGTCTGCGGAGATGCCGCGCGACATCTGGGCGGCCATCTGCCCGATCCGCACCCGTGAGGCTTCTGCCACGTCTGTCGCCGCGCCTGCCTGTGCTTGGAGCTTCTCGGTTTTAACGACCGCTTCCTGATAGACGAGGTCGGCCTCGATCCACAGATCGCCCTTGGCGTCGGCGTCGGCTTGCGCCGCGACGACCTCGGATCGGAGGGTGGCGAGCAGGTTCTGGATGTCGGCGATGGCAAGGGTTGTCGACGCCTCGTCGGACCGTGCGGCGGCGACGTCGTCCCAGCTCGGGTAGTCCTTCGCCCAGGCCGGCGTCGGGGTGGTGAGCAGGATCGACGCTGCCAGAAGGGTCATCACCCCCGTCAGGGCGATGCCGCGGATCAGTGGCCGGCGGCGTGCCCGTGCGGAAGAGGGGTGTGCGGTCGTCGTGTCGGTCATCGGTCTACCTGTTTCGGCTCGGCGGCGGGTGATGCGGGATGCGGATCCGCGGATCTGGGAGGTCGCGAGGCGGGACCTCGGTTCAGCTGTTCGAGGTGGGCGTTGTACGCGGCGAGGTCGGGGTCGCCGTTCGCGTCGGCGCGCTTGTCGGCGGCACGGTCGCGGCGGGTGGAATCGCGGTACCAGCGGTTGAGCAGGTAGATCAGGATGATGAAGCTGGGCAGCTCCGCGTACGTCCACACGAGAGCGCCGGCGATCTGCTGGTCGTACAGCGGGTCGATGCCCCAGGCTGCCGGCGGGAGGGCGAAGGCCCGGACCAAAGGGGCGGTGGTGAGCAGGAGGATGACCCCGAACGCCGTGTGGAGGGCGATCTTGGTGAACATCTCGACGACGCGGCCGAGTGCACTATGTCTCCCCGGCACCGGGTCGGGACTGAGGACCGGGACCGCGAACAAAATGCCGGCACCAAGGAACACCAGTTCGAGGAGAGTGTGGCCTGACGGGATCGCAAGAATGGGGTCGGCGAGGCCGCCGAGGTACAGGCCGTAAAACACGAACAGGAATACCGGCAGCGTGACCGCGGGGTGGATGAGCGCCCACCCGAGTCGGGAGCGGAGGCCGAACAGCGCGGCACGGAGCACCACTTGTCCGCCGTAGCGGTGCGGGGTGGTCCGCAGCAGCAGCGTCCCGGGCGCACCCAGCAGGAGAAGCGGGGGTGCAACGAGCATGAGGGTGAGCTGTTGGAACATGAAGACGGAGAACAGCGACTGGCCGTAGTCGTCGATCGCCGTAACGGTAACGACGACGACGAAGGCGCATCCGGCGAGGAAGGCGACCGTGCGGGCGATAGACCATCGGTGTCCGGTCACCCACAGACGGACGGCGCCGCCTAGGTAGAGAAGCGCCAGGGTGGCGCCGATGATCGCGACGATGCTCGGGAAGTTTGCGGAGAGGGCGACTAACCGGTCGAGGCTCGGACCTGTCATCCGGTCTGTCATTGCCCCTCCAAACAGGTGTAGGTCATGAGGCCTTCTTCGTACACTCCGGGCTCCCTGTCGGCGCAGACGCCGACGTTTCCGTCGAGGACGCCGACGAAGTAGAAGACTCCGGCGACGAGCACGGCCGTGGCGAGGACGCCGATGATGATGCCCGCGATCGCTGCGGGGTTGCGGCTGCCGTGGCGCAGCGAGATGACTAAGGCGACACAGCTGACGATCAGCCCGATGACGCTCACCGTGCACGCCAGTAGCAGTCCGACCATGCCGAGCTTCTTCCCCGGGTAGTGCGCCGGTGCGGTGGCTGTCGTGCCGGTTACCGCGGCGCGAATCGTGGGTTTCTGGGGCATCGTCAGACCACCGTCGTGTAGGAGCCGATAAGGGATTGCATGTGTCCGATCCAGATTTTCCAGATCCCGGTGACCATGAGGACGCCGAGGATGATGAGGATGCTCCCGCCTGCGATGTTGATCATCCGGATGTGCCGGCGGAAGAATCCGAGGGCGCCGGTCGCCCAGCTGAAGCCCAAGGCCGCGAGCAGGAACGGGATGCCGAGGCCGAGGCAGTAGGCGAAACCGAGTGCAGCCCCTCGCCAAGGACTACCGCCGGTCAGGCTGAGAGCGACGACGGCGCTGAGGGTGGGTCCGATGCACGGGGTCCATCCGAGTCCGAAGACAATGCCCAACAGCGGGGCACCGGCGAGTCCGGTCGCCGGTTTCCACGACGGTTTGAAGGTGCGCTGCAATGCCGAGAGCTGGCCTAATGTGACCAGTCCCATGACGATCACGACGGCACCGAGGATACGGATGATCAGGTCCTCCCAGCGGAACAGCCAGCTTCCGAAGAGGCCGAAGGCTGTGCCGTAGGCGATGAAGACGGCGGAAAAGCCGAGGATGAAGAGCAGGCTTCCGATGACGACCCGGCGGCGGTTCCGGGTCGCGGCACCGTCGGCATTGGCGGACACGTAGCCGAGGAACCCGGGCACCAGCGGTAGCACGCACGGCGACAGGAAAGAGATGAGACCGGCGACGAGCGCGAGAGGTATTGCGACGATGAGGGCGCCGCTGAATACTGTTTCGGCGAAGAATGCTCCGATGCCGTTCATTGCCGTCTCCTTATGAGTCGGGCGATGCGCGCAGCATCCCGGACGACGCGAGTCATCCCGGTGGCCTTCTGGTGGTCGAGGCCGAGGACGAACACGCCGGGTACCGGTGTGACGCCGCGTCGGTGGAGGATGTGGCCGGCGGGATCCAGTGCGGGTTGGGGGAGGTAGTCGAAGCCGTGACGGTATCCGGTGGCCCAGATGACCGATCGCGGGGTGATCGTGCGGCCGTCGGCGGTATGGATGGCCGTTTCTGTGGCGTCGGTTGTGCGGTCGATGATGGAGACACCGTGGGCGCGGAGCAGTTCGAGGGGCAATTCGACACCGGACGCTGTCAGCCAGCCACTTTTCTGTACGGCGGACGCTGAGAGGGTCACGTTGTGGGAATGGGCGAGTTCGTGTGCGATTTCCCGGCCGCTCGCTCCCCCGCCGACCACCAACACGGTTCCGGGTGGGACGGCTTTCGGGTGGGTGTAGCTTTCGCTGTGGATGTTGAGACCGGGTACATGAGTCCGGGAAGCGAACGCGGGTATTTTGGGCGTCGCGTGCGGGCCGGTCGCGGCGACAACGCTGCCTGCTCGTATGGTGCCGACCGATGTGGCGATCGACAACGTCCGGTCGTCGGTTTCTGGGGCTATCGTGCCGACCCTGGTATTCCACCGCGAGGTGACCCCGATGTCTGCCGCGTACTGGTCGAGGTAGTCGGCCATCTCGTCGGTGCGCGGGCGTCGATGTGGATCGCCGGACATAGGGTTGCCTGGCAGAGATAGCCGGCGGGCGGTTTCATGGAGAGTCATCGAGTGCCACCGCTTCCTCCAGACCGTCTCTTCGGGAGATGCGGCGGCGTCGACGACGATAAAATCAGCGTCCGGGCGGAGGCCTCGCTCTTGCAGGGCATGGCTCGCCGCCAGTCCGGCACGCCCTGCGCCGATGATGACGACGCGGAAACGTGGCGCCTCTCCGCCGGCTCCCTCGGGGTGGAGACGGAATGTCATCGCGCGATGGCGTCGTCGATGGCGAGGCCGAGGTCCTCGTACGCGGTCAGCTCCAGGAATTCGTCGTTGACGAAGAACGACGGGGTGCTGGTGAGCCCGAGATCGCGGGCCGCGTCGAAGTCCTTCTTCACGCGTGCGGCGACTGCCGGGTCGGCAACGTCCTCGTCGTATTGGTCCATATCCAAACCGATTTCGGCGGCGTATTCCCGGAACAGAGGTGCGCGGGATTCCTGCTGTTCTCCCCACTCCCCTTGGGTCTGGAACAGCCGCGTGTACATTTCTTCGAGCTTGTCCTGGCGGGCGGCTGATTCGGCGGCAATCGCGGCGTTGGTGGAGTTGAAGTGTCCGGGCAGAGGGAAATAGCGGATGGCGAACGTGATGTCGCCTGCATAGCGCTCACGGGCTTCTTCGACCACTGGGTACATGGCGCCGCATGCCTCGCATTCGAAATCGAGGAATTCGACGACGGTTACTTTGCTTCCGGGCTCGCCTTGGTCGAGCCGGTGGCTGGTGTCATCGATCACCGAGGCGGGAGTGCGGTCGACGGGGTTCCGCTGGTCGTCGCCGCCGCCGCGGACTTGCTCCGCTTGGACGGTCAGGATGACGAGGAAGACGAGGATGGCGATGATCATCGCGCCGGTGACGGCGAAGGCGACTTTGTTGTTGGTGGTCATTCGTTTCACGAGAGCTCTCCGATGTGGGCAGACGTAGGCCTTGCGCGCCGGCAAGCGGGCGCGCGGGAACAGTGTCGACGAGCAGGCAGCTCCGATGATGGGCTGGGCGCGTCGTTCTGATTAGGCCTAGGTGCGGCTGATCGAGAGGTCGAGCAGAGACGGCCGGGCTATGGGCGCGGCGATCGACGGCGTCAGCGCTGTTACGGTGCGGCGAGCGGGTGCTGCTGAAGTGAGCGGCGGCCGGTCTCGCTGTGCGACACGCTTCGCGATGGCGAGCCCGAGGACACAGCAGAGAGCCAGTGCGGCGCAGCCCGCTGCGACCAGCCATGACGGATCCGACGTGGTGGTTGCAGTTTCAGCCGCAAGAGATTCTGGGAGCGTGTCGGCCGGTGTTACCGCGACTGTTGCGACCGTCGAGGCGTCTGCGGCGGCGCTGTCGGAGTGGTGGACGGCGAGAGCGCCGAACACTCCGACCAGTAGAGCGAGTGTCACGAGCCGCAACAGCACCGGGGTGAACGCCTGGGGCAGGCGTGCGCGGCGTGAGGGGCTCATAGTGTTCATGGTAGGTCGTCGACTGGTGTGTAGTCCGTGAGATCAGTGAGTGTCGCGACCGCGACGGCGGATGCGTAGGCCGATGATGCTGCCGACTGCGCCGATAAGAAGGGCGACGAGCGCTATCGGGACTACCGCGTCGGCCCAGCCGGAAGCCGCCGCATCGGTGGGTGCGTCGGAAGCCGTGTCCTCGTCAGCGGGGGGCGCCGCGGTATCCGTCACCGCTGGTTCTGGTTCTTGGTTCACGGCGGCGGCGGGGTCGTCAGCGCAGGTGGCTCCGATCGGTGACCCTTCGGCGGCGGTGACGTTGTCGGGTTTGGCGTAGGAGAACCCGAATGTATCGGAGATGGGGTGTGCGTCGGAGGAGACGACCTGCCAGACGACGGTGTAATCGCCGGATTCGCCGAGCTCTGCCGGTGTCGAGATCGTTCCGCCGTCGAGGACTACGCAGTCGGTGTTGTAGAAGCGTCCGTCGGGACCGGTGATCTGGATGGCAAATGCCGGTGTGTAGCCGCCGATCTGGAGGAAGTCGTCGCTGAACGTCAGGTCGACGCTCGTCAGCTCGGTAGTCACGGCCTCGCCTGCGGCCGGGGTGCTTCCGACCAGGCCGTCGTGGGCGTACGCGGGCGTTGCGGTCGTTATTGCGAGCAGGGCGGCGACAGCAAGTACGGCGCCGATTTTCGGAACGTGCCTGCCAGTCGCGGGCGTCAGTAGGCTCACGCGAGATCTCCTTCGGTGGCGTCGATAGTTGTTCCCGCGGTTAAGCAGCTGGTGTCTGGGGATTCTGCGGGGTGCATCAGGACGGTGTGTCCGATGTGCTCGAGAGCGAGGTCGAGAAGAACTCGGACGTGGGAGTCGGCGAGGGCGTAGTAGGCGATGCGGCCTTCGCGGTGCACGTCGACGACACGGTGGGCGCGGAGAAGTCGCAGGGCGTGGGATACGCCGGACTCGCTCATCTCTACGACGGCCGCGATGTCGCGGACGCTCATGCGGCCGGGAAGCAGGGCGATGAGGATGCGGACACGGCCGGGCTCTCCCAGGAGGCTGAAGACGTCGGCGAGGTCGGCGACGTTCTCCGACGAGGGCATGGCCTTCCGCACTTGTGCGACCTGGCCCGGGTTAACGAGCTTCTCCTGTTCACCCGAGAACAAACCGTGGGAGTCGGGAGTGCTGACTATGTTCATTGGAGCCTTCGGTCGGGGCGTCGTCATACTGCTGTGGGGGTCTCGTCGAACGCGGGTGGTTCGCATTGGATGGTGGCGTGGTCGATGTGGTACTCGTCACGCAGAACGGTCAGGACTGCGTCGAGCACTGTGCGGTATTCGCTCGCGGGATCGATGACGATATGTCCGCTGGCGCTTTCCATCCCCGACGTTATCGTCCAGACGTGGAGGTCATGGATTTCTACGACGCCGGGCACTGCCGTGATTGCAGCGCGGAGCTCCTTCATGTCGATGTGCGGCGGAGCTCCCTCGAGCAGAATACGCAGCGCCTGTCGGGTGAGTGCCCACGTTCTGGGCAAGATAAACAGTCCGATTCCTACGCCAATGATCGGGTCGGCGTATGCCCACCCGGTGGTGAGGAGGATGATCGCGGCGACGATAACACCTATGGAGCCGAGGAGGTCGCCGAGCACTTCGAGGTAGGCGCCCTTGACGTTGATGCTTTCTTTGGACCCGGCCATCAGAAGCCGGAAGCTGATCAGATTGATCGTGAGGCCGATGACCGCGACGATCAGCAGTGGGGCGCCCGGGATCTGGGGTGGTTCGCTGAAGCGTTGGATGGCTTCGAAGATGACGTACCCTGCAACGGCGAACAGTAGGACGCCGTTGGCTAATGCCGCGAGGACTTCGAGCCGGTAGAAACCGTAGGTCCTCTGGTCGGTGGCCGGTCGCGCTGCGAGAGTGATCGCAGCCAAAGCCATACCTAGGCCGAGCACGTCGGTCCCCATGTGCGCTGCATCCGAGATGAGGGCCAGCGAATTGATGCTGAAGCCGACGACGAACTCGACGACCATGTATGAAGCCGTCAGCGCGAAGGCGATGACCAACGGTCGCCGGTTCCGGCCGCCAGCACTAGCTGCGCTGGGATGAGAGTGTCCCGAACCCATAGCTTTCCGATCTGTTCGCCTGAATGTATGAACAGTCTTACATACATTCCGTCGACAACATTACGACCTAATCGAAAACCCAATATTTATGCTTTCGGCAGATTTGATTTCGGCAACGAGTTTTGAACACATCGGTCCCCCGGGATTCCGGGGTCGCGCGGACGGCGGCCGCAGCTGCTCAATAACGATCAGTTTCGGCTGGACTCGTCGCGTTGGAGGGTTCTGACAGTTTTGTAGCAAGTTGTGTGAGCAGCCTCGCTCTGTGTCGTCGTTTTCGCTGCGATCGGTGTCGGGTCAGGTGGTGCCGATGACGAGGGTGCTGCGGGCGGCCTCGACGACGTCGTTGGTGATGACGTCGAGCTCGTTGATCTTCAGGACGCGTTGGATCTGAGGGAGGAGGCGCTCAAGGAGCCGGAAGTTGCCGCGGGTGATGCGTTCGACGGCGGCGATGGCTTGCGCGTCGGTGAAGTCGTCGGGGTCGAGCGTCTTGCCGAGCTTGCGCCATTGACGTTCGAGGACGAAGAGCAGCTCGTCGTGGCCGAGCGGACGGTACTGGTGGGCGAAACCGAGGCGGCTGTAGAGCTGCGGGTAGTGGCTGAACTGCTTCTCGATGCCGGGCATGCCGATGAGGATCATCGCTATGCCGGTGCGGTCGTACTGGTCGCGGAGCCACTCGATCGCGTTGCCGGTGAGGCGTTCGGACTCGTCGATGATGATCAGCTCGAGCAGGGACGGGTTGGGGCCGTGTGCGTGGTCGAAGTGGCGACCCTGGAGCAGGAGGTGTTCCTCGATGCAGCGTTCGGTGCGGAGCATGTCGTGCCGGAGGTCGTCCTGCAGGGCGCGCATCGTGGCGGAGACCTCGGGCGTGTAGAAGACGGTGCGGGCTCGGTGGGCGGCGGCGTAGATCTTCGTGTCGTCTTCGCTGCGTGCGGCCCATCTGGCGATGAACGGGCCGATGCTGTCCCAGTGGGCGTAGCGGCGTGCGGAGAGGGTCTTGCCGACGCCAGCGGGGCCGAAGCAGACGCCGATGGTGTTCTGCTTCCGGACGGCGTCGGCGAACTCCGCGAACCGACGGTGTTCCTTCGTGATGATGAACTGGCTCGTCATGACCGGTCCTCCTCGTAGGTCATCAGTCGCGGTTGATCCGGTGCCGGTGCGGGTGCTGGTGGGGTGTGATCATCGGGTGTGGGGCGGACGATCGCGATGCGTTCGCGGATCTGCCCGCGCAGGGCTCTTCGTTGCGCGTTCCGGGCGGCCTGGATCTGCTTGAGACTGATGGTCTCGGTCTGATGCGCGGTACTGATCGCGGTGCACAGGAACGCGTCGCGGTGAAAGACACGGATCTCGGTGACGTCGCGGGGGTCGTACCGGACGCTGACGGTGCTGCCCACGAAGGGTGCGAGAGTGGTTGCGGTATAGCGGAGCCCTTCAAAGTGGATGCCGTCTCGTTGCACGACGCGCGTGGTCGGGACGGTGAGCAGGAACCCGTCGAGCTGCTCGAGGGAGTCCGGCATTCGTGGCAGCCACCCGTCTGCGATCCACGCTTCCAGTGGGCTCTTCCGGAGCTCGCGGTGGATGCGGGCGTTGTAGCGGCGGATGAACGTGTTGATGGCACTGTCGACACCGGCGAGATCCAGCGCCGGCGTCGGCGCCGAGGATCCGGGTGCGAGGTGGCCGGGGAGCGTTGGGAGCAGCTCGGTGTTGATGGTGCCGAAGAACCGCTCGATCTTCCCGCGGCCCTGGGGGCGAGCGACCTGCGAGTGGATGATGCGGAGGTGCAGCACGGCGGCGGTGTCGCCGATTCGGTGGCTGGTGAAGTCGGACCCGTGGTCTGTGTAGAGCACGTCTGGGATCCCGCAGACAGGCCAGTCCGGTTCCGGCTTGTGCCAGATCGCTTGCCGGAGCGCGAGCGCGGTGTTCGCGGCGGATGGGGCGCCGAGGAACACCATGTACCCGCAGACCGCGCGGGAGTAGTCGTCGAGGATCACCGTCAACCACGGCCGTTCGGGCTTGCCGTCGGGTCCGACGATGAGCAGGTCGAGCATCGTATGGTCCGCCTGCCAGATCGCGTTGGGGCGATCCGCACGACGTCGGAGCAGCAGTTCGTGCTTGTCCCGATATGACGCGGGCCCCTCAAGCGCGAGCGTCACCATCCCGGGATCAAGCCCGTTCACGATCGACCGCACAACGGAGTATGACGGCGCCGAGAGACCTCGTTTGGTGCAGTAATTGTCGACGTGGCGGTGAATCGTGGCGATCGAGGGTCGTGGCTTGGTGAGTGCGAGCCCCTCAATCAGGCGCACCAGTTCCGGTGCCGTCCGTCGGGCGCCGTGATCGGTGCGGGTGCCGTCGGCGAGAGCCGGGTATCCGCCGGTTCGGTAGCGGGCCAGCCAGCGTTGCAGGGTGCGCTCAGCGACGCCCGTGGTGCGGGCCAGGGTGGCGAGCGGGATGGCGTCCTCGACGTGCAGTCGAAGGATGCCCCACCGCTCGCTCGCGTCCATGGCCAGCTACATCGTTGGGGAAGGCTTGGTTCGTCGCGCCGCGACGGGCTCGGCGTGCTTCGCGAGTGCACGGTAGATGGTGGTGCGGCTAACGCCGAGCACGTCGCCGATCTGCGCGACGGTCATGTCCTGCTGTTCGTAGAGCCGGCGTGCGGTGCGCACCTGGTCCGCGGAGAGCCGAGATGGTCGGCCGCCGGTGCGGCCGCGGGCTCGAGCGGCGGCGAGGCCGGCGTTGGTGCGTTCCTTGATGAGGTCCCGTTCGAACTCCGCCAACGCGGCGAAGACGTGGAACACGAGCCGGCCGCCGGGCGAGGTGGTGTCGATGGTCTCCTGCAGGGACCGGAACCCGATGCTGCGCTCGGCGAGAGCGTGCAGCTGATCGATGAGGTGCCGGATGGACCGGCCGAGCCGGTCGAGTCGCCAGACGACAAGAGTGTCGCCGGGGCGGAGCTGGTCGAGGAGCTTGTCGAGCTCGGGCCGGTGTTGGAGCGACCCGGACATGGTGTCGACGAACACGCGGTAGCAGCCAGCGGCGTTGAGCGCGTCGATCTGCAGCGACGCGTCCTGGTCTGTGGTGGACACGCGCGCGTACCCGAGAAGGTGACCCATGAAGAGAACGTAGCGAAACTCGACCAGGAGGGGTAGTGGCGGCACGTAGATTCTGGGACTGGGTTCCGCTACAAGACACGGCGCCTCGCACCCTGACTGACCGCCGGTACGGATAGTTGTAGCGGAATCGTTCGTATTTGTTACGTCTGCCGCGCTCGCGCGGCGAGCCGGAGTGCTTGCACGGAACGGAGGTGTTGTTCCGATCGGTGGCGGCCGTTGGCGGGAGACGGATGTGGTGCTGCGATGACCGGAAGGAGTCGGGGGTGCTCGTCCAGGGTGAAGTGTCGCATGACGCCGTCGAGGGCAACGGCCCCGTACGTGACGATCGCAGTGAGAGCGGGGAGGGCCGCGAGCAGTGTGGCGAGGGCATGCCGCCCCTCGTCGATGTCCTCGAGTCGCACGCGGTCGGGCAGTTCCCATGGGACAAGGTTCCAGCGGACGTACTCGCCGCGTGCGAGTCCGGACTCGATACGGGCTGCTCGGAACGCGGCCGCGGTCGGGCCCGGGTTGTCCTCGCTGCAGATCGCTGCGTGCGCTGCGGCGATGGTCTGGGGGCCAGGCGACTGCATCAGGACCAGGACACGGCTGAATCTGCCGCCGGATCGTGGGTCGAAGCTCGGGACGAACCGTCGGCTGCCGTCGGGCGCGGTCCGCCACGTCTCCGCGAGACCGTTCAGCGATCGAACGTCAGCGAGTTCCTCGGGGGTACTCATGCCGGCTGTGGCGGTGCCAGCAGGGTGCCACGGATGACGGATCCGTGAAAGGTGCGAAGGGCAACGGTGATCCATGCGGCGACGAGGCCGGCGTAGTAGATGACGGCGAGGACGGCAACGACGGTCAGGCCTGAGTGCAGGGCGAGCCCGTTCAGGCCGGTGACGCAGGTCCCGACGGGGAACGTGAAGGACCACCAAGTCAGGCTGAACGGCAAGTGTTCGCGGGCAGTGCGGATGGTGATCGCGAGGGCGATGACGGTCCACAGCAGCGCGAAGCCGAGCATCGCGAACCCGTACACCAGCGCCACGACCAGCAGGGCATGCGCGGTACTCGCATCGACAACGGTGGGGGCGTTCGATGCGAGGAGGTTCACCGCGGTGATCGACTGTCCGACCGGCCCGAGGACGATCCACAGAGTCGGGACCATGCCGGCGGCCCCGACCTTGTGCTGCGCGAGACGGTTCCAGATCAGCGTGATCACGACCAGCGACGTGATGAGGCTGAGGCCGAAGAAGCCGTAGCAGGACCACAGCAGCGTCTCCCGCGCCTGCCCGGCGGGGGCGTACGGCAGCAGGAGCGCACCGGTGGAGGCGGACACCATCGGCGGGACGATCGGCATCAGCCAGCCGCCGAACGCGGAGTCGGGCTTGTTCTCGTGGCGGGTGAACGCCAGGTACGGCACGAGCACTGCCGTGAGCAGTCCTCCGATGGTGCCGATGGTCCACAGGACCCAGTCGATGGTGACGGCGGCGGGCAGGCCGACCCAGTCCTTGCCGAGCAGGAGTGTCCCGGCGCCGACGGTGAGGAACGCCATCGGTGGTGCGCCGTAGAAGTGCGAGATCACCGGGTTGAGCTGGTGCCCGGCTGCAGTGCTCCGGTAGCGGATCCAGTGCAGCACCGTCGCGGTCGTGAGGGCGACGAGGAGCACCGCGGCGATCGCCCACACGACCGTCGCCGCGAGGCGCAGCCCGGGGAACTGCAGCGGCAGTGACGCAGCTGCGACAGCGACGATCCCCGTGCCCATGATCGACGCGAACCAGTTCGGTGTGAGATTCGACACGATCAGGCCTGGCCGCTCCAGGTCACGGAACAACGCCGTCTGCGGCCGTTGGGGCAGCTGGCTACCGTTCGCGGGTGCAGGGTCCGTGCGGAGCGTTGTCATGGGCCAAGCCTGCGCGAATCCTGCCTCTGGCGGTACCCGGAACCTCTTGGCAGGGTACAATCAATGATTGTGGCACTACGGCGACTCACGGACCGAACCCTCGACCTCGACACACTCGACGTGCTCGCACGCGTCGCCGAGACCGGCTCCCTCTCCGCTGCCGCTGGAGCGCTCGGCGTCACGCAACAGGCAGTGTCTGCTCGGATCCGGGTCGCCGAGCGCATGGTCGGTCACTTGTTGGTGCACCGCTCGACCACGGGGTCGGTGCTGACCGAGACCGGCAGGCTCGTCGTCGGGCTGGCCGGACCGGTCCTCGACGCGTCTCGCCACCTCGAAGCAGGAGTGGCTGCGCTGCGGACTCCCACGGGTTCGCTCGTCGTCGCAGCGTCACAGACGATCGCGGAGCTGCTGCTGCCGGGCTGGCTGCTCGAATTCCGCCGCCGCGAACCCGACGTGCGGGTGCGCCTGATCGCGGGCAACTCCGCCGCGGTGACGGACCTCGTGCAGTCGGGTGGCGCGAACCTCGGGTTCACGGAGACCCCGGTGACGGCGGCAGGTGTGTCCGCGCAGGTGATCGCGGACGATGAGCTCGCGGTCGTCGTTGCGCCGGAACATCCCTGGGCTCGGTCGACCGGGATCACTGCGGAGGTCCTGGCGGCGACGGCTCTGCTCCTGCGGGAAGAAGGTTCCGGAACTCGCGCGACCCTCGCCGCATGGCTCAGGGAGGCCGGTTTGAGCATGTCGGTTCCGGCCGCGGTGCTGGAGACCACGAGCATCATCCGGGCGAACGCGCAGGCTGGAATTGCACCGGCGGTGATGAGCCTTCGCACGGTCGCCGCCGACATCAACGACGGGTCGCTGGTGCGGGTCCCGCTCGCTGGGCCGCCACTTGCCCGGCCGTTGCGGGCGATCTGGTCGGGAGAGCCTCAGCCAGCTGGTTCTGCTTTCCTGCGCGTCGCCCACGAGGTGACCGGTCGGGGTCAGCGCAGCCCGTAGGGCAGCTCCGGATTGTTCTCCGCGATCTCGGTGAGCCGGTTGTACTTGGCGACGCGTTCTCCGCGGGCGGGTGCGCCGGACTTGATCTGTCCGGTTCCGGTGCCGACGACGAGGTCCGCGATGAACGTGTCGGTGGTCTCGCCGGACCGGTGCGACACCATGCTCCGCATCCCGAGCGAGCGTGCGACGCCGATCGCGTCGAGGGTCTGGGAGACGGTGCCGATCTGGTTCGGCTTGATGAGCGCCGCGTTCGAGAGCCCGTCCTTCCCACCGTCGCGGATGCGCTGCGGATCGGTGACGTAGAGATCATCGCCGACGATCTGGAGCATGTCGCCGAGCGCGAACGACATCGCCTTCCAGCCGCCGTGGTCATCTTCGGAGAAGCCGTCTTCGATGCTCCGGATCGGATACCGGCTGATGAGGTCGCGGTAGTAGTCGACCATGCCTGCGCGGTCGAGCCGGCGGTCCACGACCCGGTAGCTACCGTCACCGAGCGCGAACTCGTTCGCCGCCGGGTCGAGTGCGATCGCGACGGTGTCCACGCCGGGCTCGTAACCGGCGGCACTGATCGCGGCGACGAGGAGGTCGAGGGCCTCCTCGGGCGCGGCGATCGACGGGGCGAAGCCGCCTTCGTCCCCGAGACCGAGACTGCCGAACCGTTCCCGGACCAGTGCCGCCAGCGCGTGGTAGACGTCCGATCCGATCCGAACCGCGTCGGTCATGGTCTCGGCGTTCACCGGGGCGATCATGAACTCCTGGAAGTCGAGCGCGTTCGCTGCGTGCGCTCCGCCGTTGAGCACGTTGAAGTGCGGGACGGGCAGGCGGGGCGTGCTGCCGGTGACGTCTGCGATCCAACGCCAGAGCGGCAGCTCCGCTGCGGCGGCGAGAGCGCGTGCCATCGCGATCGAGGTCGCGACGACACTGTTCGCGCCGAGCCGGCGGTGGTTCGGGGTGCCGTCGAGGGCAGCGAGGGCGGCGTCGGCCTGCCCGATCGAGGTCCACGACTGGCCGGTGATCATCGGTGCGACGTCCGTCGTGATGAGGTGCAGTGCCTGGCTCACGTCGCGGCCGCCGTAGCTGCTGCCGCCGTCGCGAAGCTCGACAGCCTCATGCGCGCCAGTGGATGCGCCTGCGGGGGCGTCACCGGTGACGACGGTGCCGTCCTCGAGCTCGAGACGCACCTGGATCGTCGGGTAGCCGCGGGAGTCGAGGATCCGGGAGCCGTGCAGGCTGCTGATGGTGACGGGGCGGCTGGTGTGGGTCACGTACTCGCCCTGATGGTGGGTGGTGTGGTGGACGTTGCTGATGTAGTCGTTCACGGCGGTTGTCGCCTTTCGGGTTGGTCGTGCGGGTGTGGGCCGCGGGGAGGCGGAGGGACGACCTCCTGGCGATCACTGGGCGCCAGTTGCCTCCCCACGGCGGTTCAGGGCGCGCACTGGATGGTGTCGGGTGCGCGGGTGCCGGTCAGGGGTGCGGGGTGAACCGTTCCTGTGCGGCGCGGATGATGGCTTCGGCGTCGACACGGTTCGCCCACCCGTTGGTGGTGACGTGCTTGCCGTGCTCGATCTCCTTGTAGTGGGCGAAGAAGTGCTCGATCTCCGCCAGGACCGGCTCGGCGACGTCGGAGATGTCCTGGACGTGGTCGAAGCGGACGTCTCCGGCGGGGACGGTGAGGATCTTGTCATCGCCGCCGTTCTCGTCGACCATGCGGAGCATCCCGACCGGGCGGACGTCGATGACGACGCCGGGGAACGTGGGCCGGGGCAGCAGCACGAGCGCGTCGAGGGGGTCGCCGTCATCGCCGAGAGTGTCGTCGATCGAGCCGTAGTCCTGCGGGAACACCATGCTGGTGAACACCGCCCGGTCCAGGCGGATCCGTCCGGTGGCGTGGTCGACCTCGTACTTGTTGCCGCTGCCGCGGGGGATCTCGATCGTGATGTCGAAGTGCATGAGCTGTTCGTCTCCCAGTCGGATGGTCAAGTGAGGGTGCCGAGGGTGACGCCCCCGGCGGCTGCGGCGACGGAGACGACGAGCATCCCGAGCCCGTTCACGGCAGCCGCGGTGGTGCGGCCGGTGCGTGCGAGGCGGACGGTCTCGAAGCTGGCGGTGCTGAACGTGGTGTAGCCACCCATGAGCCCTGTTCCGAGCACCGCGACGGGGGTGGCGCCGAGGTGACCGGCGGCGCCGGTGATCAAGCCCAGCAGGAACGAGCCGGTGATGTTGATCGTCAGCGTCCCGACCGGGAGCCGGAACTGCCGACCCCGGTTGATCGCACCATCCACGAAGAACCGTGCGGCCGCGCCGACACCGCCAGCGACCGCGACGCTGAGGAAGGCCAGGGCGCTCATGATGTGGCCCCGTTCGGTCGGACCAAACCCGCGATCGCGAGGCCGCTACCGGTGGCGATCGCGCCGGCGAGGACCGTCAGGAGCGCGTACCCGGTGCCGGCCAACCCGCGGCCAGCGAGGAACAACACCGCGGTGCTGGTCGCGAGGGTGCTGTAGGTGGTGAACCCGCCGAGGACACCGGTTCCCAGAAGCAGGCGCAGTGTCCGACGGCGACCCTCGTCAGGTCCGCGATGCGCGAGGTGTTCCAGCAGCACACCCAGTAGGAGCGCGCCGGCGATGTTGATCCAGAAGATCGCCCAGGACACCTCCTGCTGAGCGGGGAACGCGGTGCTGAGTCCGTCGCGTGCGGCGGTACCGATGGCGCCGCCGAGTGCGACGACACCGAGGTACCGCCACCGCAGATGCACTGGCCGGTCGATACGTTCCGGGTCGTTGGCGTCGATGTCTGGGTCGGGCGGGAGCTGCCCATCGGGCAGGTGCGTGTCCGTTCGGGAGGTCATGTTCCACCTTCCGCAGCGACCGCTGCCGCTGCTGCTCGTGCTGCCGGATGCAGGTACTCCCCACCCCGCGGACAGAACCCACCGTCGCCGTCGAACCGGTAGATCAGGGGTTCGCCCGTGGGGAGGTTCAGGTCCGCGAGCTCACCGTCAGTTAGGCCGTCCATGCAGGCACACAGTGCCCGCAGTGAGTTGCCGTGCGCGACGACGAGCACTGTCTGCCCGTCGCGGAGTGCCGGGGTGATGCTGTGCGACAGGACGGGTTGGACCCGGCGGATGACGTCGGAGAGTGTTTCGGTTCGACGAAGTGCCGCCCACGGCAGTCCACGAAGCGCCGGCGTCCGCCGGAGCGCCAGCCACGCGCGGATCGACATGCGTGGTGGCCGTCCCGTGCGGGTCCGACGAACAGCGAAGAACTGCTCCGCCCCCAACGCCGCTTGCGCATTCTGCTTGGACATGCCGGTGAGGGCGCCGTAGTTCCGCTCGTTCAACCGCCACGTCGACTCGATCGGCGCATCACGTCCGAGGACGTCGGTGACGAGCTCCGCCGTGTGGAGCGCCCGCTCGAGCGTCGACGTGAGCACGAGGTCCGGTCGGATGCCGGCATGCAGAAGTAGCAACCCAGCCCGATTCGCTTCGGCGCTGCCCTGTTCGGTCAGCGCGACGTCTCGCAAGCCGGTGAAGGTACCGGCAGCGTTCGCAGTGCTCTGTCCGTGGCGGAGCAGAACAAGCTGGCCGGTCACGGGGTGTCCCACGGCAGTGGGGCATCGAACCCGACCGGATCAACGGGCACTACGAGCACTGAACGGTGCTGCTGATGGGTCAGCCGTACCGCGACCGACCCCGTGAAGAACTCCGCGATTCGACCCGCTCCCGTCCTGGCCCCGACGACCAGCATCGCCGCGTCGCGGTCTTCGGCCACCTGCGACAGTGCCCGGCTCGGATCCCCGACACCCGGGACGAACGTGACGTCGACGCCGTAGGTCGTTGCGGCAGCACGTACTGCCGCCTTGTCACTGTCCGACAAGCCCTGCGGTGTCGTGTCAGCGGTGTCAGGGTCGATCGGTTCCACCATCACCGACCCGTCCGAGCGCGTACCGGCATCGAAGAGCGATGCATCCACGCTGACGCACACCAGCGTCGTACCGAAGCGCCGCGCGATAGACGACGCAACCTCGATGACCCCCGGAGCGAGGCCGGGCAGGACGCCGACGACGACCGGTCCGGAACCGATTGGTGCTGTCATGACACTCCCTACCTCAGGCGCGCAGAAGCGCGACCAGCTGAGATAGGGACTGTTGTCGACAACTGTCGAGGTTGGGTCCGGCAAGCCCCACTACCGGGTCCGAAGACACCACCATTATGCACCCGAACCCCAAGTCACGCGGGCCGTCTCGCGCACCCGCGACGTCCCGACACCGAAGGAAGCGATTCCGACGACACGGAGCGAAGCTGCCCACACAAGTTGGACGGCGGCGATGATGCATGTTGCATTTGAGGCACCCCTGCGGGTAATTTCACCGGGCGGGGTAAACGGGCATCGCCGCAGGCGATGTGGCGGGTCGACGATCGCCGATGGATTTCGCGCATTGATGGACCGTCTAACGGGCGCACTCGTGGAAGCAACGACGATCTGATCGGTCCGCGATAGTAGGGTGCCGATCGAGACCACCCGGAAGGGTGGGTGTCGAAGGAGGCGCCATGATCGCTGAGCTGAACAGACTGGTCGAGCTGGTCGAAGACCGTCTGAACGACGACCTCGATGTTGCCTCACTGGCAACCGAACTCGGCACGACGGAGTATCACCTTCGGCGGATGTTCTCGTCACTGGCGGGTATGCCCTTGTCGGAGTACGTTCGCCGCCGCCGCATGTCGGTCGCCGCAGCAGACGTTCTTGCAGATGGAGACCTGCTGGGCATCGCAGTGCGCTACGGCTACGGCTCGACCGAAGCCTTCGGTCGAGCGTTCCGTTCCGTGCATGGTGTCAGCCCCGGCGAGGTCAAGCGAGACGGCGGCCCCCTTCGCACTCAACCGCAGCTCAGGTTCCGCCTGACCGTAGAAGGGAACATCACCATGGACACTCGCATCACCGACCGACCCGCCTTCCGCCTCGTCGGCCACGCCACCCGCGTGCCCCTGATCCACGAAGGCATCAACCCCCATATCCAGAGCCACATCGCGTCCCTCCCGGTAGTCGAGCATGCACGCCTCAAGGAGCTGGGCGAGACCGAGCCGACCGGCCTGCTCCAGGTCAGCGCCGACGTCGACCCTGACTACACCGAAGGCACGGAGCTGACCTACCTGCACGGCGTCGCCGTCGCTGACACGACTCAGGCACCCGACGATCTCGACGCGATCGAGGTTCCTGCCGGGACATGGGCGGTATTCCGCACCGAGGGCGCGTACCCGGCCACGCTGCAGGAGGTCTGGGCGGCCACAGCGACCGATTGGTTCCCGTCGAACCCCTGGCGGTTGCGACCGGGACCGTCCATCGTCGCGGTTCTCGATCGGGCCGATGACTTCAGCACCGCCACCTGCGAGCTGTGGCTCCCGGTGGAGCGCGCCTGATGGATCAGACCCGCCGGGCCGCGGGGTACCGGCGGGTCTGCCGCCCGCTGACGGATCGGTCACCGAGACGTTCGCAGGTCCTCGATGTCGTAGCGTGCTCGCAATCGAGCTTCTCGAAAAGGATTCAATCGCGGATGGTTCTGTTGAGCGCCGCCCATCCGAGCCCCGGTGGTGTGGAAATGGTGGCTTCGGGGAGGTCGAACATGGTCGAGGCCCATTCTTGCGCCACGCTGTAAGCGGCTTCCGCGATCGCCGATCCGGCGCTCACACGACTGGCGCCGGCTCGCGCGAGGTCGCCGATCGGCAACGTGCCGGGACCGAAGGCGACGTTGACCGGCAATGTGGTCGTACTCACGAGGGCCGAGATCGTGTCTGTCGACAGGGCGCCCAGGACGAGAATGCCGCTCGCCCCCGCACTGGCGTACGCCGTCGCCCGCTTCATCGTCTCCTCGAGCCAGTCGTCGCTTCCCGGGTCTCCGAGAAGGTGCGTGTCGATGCGAGCGTTGATAAACAATGGGATGCCCTTCTCCTCCGCGGCGTCACGCGCAGCCCGGATACGCAGCGCTTGCTGCTCGATCGGGCTCAAGGAGTCTTCTATGTTGACGCCCGCGACCCCAATGTCGAGGAACGCGGCGACGGTCGCGGCGACGTCGCTCGGTGTCTCGCCGTAGCCACGCTCGATGTCAGCGGTGACGG
>Ga0247811_1000092_pt1 | contig 30941 bp, 25 predicted proteins | sample UWRJL134311R1_FD_189018 | JGI IMG/M metagenome (GOLD analysis project Ga0247811, IMG submission 189018) | Plant litter microbial communities from Arlington Agricultural Research Station in Wisconsin, United States - UWRJ-L134-311R-1 | ecosystem: Environmental > Terrestrial > Plant litter >...
GTACGTGATGACAAACAAAAAGGAGCGGAGTTTTCTGCAGGAAATTTAGTTCTTGAAGAAGATATTATTGAAACCACAAAGCGAAAAGGAACAAAAGTAACTTTTACGCCTGATGAAAGTATCTTTAAAAACTACAAATTCCGTATGGAATATGTGATTAAAATGGTCAAAAACTATTGTTACTTAAACAATGGACTGACTATTATTTTTAATGGGGAAAAGTACATTTCTGAAAATGGACTTAGAGATTTATTAGAAGAAACAATCAGCGCAGATGATCTTGAATATCCAATCATTCACCTGAAAGATCATGATATTGAAATTGCTTTAACACACAGTAAAACACAATACAGCGAAGAATATCACTCCTTTGTAAATGGTCAGAACACCACGCAGGGAGGAACACACTTGGCAGCTTACAGAGAAGCGATTGTAAAAACGATTCGTGAGTTTTATAATAAAAACTTTGAAGCTTCAGATGTTCGAAAATCGATTGTAAGCGCAATCAGTATCAAAGTTATGGAACCGGTTTTTGAGTCTCAGACCAAAACCAAATTAGGTTCTACAGATATGGGTTCTGATGACGGAACACCAGCAGTTTCTGTTCGTACTTTCGTCAATGATTTCGTAAAAAACAAACTCGATAATTATTTGCATAAAAACCCGCCGACTGCAGAAGCGTTATTGCGTAAAATTTTGCAGGCAGAACGTGAGCGTAAAGAGTTATCAGGAATTAGAAAATTAGCTACAGATCGTGCCAAAAAAGCCAATCTTCATAATAAAAAATTAAGAGACTGCCGTGCGCATCTTCCAGATACAAAAAACCCAAGAAACTTAGAAAGTACACTTTTTATTACCGAGGGAGATTCGGCTTCCGGATCGATTACCAAGTCGCGTGACGTAAATACACAGGCGGTTTTCAGTTTGCGTGGTAAGCCTTTGAATTCCTACGGAATGACAAAGAAAATTGTATACGAAAACGAAGAATTCAATTTATTACAAGCCGCTTTAGATATCGAAGACGGACTGGAAAAATTACGTTACAACAACATCGTAATAGCAACCGATGCCGATGTCGACGGAATGCACATTCGTTTGTTATTGATTACTTTCTTTTTGCAATTTTTCCCGGAATTAATAAAAGAAGGACATTTGTATATTTTGCAGACACCACTTTTCAGGGTTCGAAATAAAAAAGAAACGATTTATTGTTATTCAGAAGAAGAAAGAAGAGATGCGATCGAAAAACTAAAACCAAAACCAGAAATTACCCGATTTAAGGGTTTGGGAGAAATTTCGCCGGACGAGTTCAAGAATTTCATTGGAGAAACAATTCGTCTTGACCCCATTATGATGGATAAAAACACTTCAATTGAGCAATTGTTATCATTTTATATGGGGAAAAACACTCCTGACAGACAAGAGTTTATTATTAAGAATTTGAAGGTGGAGCTGGATGCGGTTGAAGCAGAAGTTTAGAAAAATATAATCTATGAGGAAGATAATATTTTTGATTGCAATTTTACTTTTAGTTTCTTGTAAAAAGAATGAGGTAGAAATAAAATGCAGCAAATTAATTGATAAAAGAGATTTTCCAATAAAAAGATTTTCTAAAATTGAAGTAATTTCTTATTACAATAGAGTAGTTTGGGACACAAAATATAAAGGAGAATCTCAAACTTATAAAGTATTAGTTGATAATTACAAATTAACTTTTGATAGTACAATGATTCAGGAAAGAGTTGTGCTTAATAAGATTCAAGAGAAAGAACTTTTAAATCTAATAATAACTGATACTTGTACGTTGGGACAAATTACATCCGCGTGTTATAATCCGAGACATATGATTTTATTTCGGGATAATAAAAACAGAATCATTGGCTATAACGAGTTTTGTATGGAATGTTCAAGTTCAAGAAATTCCACTAATCTGGATGGATTTCAAAAATATTGTTATTCTGATATGCAGGCATTATTTAAGAAGTTTGGAATTAAACTTTTTATCGAAAATCAAGATGTAGATCAAGAAGAAAAATTCTTTAAAAATAAAGGAATTTTAGAATAAAAATTAAATCATAAAATACTGAAATAATTCAGCATAAAAATGAAAGACGAAGAAGACGACAACATAATTCCAAACGACGACGAGAATAATTCAGATGAAAATTCGCTTGACGAAAATCAGGACGGAGATGACGATGAAATTATCAATGTAGATGCTAAAAATTTTGAAGGCCAGCATTTTTACGAAAATCAGGAAGAAGAAGGCGAAGACGTAATTACGAAAGTAACCGGAATGTACAAAGACTGGTTTTTGGATTATGCTTCGTACGTAATTCTGGAACGCGCCGTTCCGGCGATTGAAGATGGTTTCAAACCGGTTCAGCGCCGTATTATGCACTCTTTAAAAGAACTGGATGATGGTCGTTATAATAAAGTTGCCAATGTTGTTGGTCACACAATGCAGTATCATCCTCACGGAGATGCCAGTATTGGAGATGCCATGGTGCAAATTGGTCAGAAAGATTTATTGATTGACTGTCAAGGAAACTGGGGAAATATCTTAACTGGAGATGGAGCGGCAGCTTCTCGTTACATTGAAGCACGTTTGTCTAAGTTTGCTTTAGAGGTTTTGTATTCGCCAAAAATTACCGATTGGGGTGTTTCGTATGACGGTCGTCGTGCAGAACCAAATAATCTTCCGGTTAAGTTTCCGTTGCTTTTGGCGCAGGGAGCGGAAGGTATCGCAGTTGGTTTGTCAACTAAAGTTTTACCACACAATTTCAATGAATTAATTGATGCCTCAGTAAAAATTTTAAAGGGAAAACCGTTTACATTATATCCTGATTTCATGACACAAGGTATTGCCGATGTGTCCAATTACAATGACGGATTGCGTGGCGGACGTGTGCGTGTGCGTGCTAAAATTGCACAGTTAGATAAAAATACATTGGTGATTACGCAAATACCGTTTTCGACCAATACAACGACTTTGATTGACAGTATTTTGAAAGCCAATGATAAAGGCAAAATCAAAATCAAAAAGATTGAAGACAATACAGCAGCCGATGTTGAAATTTTAATTCACCTTTTCCCGGGAGTTTCTCCAGACAAAACTATTGATGCTTTGTTTGCTTTTACAGCCTGTGAAACTTCTGTCGCACCTTTGGGCTGTGTAATCGAGGACAATAAACCTTTGTTTATCGGGGTTTCTGAAATGTTGAAAATTTCAACACACAGAACGGTTGATTTACTTCGTCAGGAATTAGAAATTCAATTAGAAGAATTAAAAAATAAATGGCATTTTTCTACTTTAGAAAAAATCTTCATTCGTGAAGAAATGTACATTGATTTCAAATTATATTCTGACAGAGAATCGCTGTATAAATATTTATACGACCGATTTGAGCCTTTCGCAAAATCATTTGTCAGAGAAATTACAGATGATGATTTACAGCGATTGACTCAAATTCCGATGATTCGTATTACTCGTTTTGACTCTGATAAAGCAGATGATTTTATCGCAAAATTAGAAGACGAAATGAAAGAAGTAGAGCATAATCTGGCAAATCTAACAGATTTTGCCATTGCTTACTTTACACGATTAAAAGAGAAATACGGAAAAGGACGCGAACGCCAGACTGAACTTCGTGTTTTTGATAACGTTGAGGCTACAAAAGTAGTTTTACGTAATACAAAACTGTACGTTAACCGCGAGGAAGGTTTTGTTGGAACCAGCTTGAAAAAAGACGAATATCTTACGGACTGTTCTGATATTGATGATGTAATTGTGTTTTTGCGAGATGGGAAAATGCTGGTTACAAAAGTCGATGCCAAAACATTTGTAGGCAAAGATATCATTCACGTAGCTATTTTCGACAAGAGTGATAAACGAACGATTTACAACATGATGTACCGCGATGGAAAATCAGGTCCGTCATATATTAAACGTTTTAATGTTTCGGGAGTAACACGTGATAAACCGTATGATTTAACAAATGAAACAGCCGGTTCACAAGTAGTTTATTTTTCGCATAATCCAAATGGAGAAGCGGAGGTTATTACCATTTTACTGCGTCAGGTAGGAACAATCAAGAAATTGAAATTCGATATTGATTTTGCTAAACTGGCCATTAAAGGTCGTGCTTCAAAAGGAAATCTGGTCACTAAATATCCAATCAAGAAAATTGAATTAAAAGAAAAAGGTATCTCTACTTTGCTGCCAAGAAAAGTATGGTTTGATGATACCGTAAAACGCTTAAACGTTGATGCAAGAGGTGAATTATTAGGAGAATTTAAACCAAGCGACAAAATCCTGATCATTAATCAAACTGGTAAACTAAAGGTGATCATTCCGGAATTATCGACTCATTTTGATGAAGATATGATTGTTCTGGAGAAATGGAATCCGAAGAAGCCAATTTCGGCAATTTATTTCGACGGAGAAAAAGAACGTTATTTCCTGAAACGTTTCTTGGTAGAAACAGAAAATAAGGAAGAAAGCTTTATCACGGAACATCCGAATTCGCAATTAGAAATTGTATCAACAGATTATCGTCCGTTGGCGCAATTGGTTTTTGCCAAAGTAAAAGGAGTTCAAAAAGAAGACTTACATATTGATGTTGAAGACTTTATAGCTGTAAAAGGTTTTAAAGCCTTAGGAAATCAGTTGACGGCCGATAAGTTAAAACAAGTTAATTTGTTAGAACCGCTTCCATACGAGGAACCTGTTGAAGAAATTCCGGAAAAACCGGAACTGTCAGAAGATGAATCTGTAGAAACAGAGTTAGATGATGACGGACAGATTGGTTTGGTTTTAGAATAATATAAAACGAAAAAGCGCTGCGATATCGCAGCGCTTTTTTTTAAATCATTTTTTAGTTATTCCTTAATCCATTTTACTTGTTCATTTTCAATAACGACAATCATTTTGTCCCCATCTAATACTTCTCCTGCAATTATTTTCTTAGCTAAAGGTCTTCGTAAATGGCTTCTAATACTACTTTTTATAGGTCTCGCTCCGTATTTAGCATTGTATCCGTTTGAAGCAAGATAAATTTTAGCTTCCATAGGGATTTCAACTTCAATATTAATATTCTTTAATAAATCCATAAATTCTTTTTTAAGATGAATTTCAAATATTTTCAATGCGTTTTCTTTGGAGATAGGCGCAAAAGGTACAATTTCTGTTAGTCGTCCTAAAAATTCAGGCCTAAAATAATTTCCCATAATTTCCATTAAAGAATTAGCACTTGGAATCTGACCTTTATTAAAAGTTTCGACAATATGATCTGCACCAATATTTGAGGTAAAAAGTATTATGGCATTCGAAAAATCACCTTCCTTTCCTAATCGGTCATGCAGTTTGCCTTCATCCATAATTTGCAGGAAAACGTCAAAAACAGAAGGATGTGCTTTTTCAATTTCGTCAAATAAAACAATAGAGTAAGGTTTTTGCCTGATTTTATTTACTAGTAATCCTCCCGATTCGTAGCCAACATATCCTGGAGGCGCGCCATACAGCAATGCTGCAGAATGCTCTTCTTTAAACTCAGACATATCAAAACGTATAATAGCATTTTCATCCTGAAAAAGAAATTCGGCCAGACTTTTGGCTAATTCTGTTTTCCCTGTTCCGGTAGGTCCTAAAAAAAAGAATGAAGCAATAGGCTGTCCGGCTTTGCTTAGGCCAGATCTTGATTCTAAAATTGATCCCGCAACAGTTGCAATACAATGATCCTGGCCAACGACTCTTTGGCTTAAAACTTCCTCGATATTATTTAGTTTTTGTTTCTCTTCTTCTTTCAATCGTCCTGCTGGGATTCCCGTTTTTTGAGCAATTATCAATGATAAATCAAAAGCTTCAATATGAACCCGCTTGTCTAATGCCTTTTTTTCAAGCGTCTGTAAAAGGTTTTCTATATGAGCAATAATAGCTTCTGAAGTTTCTAAAGGCTTTTGATCTTCTTCTTGTTCCATCATTAAAAATGTGGTTTTTTTAATTAAATCATTTAAAAACCAATTGCATTCTTTTACTAATTGTTCTTCGGTCAGGCGGGCTTCATTTTGTTTTAAAGTCTGCAATTTATGCAGCAATGTCTGTTTTTCTTTTAAGAAGGTTTCACCAGATGTTTTTAAGACTGACATTGTATGGTCAATCAGATTAATGGCTGATTCCGGCAGGCTTTTTTCTTTTAAATATCTTCTGGATAATCTAATAGATTCTGAAATAGTTTCATCATCAATTTTTATTTTATGATGTTCCTGATAGGGTTTAATAGATTCACGGATCATTCGGAATAAGGTTTCATCATTTGATTCTTCCAGTTTTACAATTTCAAACATTCCGGAAAGACTTTGTTCTTTTTCAATTTTTTTAGAAAATTCGTCAATTGTCGAGGTCGCAATAATAGTTAATCCTTTCTGTAATTCAGCTTTTAATACATTCGAAACACCGGAATCACCGCCATTTTTATCTAAAAGCGTATGGATTTCTTCAATAATTAGAATTGCTTTAGGAAACTGTTGTAATTCCTGAATACAATTTTTTAATCGGTCTTCAATTTCCCCTTTATAAGATGCGCCCGCTATGAGCGACGATAAATCTAATTCAAACAGCTGTACTTTAGTAAGTACTTCTGGAACTTGATTGGCAATTACATTTTGGACTAATGTGCGGATTAAAATTGTTTTGCCAATACCCCGATCACCAATTAATAAAACATTAGGTTTTGAGAAACGGCAAAGGATCTCCTTTATCGTATTTAACTCGGCTTCACGGCCAATAGCAATTACTTTATTTGATTTTTTTTCAACATTTTTGTGAATGCAGTATTTACTTAAAAATCCTTTCTTTACTTCTTTTTGAGTCTCTAAATCTTGAGAAATAGTTGTTTCATTGTTTAGCAGCTCATTTCTTGAAATAGGAAAACTTTTCATTTGATCAAAAGTAAATCCTACTCCGGGCGAGCTTAACGCCACTATAATTGCATAAATAGTAATTTCATTTTCATTCAGCAAATGTCTAACAGCACCAGCTTCTTTTATAATCTGATCAATGATATCATCTGGATCAGCGTGTAATACATGAGTTGTTTTAGGTTCTTCCTCAATTCGTACATCTGCCCATTCATCAAGATAGTAAACATCTTTTCCCATTGCTTCGAGCTGTTTTAAAAGTGATAAATCACGGTTTAAAATTGCTTTTAGTAAATGAGATGCACCGTAACGAAATCAATCAACTGCTTGCATCGGTAGAGCAACAGGCCAAAGAAAGCAGTTTTTCTCAAAATAATGATCCTTATTTAATGATTAAGCCTAAAAATGATGAAAGTGTCGGGAAAGATTTTTCTATTAACTATTGGTCAACTTGTGCAGAAGAAGGCAATGACATAAAAGCCGGAACTGTTTTAGATTGTAAAGATTTATTTTTTATAGGCAAACAGGTAACCTTAATGACCAATACCGTTGGAGGCTTAAGTAAACAAAATAACAAAGACCGAATTTTAGCCTACAGAAATGCATTATTAACCCGTGGCAGGATTGTGACTTTTGCAGACATTAAAGCGTTTGGATTTTATCATTTTAAAAACTCAATTGAAGATATTAGAATTGAAAAAGGAACGCGAAAAGAAGTTTCTGTTAAAGCCGGTTTCAGCAGAACGGTCGATATTTACATCAAAACAAACTCAAAAGAAATAACATATTTATCAAAGGAAGAATGGACATATTTATGTGACAGCTTCATGAAACATCTTAAAAACAGATCTTCTAATGTGTTTCCTTATCGAATATTTGTAGATTAAATTGCAGCAAAAAAAACGCCGGATTAGTTAACTTCCGGCGTTTTTGGCAATTGGTTATTTTTGGTTTTATTGGTATTTTTTATCGGTGAGCGTTTTCATGAAAGCAACAAGAGCTTGTTCTTCTTTTACAGTTAAATTTAAGGTATCAAAAGGCAGTGTTTGATTGTCGACTTCATAACCTAAACCTTGTCCGCCTCCTTTATTGTAGAAAGAGACAATTTCTTCTAATGTTTTAAATACGCCATTATGCATATACGGCGCTGTGATGGCAATATTTCGAACTGTTGGAGTTTTAAAAGCACCTTTTAATTGAGGCATTTTATTATACAAATAGCGTCCCGGATCTGAACTCAATGTTTTTCCGGAAGCTTCATTTGGGGTTCCAATCACTTCATGTTCCGTTTTAGAATAACTGGGAGGCACCGTTCCGTTAAATAATGGTGTAAAATGGCAGGTGGCACATTTTGCTTTTCCCATAAAAAGATTCATTCCTTCAATTTCCTGATTATTTAGACTATTTTTTTGGCCTCTCATATACTCATCAAATCGGGAGTCAAAAGCATTCAATGAGCGCACATAACTCGCAATGGCATTTTGAATCTGCCATGCCTCGGCTTTAGAAGTTTTAGGAAATGCTTTTTTAAACAGTTTTATATAGTCTTTATCTAATAAGATTTTAGCGTGAATATTTTTCATAGAACCATGCATTTCATCCTTGTTCTGAATCACATCGACGCTTTGTTTCTCTAAATCCAATTGTCGCATGTCCCAAAACTGGGCATTTTGCAGCGATGCATAAGTTAGGGTAGGAGTATTTCGGGCCAAATTAGATCCTGTTAACGAAACATTCGTTTTTAAACCATCAGTGAATGCTTTTTCAGGATGGTGGCAAGTGGCACAGCTTCTGTCACTGTTTTTAGAGAGACTTTTATCGTAGAATAATTTTTCTCCTAAAGCGGCTTTTTCGTTTGAAAACTTATATTCATCAGAAAGTACAAAACCGTTGACATCAAATGCATCCCTGTCAAATAAAGTTGATATAGCGGGGTTTAACGGACTGCTTTTTTTTACATTTTGAATGTTTTCTTCTTTCTGAAAATCTTTAATTTTTTTCGAAATCGGATTTAAATATTCCGATATAAAAACAGCTCTGTTGAAAGCATTAAAGTTGTTGTTTTCTTTGCAGTAATGGTCTGCCTTCTGCGTCAGCTTTCTTATCGCGGCCAAAGAAGTATTATTGGCATTGATTTTTTCAAGAGATTCCGGAATTGCCATGAGGGTTTCTCCAGCTTCAGGAATCGAAGACTGCAAAATTGGACTGTCAAAACCTGTAATTCCTAACGAAATAACTCTGAATACATTTTGCTGTACAGCATCTAAAACATAATCATCACTGATAGTGGTTACTTCAAAAGTGTTTTTTAACTGTTTGATATTTGATTGAAAAATATGTAATTCCTTTATTATATTTTCTTTATTTTCGATTTGATAGTCCGGATAAATCATTTCCTCGATAACCTGAAAACCATGCGGTTCAAAAGATTTATTCTCTTCCAGCTCCATTTCATCTAATGCAGGGCCATTCATAAATCTAGCGGCGTCGGGAATAAAATATTCTACAGCCCACTCCGTTTTTTTATAAGCTAAACGGCATTTTTTAAATTGATCTACAATCTTTTTTTGCGATGAATTGCTGTTGATCAGTTTTTCAAACTGAACTATTTCATTACTTAACTTCGTTAGGTTAATCAGCAGCTCTTGCTTAATAGTGGTCCTGGTGCTGTCTTTTTCTTTACAGGAAAAAAAAAGGCATAAAGCTAAAAATAAAAAGGTATAATGCTTTAATTTCATAATGATACTGTAATAGAAACAACCCTTATCAAGAAATAAGGGTTGTTTTATTGAGATTTTAAACACGAATTATTATCGCTGTACGTTTCTTATAATTACAGTTTGTCCACCTTCTTTTACCTTACTGACACCTGAACCATCGGCATTTTCAAATTTATCCAGCTGCCACGTATGCGGATGAATATTTACTGTAAAGGTATTCGGAACACCAATTAAGTCTGAAATATCATTCATAGCGCCAAACTCCCAGCTTCCAAATCTCATTTCACCGCTCTGATTATATAACGTATTCCAGGCTGTATCTGTTCTTTTATGGTTCATGTTCAACCATGCTTTATTCTGCTTTGTTGCGATATTGTACTGCCAGATATAAGAATCATGTTTAGCATCAGCATAGTAACTGTCTCCATCTTCCTGAATGTAAACGTAATTTTCAGTAACACATAAATTGTCAGGATTGATAATTCCGGTTCCTGGTGTACTGTCACCTTCAACAGCCAATTCTAAAGTTCCTTTTAAAGGGTCAGCTGCGTCCATTTTTAATTTATAAATTCTTCCCCACATTGTGTAACCATCAACCGGAACGTTTGCAGTTGCCTGTCCTGTCGCAGTAAAATAAATTTCTCTGTTATTGGCAGCACTTCCTTTACGGTAATCCACATCTTCAACTCTTGAAAAGCGAATCGCTCCCAAAGAATTTACAGTAGTGTTAATGACAGCACCAGTTAGGTTTTTTGCGTTTGGAATTTCAACAAAAGATACCGGATAAGAATTGTTTAAAGTCATAGCCGTTTCTACCTGATTTCCGTCAGTTCTTTTTAAAGCATATAATTTTCCGTTGCTAAGATCCCCTACAGTCGTACTCATATACATAATCAACTGTCCGGCACTCGCGTGAGAAGTTGTGTAAGACTGGTCTTCTCCAATCATTATTATCGTTTTTCCAGGATAAGCTTCTTTTGTCAGCGGCACCGCATTCTCCATACTCGCTTTCCCTAGAGCTGGTAAAATTCTATCTGTTCTGCTCTTATCAGTAATTAATCCCAATGGGTTAATTCCGTGAACCATACTTTCCTGATTCGTTTCTCCGGCAGTTAAAAAAATTGGACCAAATCCGTGGATTTCCGGTGTTGCTAAAGTTGCAGAACATAAACGGGTCATACCACCAACTGCGTCTACGATATATTCTCCTTTTACAGGTTTGAAAGTCTTATCTAAATACACTCTTGAAACAGATTGTACAATTTCGTGGTTGGTAATCATAATATAACCTTCTCCACTTGGATTTTTCATAATGCCCGCGCCATCTGGCTGCGCTCCGTAAACAAATGCCGGAGAATCTGGCAGTACATCTGCACTCGTAATAAGCGTGCTGATTTTTAAGTCTTCAAAACCAGTCATTGGGTACACAAAAGCGGGTACTTTTGAGTGAGAAGTAAAGTCGATGTCGGCATTTAAATCGTTAGAATCGTTATTGTTATTGTCCTGACAGCTCATTACAGAAAGGCCTGTAAAGCCTAATAATGCGATCGATTTTAAAAAATTAGATTTCATAGTAGTTTTGTTTTTTTTGATTGAACAAAGCTATCTCTGAAAAATAAAAAGTATGTTACGCTAATCTTTTAAAATTGCTATTAAATGATAAGGTATATATTATTAAAAAGTAAAATTGAAGGTGCGAATGTAAATTTATGCTTCATAAATAAAACTTAAAATCACTATGCAGGAATTATTTGAAAAGCTGATTCAAATTAGTTGCTTTTTTTTCTCTAAGTTTTTTAACGATTTTTAAAAACGCAATGGCCGTTATATAGGCATCTCCCAAAGCAGTATGTCGGTCTTTTTTAGAAATATCAAATTTATCGGCAAGATCATCTAAGGCATAATGATCTTTTCTTTCGAACAAATGAGATTGTATTAAAGTCCTTTTATATAAAATGGCAGTATCTAATCTTTTATTGGACAGCTCCGGCAGGCCATTTCTCTCTAAAGCTTTGTTGATCATAGTAATATCAAAAATAGTATGGTGCGCTATAATAATAGAATCTCCCAAAAAAGCCAGAAACTTTTGTAAAGCTTCTAATTCTGTAGGACGTTTTACAACAAAATCCTTCAGAATACCATGAATCTGAGCGGTAGATTTATCATAATGGTCCTGCTGAATATACGTTTCAAAACTATCCTGAATATAAATAACGCCATTTTGCAAAACGAGTGCCCCAATGCATAATATCCTATCATTTTCGTAATCAAAACCGGTGGTTTCAGTATCTAAAACTACAAAACGCGTTTCTTCAATCGTAACATTTTCGTCGAAAACATTTTCTTCTTTTTTCCAAAAATTAAATAGACTCATATTTATACGACGTTTGAAATATTAAATCTAACGCTAATCAGTTCCTGAAGTTCTTTAATGGTTTTAAAAGTTCTTTTGAGCTTTATTTTTTCCATTTTTGACAGCGATTCAAGTGCAATAAACTGGCCAGAGTCTTTATGCAGCAGCCCTTGTTTGGTTCTGAATTTTAATAAAGCTTTGAAAGAATACGAACACGACAAATACAATTCGCTGTTATTGGGTTCTAATTCCGCTAATTTTTCAAAACGTTCTGCTGTATTGCTGATTGATTTTACGGAATGAGATAAAATCAGCACGCGCGCCGCATCTGTCAAAGGCATCAAAGCTCTTCTTTTAATATCAAAATGATCTTTATTAGCTCCGTCCTGCTCCACTAAAAACTGCCTGAAAAAACCGGTTGGCGAAGGGCTTTGCAAAGCGCCGCTGACCAAATGAACGTAAAAAACCGGATTTGCCTTTACGTTTTCAAAAATAGATTCTGATAATTCATTTACAATTGCCGTATCTCCATAAGTTAAACTGTAATCGAAGAAAATAAAAGACAGTAAAACTTCATTTTTTCCGGGATTTGTAATCCAATAGTGCACTTGATTTTTCCATTCATCCAGACTCATACACCATTTTGGATTCGAAGCCATCATCTCGGCCGGACAATAGTCGTATCCAATTTCAAAAAGACCTTTATTAACCAGAGTGGCAAATTTCAGGAAATAAACTTTGGTTTCATCTCTAAAAACTTCTGAAACATTTTCATAAACAATCGCATTATCCTGATCAGTGTGCAGCATTTGTTCGCTTCTTCCCTGGCTTCCCAGCGCTAACCACGAAAATTTTACCGGAGGCGGCGTGCTCATTTTTTCGATCGACATTTCGATAACGCGTGTTGTGCAGGCTTCATTTAATTCTGTTATAATTTTAGCAATCAGCGTCATCGGAATATTTTGATCTAAATATCCTTGCAGCAGCTGCATTATTCTGGCGCGGATAGGCTTAATTTCCTTGACTTTTTTGGCTCTTTTTAAAGCTTTTATTAAAACCGCAGGATTATTTCCCAGAGCGACCATAACGTCATGTTTCGATAAAATCCCCACTGCTTTTGTGTTTGTGGTTCCGTCTTTCGTCAAACACAAATAACTGATATTACTTTTCATCATCGCCATTTGAGCCTCTGTTACCGTCATTTTTTTAGGATACGTAATAACAGGCTTTGTCATAATACTTTCAGCCGTCGTTAAAATCGAATAATCACCGGTTACAATTTTGTTGCGCAGATCTTTATCTGTAATGATACCGATTGGCAGCATTTCATCGACAATTAATATCGCGCCCACTTTCTTTTTATTCATGATTTTGGCCACATCTCTCGCAGTGGTCGACGGACTGCAGGTAACAATTTTCTTAGAATATTTTATCGGCTGTAAATCAAATGAATCTTTGCTCGAATGTAAATTTTCATGCCTCAGATCATCTCCATATAATTTATCTTTATGAATGTCAGAATACGGATTTCGGGTGTTAGAGGCATAACTTTCAATCAGGAAATTACCAACAGTCCTGTTTTCAAGTGCATACGGTTTAAAAACGGCAATCGGAATCGCATATAAAATACTTTCCTCATAAGCCACAGCTTCCATAATATAATTTTCCTGTGCTAAAAGCGGCCGTAACCCAAAAATATCGCCTTCGTCACACATGTCCAAAACAGTATTTTTGGTGCTTTTCTTTAAAGCGACAGCCCCTTTATGAACCACATAAAAAGAATCATGTGTTTTATCATTTTCGGCAAAAATAACAGCATCTTTATCTTTGTAAACAATAGAAATTTGTTCAGATAATTTTTCAAGATCACTTTGATGCAAAAAACTAAAAGGAGGGAAGCCCTTTAAAAAGTCAGCAACTCTGTGCGAAATGGTATTTTTCATTTGGTTAGATTAGAGTTCTAAAATACTATTTAAAATAGAAATGTAAAAGGAACACCTCTAAAGTTTTTTAAATTAGCCGCAAAGTCACAAAGACAGTAAGTTTTGTTATGCTGCGCACTTTCGCTGTAAATTACAATAGCATAAAAAAAGTCCCAAAAGGAACTTAATTTATTACTCAATTTTAAAAACTTTGCCGCGCTGCTTCTGGTCAGAACCTACCATTCCAAATTCAAAAGTATAAGAATCCTTTGACGTTGTTAAAATTTTCATGCTGATTGCTTTTTCCTCAGCCATGTTTTTAGGGTGTTTTTTTTGCAGGATATATTCGCAGTCACTTACCCATCGCACGGTTGAGGTATCAGTTTTACCGTCAAAAGTTTCGATTTCAATATTGTCTTTTCGTTCAAAAACAGTTGTTTTTTTTACACCGTTTACTTCAAACTCAAATTTAAATTTTCCGGTTTTAAAATCTTTGCAATTGTGTTCTGCATCATAACAAGATACTAGTGCCAATAAGGGAATTAAGAATATGATTTTTTTCATTTTAGATAAGTTGTTTTTTTAGGAGCTGTTTCCTGCTTTCCATTTCAATCTTTTTATTTTTAAAGAAAAAATAAAAAGGATTTCCATTGCAATCAGGGCTAGAAATATATTGGATAAACCAGAAAATAAGCGATAATGACGAATAAAAGGACATTGAGAAAACTCAGAAAAAACAAATTTCTTCTTCTATATTCAGTTGCCTGTTCGTCAGATAATTTTGTTTGACAGCATTTTAATTAAAATCCACCAGCAAAGTCCGCCAAAGCAGCATGAAATTCTATCATTTCAATCTCTTAAGTTCATCATCGGTAAAGTTCTTAATTTCTTTTGCTTTGGCAAACTTTTCGGCATTGTAATTTCCCGAATTATTTCTCGGAATCGATAAACTGTCCCAGGAACTGTTTTTTAACTGTTTGGCATAAAAAACAATCTGTCCCACATGATACGGATAATGTGCTAACTGCCTGTTGATCGCCTCAATAACTGTATGACCTTCATTTCGGATATAAATAATATCCGACAGCTGTTCCGGTTTTAAACTATTTAATGTGTCAAGAAAAACTGTCCACCCTTTATTCCAAACCTCCAAAACCGCTTCTTTCGATTGTAAATCATTTTCGAATTCGGCATCGCGGCTGCGCCATTCTTTCTCGCCGTCAGAAGTTAAAAAGTCTGTCCAGCGCGAAAGCATATTGCCAGACATATGTTTGATAATCGTTGCAATGCTGTTGGTATCTTCATTTACTGCGGCAAAAAGCTGTTCTGGCTCTACTTGATCTATTGCTTTTTCGGCCAGTGTTTTATAATATAAAAATTGTTTTTTAACGCTTTCTAAATACGAAATGTTTGCTTCCATGATTATTATATTTAAGTATCGAATGTGTCTGTAAAATGAAGATCCTTCGCCGCGAAGTCACTATTTTTTTATTAAAAACTGATTAAAATGCCATTCGTAAATTCGTGGCAGTTTTGTATCAAACAATCTTAATATCATATTTGTCTAAAAGTCCCACAATTCCCTGAGTCGAAAATTGTGCTTTTCGCATTGGGTTAAATTCCGGATCAATTTTATAATTGTAAGCAGTTCTAAAATCGACAGCAGCCAATTGTGTATCATTAAAAATCGCGCCGTCTAAATTGGAGTTGTCAAAAACCGAACTCGTTAAATTCGCTCCTATAAAAGTAACTTCCCGAACAGAGCAGTTAATAAACTTAGTTTTTGGCATTTTTTTATTCGAGAATATGGCATAATCTAATGCAGTTTCCTCAAAATAAACCTGAAATAAAAAGTCATCACATTCGTTAAAAGCGATTCCCAGCAGTTTACAGTTTTTAAAAGTAACATTCTTTAAACTCGTTCCGGCTAAACTTGTCATCGACAAATTGCAGTCGATAAATTCGCAGTCTAAAAAAGTATTATACGCAAAATTGCTGTTAGAAAAATCACAGTTTTTAAAAACACAATCTTCAAACTCACGATTGTTTATTTTTTTGTCAATATAAATGACTTTCTCAAAGGTTTTCTGAATGTGGATTAGACTTTCCATTTATATTGACTATATGATTTTTTAAATTGTAGATCTGGTTAAACCCAACAGGTTTTTAAAACCGGTCGGTTTGTTAGACAATATTAGTCATTAAACAAACCTTTCATAATAATTTTCAATCCATAAAAAATCAAAAACATCGCGCTTAAGCAGGCTGCAATACCAATTCCCAGAACCAGATAGTGCCAGTTCGTATGCTGATTCATAAAGGCATTATAAATTAAGGAAGGCCCAATAAACAAAAGAGGCAGAGAACCTGATAGATATTTAATTCCTTTTCCTAATAGTTCTTTATTTGTAGCCATGTTTTTAATTTTTGTTTCAGGTTAAAAAAATTTCAAGTTTATCGCAATCTTGTCATTTCGAGGAACGAGAAATCACACAAGAAATTCCGTAATGTATATCTCCAATCTTTGTCGATTTACGAGTGTGATTTCTCGTTCCTCGAAATGACAAACTTTACGTTATAAAAAAACATTTCTCACAAAACATTTTACCTATATAGTATAATTGTCGACAGCATTTCTAACGCTGCCGTATTTCTTTAATAATTCACCTGCAGTTTCATACGAAACAGGAATTTCTTCCATAATCATTTTGACACCGCGATCCACCAGTTTTATATTACTTAACTGCATATCGACCATTTTGTTGCCTTTTACTTTTCCAAGTTGAATCATGGCTGCAGTCGAAATCATGTTTAGTACTAATTTTTGTGCCGTTCCTGCTTTCATCCTGGAGCTTCCGGTAATAAATTCAGGACCCACAACAACTTCAATAGGAAATTGTGCTGTTAAGGCTAAAGGACTGCCGGCATTGCAGGTAATACAGCCTGTAACTATATTATGCTCATTACAGGTTTCTAAACCACCAATAACGTAAGGTGTAGTTCCGGAAGCCGCAATTCCGATAACAATATCAATTTCACTGATGTGGTAGGCTTTTAAGTCAAGCCAAGCCTGTGTTGCGTTGTCTTCGGCATTTTCTACAGCACGACGAATAGCAGTATCACCGCCAGCAATGATTCCATTTACTAAATCAAACGGCACCCCAAAAGTAGGAGGACATTCTGAAGCATCGACAACGCCTAAACGTCCGGAAGTTCCTGCTCCGATATAAAAAATACGCCCGCCTAATTTTAATTTAGAAACCACTTGCGCTACTAATGCCTCGATTTGCGGTAAAGCTTTTTCGACAGCGTTTGGTACCGTTTTGTCTTCCTGATTAATATTGGTAAGCAGCTCATGAACCGACATTTTTTCTAAATGTTCGTATTTTGAAGCCTGTTCTGTAGTTTTGGTAAATATCATTTTTTGTTGTTTGGACTGACCAAAATTAATCTTTTTTCTTTCAATCTCGAAATTTAGATTGCAAAGTCGCAGCGATTTAAAATCTTTTTTTTGTTTTTAATTCCTTTGTAAGGAAAGCTTTCGTGGTTGGTTGAAAAATGAAGTAAAATATTATATTTGTTAAATATTAAAAAGATAAATGGATAGATTAAGTTTACTGCAGGGGATTGCCCGTATTTCGGTTTTTGTGTCTTTGCTTATGGCGTTTTTTTTATTGACTGTTAAAACTGAAAATAAATTGGCCAACCGTTTATTTGCCTGGTTTTTTATTGTTTCTGCGATTGATCTGAGTGGTTTTTTCGTTTTTGATTACATTAGCGAAATTTTTAGTTTAGTGATTTTCAGGTGGACCATTTGTCTGTTGGCAATGCCCTTGTTTTACCTTTACGTACTATCGGTCTGCTATTCTGATTTTCGATTAAAGTGGATACATTTAATGCATTTACTTCCTTTTATTGCAGTCAATTTGGCTTTTCTTCCCAGACTTTATTTAATGAATGATGCCAATAAAGCGCAAATTTTGGAGCAAATTGATCAAATGCCTGAAATCTATTTTATTCAGATTGTAGTCGAATGTCAGTACGTGTTTTACATCGTGAGTGCATATTTAATCTTGAAAAAATACCGGGAGATTTATCTGGAAAATTATACCAACCCCAATACTTCAACCTATAAGTATCTTTTTCAGATGACTACCATTTTTCTAATCGCACACTGTTTGGTCGCTTTAAAAAATGTATTGCGTTACAGCGATTACAGACAAGTGTTTCTTTGGTTAAATGTATTTGTAGGAACGGCAGCTTTGTTTATTACCTGCTGGCTGGTCATGAAAGCGATGAAATATCCGGAATTGTTTAAGGGAATTAATTCTAAACTGCAATTGGCAAAAGATATTCTGCCTAAAGCAGAAGAAATATCACAACCAGCAAATAGTCAGGATGATCTGATTGCGGTTCAAATTTCGACATTGAAACAATATATGGCCGAGAAAGAGCCTTTTTTAGATCCGTCGCTCACGATTCAGGAACTTTCCAATCAAATCAATACGCCGGTTCGTGATTTATCTGTTTTGATTAATCATCATATGGATCAGCATTTTTTTGATTTTGTCAATGAATATCGCATTCAAAAAGCAATGAATATTTTAAAAGATCACTCTAAAAAGGAGCTTACGGTTCTGGAAATTTTATATGAAGTGGGTTTCAATTCGAAATCTTCGTTTAATACTTCTTTCAAAAAATATACAAATTTAACGCCTACAGCATATAGAAATGCTTCCTAATTAACGTTTTGTAAAAAGTCGTACTTCATGCCATATAAAGTCGAACCAATTTCCGCAGCAGAAATTGGTTCGACTTTTTTTTGTCGGTCGCTTATCGAAAATTTCTAAGGCAACTTTGCTTCAAATTAATCGAAACAAGTTTTAAAATTAGAAATCATGAAAAAAGCAAACCTCCTTATCTTTTTAGTATTGCCCTTATTTTGTTTAGCGCAATCATCATTAAAATTAAAAGGAAAAATAGCCAATGAAAAAGCACCGTTAGAGTGGGCAGACATTTCAATCTCCAATTCAGAAGGAAAAATTATCGACGGGACAACCTCTAAACAAGATGGAACTTTTGAAATCAATCTTAAAAAAGGTTCTTATAAAATTGGGATCAGCCTTTTGGGATTTGCAGATTATGAAAAAGAAATTTCCTTAGAAAATAATACTGATTTAGGGAATATTATACTAAAAGAAAATAAAACCAACTTAGCAGAAGTGGTGATTCAATCTAAAAAGAAAACAATCGAACAGAAAACAGATCGTCTGGTTTATAATCTTGAAAATAATGTAACAACGGTTGGCGGAGATGCTTTAAGCGCCATAAATACCGCACCTGGCGTTGTAGTGCAGAATAATGCAATCACTATTTTAGGAAAAGGAACTTCCCGCGTGATGATTGATGGGCGCATGCTTGAGTTGGCAGGCGAGGAACTGAATAATTTTTTGAAATCTATCTCGGCAAGTGATATTAAAAATATCGAAATTATCAGCAATCCGCCGGCAAAATATGATGCCGAAGGAACTGGAGGATTAATTAATATGATGATGAAAAAAGGCGTTCGTGATTCCTGGAAAAATTCCACTACAGTTTCGTACGATCAAAATAAGTACGGAATTTATACCTTTAGAGATAACTTTTTTTACAATAAAAACAAGTTTAGATTTTCAGCAGGTTTGAACGGAAAAACAGGATATTTGAATGCTGCAGATGATTTAAAAATGTATTTTCCTGACGGACTTTCGCATATGTTCAGTACCACAAAAGTAAAAACAGAAAACCTTTCAGGGAAAGTGGCTTTAGATTATGATATTTCTGAACGTACTACGATTGGTTTTCAATATTTAAATGACAGAAACAATCCTGATTTTAAATCGGATATCAGGATTGATAATTATAATGCTCAGAATCAATTGGATAATGTTACTTTGAATACTAGTTTTACTGATAAAGGATCTAGAAATCAAACTTATAATGCGCATTTAATTACCAAATTAGATTCTTTAAACAGGAAATTATCTTTTGATGTGGATTATTTTGATTACAGTTCAGATTTTGACCGAAATTTTGCCGCTAATAATTATACGCCAGACATGACATTTGTAGATGTAAATCAGTCGGGAAGAAATATTTCGAATCAGGATATAGACAATTGGAGTTTTAAGGCTGATATGGAACATCCGCTTCAGGCGTTGAATTTATCTTATGGGGCAAAAATGAGTTTTACAAATAGTGTTAGTAATGTGTTGTATTACAATACCATTTCAGGAGCTCCGGAATTAGATCCGAATCAATCTAACCGATTTACATACACCGAAAATAATCAGGCCTTTTATGTTAATGCAGATCGTAAATTCGGGGAAAAATGGAATTTCCAAATGGGATTACGATTGGAAAATACGCAGACAACTGGATTTTCTGAAACTTTGAATCAGGAAACGGTTAATGATTATTTGAAATTATTCCCAACATTTTATGCTTCTTATAAGAAAAATGAAAACAATAGTTTTAGTTTAAATTATGGAAAAAGAATCAACAGGCCGCGTTTTGATTTATTGAATCCGTTTCGAATTTACATCAACAGTAACAGTTATTCTGAAGGAAATCCGTTTTTGAGACCTTCTTTCAGTGATAATTTTGAGCTGGCACATTCGTATAAAGAAATCTTGAGAACCAGCGTTTTCGTAAATTCCGTTACAAGCGGTTACGGCGTTTTATTTACCTCAAATCCGGAAACAAATACGCAGATTGTAACGCGTGAAAATTATTTTAAAAACTTAAATTATGGTGTTGGAGAAACGTATTCGGCGGCTTTTGCAGATTGGTGGTCAAGCGAAAATTCCTTGTATTTTTTGGGAGCCAAAACTGAATTTATTAAAGATATCAACGCCACGCCATCAAACAGTTTGCAAATTGATTTATCTACGAATAATACTTTTATTTTAGGAAAAACGTCAAAACTGCAAATCGATTTTAGTTACAGCACCCCTTTTAAAAGTGGTTTGTATGAAGTAGGATATATGTCAAGTTTTGATATTGGTTTTAAACAGGATTTGTTTAATAAAACGCTGCAAGTTGCTTTTCTGGCGAATGATATTTTTAATAGTTCTTATTTAAAAGATTATACTTCGGTTGTAAATGGTGTAAAACAGGTTTATGAACAAAAAGAAAGCAATCGATTTGTGCGTTTGTCTGTAGTGTATAATTTTGGAAACAAGAAGATTAATGTGAAGGAACGCGCTTTTGGAAATCAAGAGGAGAAAAAGAGAATTGGAAATTAGATAATTAGTCAATTAGAAAATTAGATCATTGAATTATGAAAATGAAGACACCAGACGTTCTTTTGTTTGGCTGCGTGAGGGATAGGAGCAAATTACCGAAGTAATGCGGATAGCCCGACCAGATTTGCGAAAGGCGCTTTTAAGCGGTATGCGAGATAGCGCCTTTTGTGAATGTGGTCACGCCCAAATTATAAAAAGAATGCCAATAAAATTCCGAGAACGATCATGGAAACTTTGGCGATATTGAATTTATGTCCTTCACTGCTCTCGAAAATAATGGTCGATGAAATGTGGAATAATATTCCGATTACGATTGCTGTAATTTCGGTGTAATAATCGTTTAAGAACGATAAATATTCAGATGCAATTGTGCCAAGCGGTGTCATGATCGCAAATGTCAGCATGAAAGCAAAAATGGCTTTTTTATTTAAACTGGCGTTGATGAAAAACGTGGTTAAAATCACGGCAATGGGCAGGTGATGAATGGCAATTCCGACGGCCAAATCGTGATGATGACTTACGGGAAAGCCTTCTAAAAAGGCATGAATGCACAAACTGATGAATAATAGCCACGGAATCTGGGACATTTTTGCGTGCCCGTGAACGTGTCCGTGTTCTGCGCCTTTTGAGAAAAATTCTAAAACAATCTGGAATAAAATCCCGATCATAATAAACAAACCTATTTTATGATTGTGCGATTCGTAAACTTCAGGAAGCAAATGCATTACGGTTAATGACAGTAGAAATGAACCGCTAAAAGCAAGCAATAATTTTAGATTGGTTTTGTTTTTTGGTTTTAAAAACAAAGCCACGCCATAACCTAAAAGTACAGAAATTAAGGGTAATAAATAGTTCATTTTGTATGGTTTAATCGTTGATTTGTTTAATTGGTTTTGTGGTTTAATCGGTTGAACGGTCAAACATAAACGGTTTACCAATTAAACCTATTTAAAAATCATGATTAATCGTTCGCTTTCGGTTTTGTGGAATTTTTTGAGTTTGTAATCTCCAAAAATATCCAGAAGAAAAATACCGGCTTCGTCCATTAATTGCTGAAAATCATTCAATGTTAAGGCTTTTACTTTTTCGGTAAAATGATATTTTCGGCCTTGATCTTCAAAATCAATTTCTTTAAAAATATGACCGTCTTTGACATATCTTTTGATTTTAAAATCGATTCCGTCAACGGTTTTTACTTCTTCAGGAACCAGGGTTTCAATTACCTGCGCCACATTCATAAAATCAATTACGGCAAAACCATATTCAGACAGGCTTTCTTTTATGGCTTTAAGAGTGGTCAGGTTATCATCGTCACTTTCGAAATAGCCAAAACTGGTAAAAAGATTAAAAATGGCATCGAATTTTTCTTCAAAAGGCTCGCGCATGTCGTGCACTTTAAAATGAAGTGTTTCGTTGCTGTTTTTATTGGCTTCGGCAATGCTGTTTTCAGATAAATCAGCGCCTAAAACATTAAAGCCTAATTGATTCAGGTAAATAGAATGACGGCCTTTTCCGCAGGCTAAATCCAATACTTTTGCTTTTTCAGGAAGATTGAGATAATGCGTAAGATTATCCATAAAAATCTGGGCTTCTCTGTAATTTCGGTCTTTATAAAGGATGTGATAATACGGAGTATCAAACCATGATGTAAACCAGTTTTCGGTGTTACGCTCCTGATTTGGTGTTGATGAGTTTGCTGCTTCAGACATTTATTCTATTTCAATTAATTCAAAGTACCGCAAATTTAGTGTATTTTTGCCGAAAAATAACTATTTCGTGATGATACCTGAATAATCAGAGTGCGTCTGCGATTGGAGTTATTTTTTAATACAAAAATAAAGATGGAAGAAAATTTTAGAATGATTGCCAAATGTTTTTTTGGTTTTGAAGAAATATTAGAAAAAGAATTACGCGATCTTGGCGCTCAGGATGTTGAAAAGGGAGTAAGAATGGTAAGCTTTAAGGGCGATAAAGGTTTTATGTACAAAGCCAATTTATCACTGCGTACGGCATTAAAAGTTTTAAAACCTATTTATTCATTCAGAGCTAATAACGAGCAGGCGCTATATAAAGGAATTTCGGGTGTTAACTGGTCGAAATTATTAAATGCCAACCAAACGTTTGTTATTGATGCCACGGTGCATTCTACTTATTTTAATCACTCTGAGTTTGTTTCTCAAAAATGTAAAGATGCAATTGTAGATCAGTTTAGAGAAAGAACGGGACAAAGGCCAAGCATTGATAAAGCGTTTCCGGATTTACGAATCAACGTTCATATCGACAAAGATCAGGTTTCGGTTGCTTTAGATACTTCAGGAAATTCACTGCATCAGCGTGGTTACAGAACGGCTACGAATATTGCGCCAATCAACGAAGTTTTGGCAGCAGGAATTTTGTTGTTATCAGGCTGGGAAGGACAAAGTCACTTTTTGGACCCGATGTGCGGATCAGGAACTTTTTTGGCAGAAGCGGCTATGATTGCCTGCAATATTCCGGCGAACATTAACCGTAAAGAATTTGCTTTTGAAAAATGGAAAGACTGGGACAATGATTTATTCGAACAGATTGTAAACAGCCTGATGAAAAAAACAAAGGAGTTTCATTATACAATAAAAGGTTTTGACAAAGCGCCAAGTGCGGTAAACAAAGCCAAAGACAATATTAAAAACGCGAATTTAGAAGATTATATTTCGATTGAAGAAAATAACTTTTTTGATACTGAAAAAGCGGTTGAAGGAAAAATGCATATGGTTTTTAATCCGCCTTATGATGAGCGTTTGGATATTCATATGGAAGAATTCTACAAAAATATCGGCGATACTTTAAAGAAAAGTTATCCGGGAACTAATGCGTGGTTTATTACTGCCAATCTTGAAGCCTTAAAATTTGTGGGATTAAAACCGTCAAGAAAAATCAAATTGTTCAACGCAAGTCTTGAAGCGCGTTTGGTAAAATACGAAATGTACGAAGGAAGCAAGAGAACGAAATTTCAGGTTTCTGAATAGGTTCTGAGTTTCTAAGATGCTAAGGCTCTAAGTTTTTTTAGCTTTGCTTTATGCTTATATAATATAAAAATCTTAGAACCTTAGCATCTCAGTGCCTTAGAAACTTAAAAAAAAATAATTTAAGGTTTAGAAAAGATAAGCTTCTAAATAAAAAACTTAGCAACTTAGCATCTCAGAACCTTAGCAACTTTAAAAAAAATGTCAAAACTACAAATAAGAGCTTTTTTATATCAATTAGGATGTTTCGCCATTCTGTTTATTTTAGGAAGATTTATAATTGCTTCGTATACAGGATTAACCGGGATTTGGATTCCGTTGACGTCTTTTATTATTGCTACTTTGATTTCGCCTAAATTTCAGGCGGTAAAAACCAAAGACGGAGAAAAACTTTTTATGAAATGGATTTTCATAAAGGGAATTAGAGAAATTGGATAATCTAAGTTTTCTAAAGCTCTAAAGTCAATAATAATTTGATTTTTCAGGCTTTTGATAGTAAAGATTCTAAAAAAAATCCCGCAAATTCACGAACTATATAATTCGTGAATTTGCGGGCTTTTTTTTGAACGAAGGAGAAATCTTAGAGCCTCAACATGCTGAAGATTACTTTTTAGCAGCAGGTTTTTTAATAATCTGCGGCAAGGCTGTTTTTTTCTTGTAAAGCGGAATGAAATAAGAAACTGTATAATTGAATCCGACACCAAAGCTTCCGTCGTAAGTCCTGTTAAAACCAGGAATGTACAAATTATCGAAACCATCTGGTTTTGTATTCATAACCAAAAGTTTCAGCTGCACGCCAAAACCTACAAAAACATTATTAAAAACCTGAGCTTTAACTCCCATGGCAACTTCCAGCCAGCCGGCTGTCAGTCCGTTGTATTTTTGATCGGCAATAATCGTAGTCGACTCATTCCAATAAGGATTTGGGTTGTAGATTTTATATGTATTCAAAGTTTGGCTAAAAGTACTGAAACCTCCTCGAAGGCCAATAGTAATAAGGTTTTCCATATCGAGCCAGTTTTGATACGTATTATAATCAAACCCGCCTTTTATATAAGTTCCTGTAGCTGTAGAATTTAGTCTGTCATCATCTGTTGTTTTGTCTTCAAAACCCAATTCAGCAGCTATATAGTACTTTTTTGTTAAACGAAAGTCACCCACAAACTCGATTCCTTTATAGTCTTTGTCATAAAAACCTTTTGTCAGCTTAAATAAATCAAGGCCTACACGCAGGCCATAACGATCTGTTTTTATAGGAATACTATCCTTTTTAGCTTCCTGAGCAGCAGGTTTTACAGCTTCGGCTTTGTTTTTTTTCTGATTATTTTCTGTTGTTACTGTCGTGGTCGTTGTTTCCTGAGCATGACCCAAAAACATTGAAAACAATAAGCATATACTAAAAAGAGATTTCAATGTGTGTTTCATTTTCAAATTCAATGTTACGATTTTTTACTTTAACAAGCTGCATCCAACGGCCATCAAGATCCGGATCTGTCTGTACAAAGGGAGATGTTATTGGATCAACATCAGAAACTGGGTCTAATGTAAAATTAGTTTTAAAACCACAGGCTCTCGAAACAAATATATTATTAGTGGTGTAATTAAAAGTCAAAACATCTGTATTTATTATGCCGGGATCCTCATCACTGTCATTAAGAATAAAACGGTAAGTAACGGTTTTTGCATTTACCTTTAACGGAATAGAAATAGTAGTGGCACTGGTTTGATATCTGGTCGTATCAGTACCGGTTTCGTTAAAAACAATTCCATTTTCTTCACCTACACCAATTACTTTTAAATTCCTAACGTTTTTAGCCAATGACGGATCGGCAATATCATAAAATGAAATCACCAGTCGGGGAGTAGTCGGCGTATTTGCATCACAAATATCATCTTTCTCGCAACTTGACAATCCAAAAGTAAAGAGTAATAAAACAGAGATTATTTTTTTCATTTATAATTTTATTGTTATCGAAGTTCCAAAAGTACAACATTTTCTACGTGATGCGTCTGCGGAAACATATCAACCGGCCTCACGCGTGTAACTTTATATTTTTCGTCCATCAAAGCTAAATCACGAGCTTGTGTAGCCGAATTACAACTTACATACACCACTTTTTTTGGAGCAATTTTTAAGATTTGATCAATAACTGCCGCGTGCATTCCGTCTCTCGGCGGATCTGTAATGATAACATCCGGTTTTCCGTGCTGTGCAATGAAGCTTTCATTAAAAACTACTTTCATATCACCAACAAAAAACTCGCAATTGGTAATATTATTGCGTTCTGCATTTGCCTTAGCATCTATAATTGCTTCGGGAACACTTTCTACACCAATTACTTTTTTTGCTTTTTTAGAAACGAATTGTGCGATAGTTCCCGTTCCCGTATATAAATCATAAACCGTTTCATCACCTGAAAGTCCGGCAAAATCGCGTGTTATTTTGTATAATTCATAAGCCTGGTCTGAGTTGGTCTGGTAAAAAGATTTCGCATTGATGCTGAATTTTAAACCTTCCATTTCTTCCAGAATATAATCCCTGCCTTTATACAGTTTTATATTTTGATCGTAAATAGTATCGTTTTGTTTTGAGTTTACGACATATTGCAAAGATGTAATCTGAGGGAATTTCTCGTAAAGATGATCTAAAAGAAGTTCACGATTGCTTCTGTCATTTTCGTAAAACTGAATTAGAACCATTATTTCGCCGGTAGAGGCCGTACGAATCATAAAAGTTCTCAATAACCCGGATTGTTCCCTTGGGTTAAAGAATGATAAATTATGAGTGTTTGCAAAATCCCTGATTTCGTTTCTGATCGCATTCGAAGGATCTTCCTGCAGATAACATTTTTGAATGTCAAGAATCTTATCCCACATTTTCGGAATATGAAATCCTAAAGCATTTCTGTTTCCTAAATCTTCTGTACTTCCAATTTCCTGTTCGGTTAACCATCTGGCATTAGAAAACGAAAATTCCATTTTATTTCTGTAGAAAAATTGTTTTTCAGAACCTAAAATAGTTTCGAATTCAGGAAGTTCCACTTTTCCTATTCGCTGTAAATGATTTTTTACTTCGTTTTGTTTGTAATACAACTGCTGGCTGTATTTCATATTTTGCCATTTGCAACCGCCGCAAACACCAAAGTGCTGGCATACTGGCTCTATACGATGTGCTGAAAATTCGTGAAATTTTACGGCTTTGCCTTCATAATAGGCTTTTCTTTTTTTGAAAGTCTGCACGTCAACTACATCACCCGGAACTACATTCGGAATAAAGATTACTTTTCCGTCAGGAGCCTTCGCTACTGATACTCCTTTGGCTCCGGCGTCAAGAACCTGAATTTGATGAAAGACAACTTTGTCTGTATTTTTTCTTCCCATAGCGCAAAAATAAGGGTTTGTAAACTTTTACAAATTTTATTTTCTAAAAATTTTCCCAAATTCTTTAATTTAATGTTTTAATAAACTTTAAAAGTTAACTTTGTTTTTAGCAAAAATCCCAAATGCAACATTTTTAACCTATCGTTTTGTTATTTTTTTATGAATTTGTACCACAATCTGTCACAAATTAGCTTTCTAAAAAAAAGTTATGCCTTCAAATTTTTATTTGTAGCTTTTATTGGTATACATATCCCGTTAATCGGAATTTTATTTTTTGTTCTTTATTACGACCACACTGTTTCGGCTGCTTCTATTTTAATCTTTTCGCTTATAATGACGGTATTGGCGTGTATAATTACGCTTATAGTTTTAAAACAATTGATAAGACCCATTTCAAAAGCCTCAAAAGCATTAGATGATTATCGAAACAGCAGAAAATTGTCGGTTTTGCCAACAGAATACAAAGATGAAGCCGGTTTGCTGATGTGTAATATTCAGGAATCGATTTATGAAGCTGAAAGTTTTATCAACGAAAAACAGGATTTGATTTACATGCTTTCGCACGATTTAAAAAATTTTGCCGGAAATCCGCAAGGTTTGGCAAAATTAATATTAAGCGAAAATCCTTCTGAATCTGTAAGCCATTTGGCTGAATTAATTTGTGAATCGACCAATCTTCAATTCCGATACATCGAAAACTTTATAAAATTATTAAAAGAACAGGATCAGGCAGTAAAATTTAGTCAGGAAATAAAAACAATTGTATTTCCGAATATTATTCCATTTATCAATGAACAGCTGGAGCAGCGATTGATTGATAAAAATATTAAATTAAGCATAAGTCTGGAGTTGGTTGAAGCAAATCTTAAAATTGACGAAGGTTTATTGATTCAGGTTTTGGTAAATTTAATAAGCAATGCCATCAAATTCTCCTATTTTGACAGTGAGGTTACCGTTAGAATTTACAACGAAGATTCAGATTTAATTATTACGGTTACTGATCGTGGAATTGGTTTTGATAAACATCAGATTGAAGAATTATTTAAGAAATTCACCAAAATGAGCCGATTAGGAACTGCAAATGAATCTTCAACCGGTATTGGTTTGTATTTATGCAAAAAAATTATCGAAAGAAATAAGGGTAAGTTAAGTGCGGTGAGCGAGGGTAAAAATAAAGGTGCCGAATTTAAAATTGTTTTTTACGGAAAAAGTCTATTGCAATAAACTTTTGTTTCGCTTTACATCCTGACGAAAATAGTTTAAAAATCCAATCTTACTTTTCCGTCGACACATGCTGCGCCACTTGGCAGAGGCGAAACATCACAGGAAATATAAATATTCCATCTTTTGTCAAATGCTAATTGTGCATTTGAATAGGTTTGTACTTTAGCAAGAAATGCGCTTTTGTTTATTTTTTTAGAATAAACAATATAACCTCGATTTTCGCCGCAGGCATTTGGAGTGAGCTTTACAAAATCCCATTCTTCCGCATTGGTACAGGTTTGAGAATTTACTAACGAAAGATCCACAAGTTCCTTGTGCATCTTTTCCAGTTTTTGCGATTCTTCTTCCATAGAATCTTCATCATTACTGCAAGAAGCAAAATTCAGGCAGATAATAAATACAAAAAAAAATAATTTCTTCATGGTTAGTGAAATTAGGTTCGGTTAAATTATTAAGATGACTGAATTGGGATATGGTTGCGTTCCCATACAAAAAAAAAGTTCTGAGAGTTAAGTTTTAATTTAAAACTTAACTCTCAGAACCTCAGAACCTCAGAACCTCAGAACCTCAGAACCTCAGAACCTCAGAACCTCAAACTACCATAAATGGTGTACAGAAGGTTTTATATATTCTTCATAAATTTCATTCATCGCCGAAATTTTCTCCGCAGTCAGTTTAGGGAAATCATAAACTGATAAATTAGATAAAACATGGCTTTTTGTAGAAGCTCCCGGAATAATGCAGCTGATATCCTGAAAACTTAAAATCCATTGCAGCGCAATAGGAGCGAGGTTATCTGTTTCCGGAAATAATGCTTTTAAAGCTTCAACGGCTTTTAATCCTAAATCATAATCAATACCTGAGAAAGTTTCGCCTTTATCAAAAGCATCTCCGTTACGATTAAAGTTTCGGTGATCTTGTGCGTCAAAAGTTGTTTTCGAGTCAAATTTGCCCGTTAGAAGACCGCTTGCTAACGGAACTCTCGCAATGATGCCGATATCTTTTTTTCTGGCTTCAGAGAAAAACAACTGCGAAGGACGCTGGCGAAATAAATTAAAAATAATCTGAACCGTAGTTACGTTCGAATATTCAATTGCTTTTAAAGCTTCTTCAACTTTTTCTACGCTTACGCCAAGATTTAAAATTTTTCCCTGCTCTTTCAAGCGGTCAAACATTTCAAAAATTTCAGGACGGTAAAAAACTTCTGTTGGAGGACAGTGCAGCTGAATCAAATCAAGCGCCTCTAATCCGGTTCTTTTTAAACTGTCTTCAATATATTTTTGAAGTACTTTTGGCTGGTATCCTTCACTTACATGAGGGTTTATAAAACGCCCGCATTTTGTGGCGACATAAATTCGCTCAGATCGCGAACGAACCACCCGCCCAACGGCAGTTTCGCTCAGACCATTTTCATATACATCGGCAGTGTCAATAAAATTAACGCCGTTGTCAATCGCTGTATTCAAAAGTTCGTCTGCCGATTTATCATCAAAAGCAGATCCCCATTTTCCTCCAACCTGCCACGTGCCAAGTGAAATTTCAGATATATTAAAATTTGTTTTGCCTAGTTTTCTGTAGTTCATTTTTCTTTAAGGTGCTAAGTTGCTAAGATTCTTAGTTGATGAGTTTTTTCTCTTTAAGATTCTGTGCTAAGGTTCGGAGAGGCTAAGGTTATTTAGGATCTAAAAAAAACTTAGAACCTTAGCCTCTCCGAACCTTAGTATCTATTTTCAATCAAACAAATCCGAAGATAAATAACGATCACCGCGATCGCAGATGATGGCTACAATAACACCGGATTCTAGTTCTTCGGCTATCTTTAGGGCAACTGCTACAGAACCGCCGCTGCTCATTCCGGCGAAAACGCCTTCTTCCAGCGCTAATCTTTTGGTCATTTCTCTGGCTTCGTCTTCGCTTACGTCGACAACAGTATCAACTTTTGAGGGATCAAAAATTCTGGGTAAATATTCCTGCGGCCATTTACGAATTCCTGGAATCTGTGAACCGTCGCTTGGCTGCGCGCCAACGATTTGAATCGCCTGATTTTTTTCTTTCAAATAAGTCGAAGTTCCAATAATGGTTCCGGTTGTTCCCATTGCCGAAACGAAATGCGTTACAGTTCCGTCAGTGTCATT
>Ga0247811_1000093_pt1 | contig 30713 bp, 32 predicted proteins | sample UWRJL134311R1_FD_189018 | JGI IMG/M metagenome (GOLD analysis project Ga0247811, IMG submission 189018) | Plant litter microbial communities from Arlington Agricultural Research Station in Wisconsin, United States - UWRJ-L134-311R-1 | ecosystem: Environmental > Terrestrial > Plant litter >...
TGCGTTCGACCTTCAAGAATCAATCTGGCGAGCCGACCAGGAGCCCGGCTGGTTGAATTCCGTCGACGAAGTCTTCATACGACGTGCGTTCATGCATAGGATACGTGGCGGCAAGCTTGCATAAGGGGTACTATATCTGTTATAATACATATGTTACGCACTAAATATGCTTCATATATCATATGAAATTGCTTCACAATTATATTTAGTACCAGTTCTCGGTGAGGACAAGAAAGAAAAGTTATGGCAAAGAAAATTATCGGTAATCTAAAACTACGTATCCCAGCTGGTCGTGCGACTGCAGGTCCTCCTGTTGGTTCAACACTCGGTCAATGGGGTCTGAACATGATGGACTTCATCAACCCGTTCAACGACGCGACAAAAGACCTAATGGGCAAGGACGTTATCGTTCACATCCAGGTCTATGAAGACCGCAGCTTTACATGGAACTCACTAGGACAACCAGTTGACGACCTAATCCGTGAAGCAGTTGGTATCAAAAAGGGAAGCGCCAAGCCACACAGCGAAAAGGTCGGTAAGATCACTCGTGCGCAGCTTGAAGAAATCGCTGAAACGAAGAAAGACTTCCTCAACGCCATTGACGTTGAAGGACGTGTCAAAGTTATCGCTGGAACTGCCCGCTCTATGGGTGTCGAAATCGAAGGCTAAGCCCTTTCACTCTTAAAAAGCTCCCGCTTCATTGACGGGAGTTTTTTTATTGCGCTATAACTATAAAGATGGTAAAGTATCACCTTGTAGCGCCCCCGACCCATACCGAAGAAGGTACAGCATGGATATTCCTAGCATCGTTATTGTCTCGCTGTTCTGCCTCGTACCGGTAACCGTTCTCGCGAATGGCATATCGGACATGATGAGAAACCTCAGCGGAAGAGCTGCGGCAAAAGCACGAGAAGCCGGATTCTTGGCACGAAAAGTCGAGGCTGAGTGCAGACTCGAAGAGCTGCGGCAAAGCGATCCGCTCAAGTTTCCCGGATTACTATCGCGGCAGCCGTAGCGCCTACATCAAAGGGCGAGTGCCTGGATCAACCGATCCTCGCACTCGCCCTGTTTTATTTGCAAGCCGCAGCAAGCGTGTTTACACTTTCTATGCTATATTTAAGCATAAGAATATAGCACCCTACAGGAGTTGCATGCCACAAAAAAGAACCGGGTTTACCATCGTCGAACTATTGATCGTTATCGTGGTCATTGGCATACTTGCAGCGATCACTATCGTGTCGTATAACGGCGTCGTCGGGAAAGCAAATGAGGCGAAAGCTAAGAGCGAGCTGGTCAATGCTAATCAACAAATCTTACTGGCTATCGCTGCATCGGGCACAGACACCGCGCCAACCACGCTTACTGCAGCAAATGCTACCGCCACCACGGGCGGCATCCTTCAGTACTCAGCAGGCAATCCGACTACTGATGCCTATTGCCTCACGTCTAGCACAGGCAAAGCCAGTTATTATCAGAACAATACAACGCAACCCTCACCGATAGCCGGTGCCTGCCCTGGACACCTGAATGCTAACGGTTCAAACGTCACAAACCTAGCCGATGACCCAAATGTGAACTCCCTCCCATCCATCACCTTAAACGGTGCGGTTGGCGGACAATTCTACAGCACAGCTGCACCTAAGTACGGGACGACATTCGCTCGCTTTCTGTGGTCGGCAGCGGGTACAAGCGCACCTACTGTATATGAATCAGGTATCAACTATGACTTTGGCGCCGGTAGCGCGACAACATCCGTATGGACGCGTGTAACAAAGGCAGCCACGATGAACCTGTGTAGCGTTGGTGAACGCGCGGTAGGCAGTAGTCTTCCGGCACTGACAGGCACATCCGCATGTGCAACGACAGCCTGCACCGCATCGACCTGGTGCCGATTACAAGTAACGAACAACACGCTCACAAACGACGTAGAAGCCCTCCGCTACGCAGTCAGCGTTTCATCAACAGTCAGCTGGGCAGTAAACGACGCCTTCGATATCGACGGAGTCATGATCTCGCCCGGTACAACCTATTACAACTTTGCAGACGGAAGTTCTGCTGGCTGGCAATGGGCAGGCGCCGCGAACGCTTCGCAATCATCCGGCCCTGCTTTGTAATCTACGACCACTATACAAAAAGAGATGTGCATCGTGCACATCTCTTTTTCGTTTCGTAACCTGAACTTGCGTTAGAACTTATCGCGAATGTGCGAGAAGCTATAGTCCCAGTCAGCGTTGGCTTTCTTGTGTGGATTAAAGATATGTTGCGGATCGAAGATATCCTTCGCGTCACGGAACAGGTCCACGATTTGTTTGCCATACATTTGCTCTAACCATGGGCCACGAACCAGTCCATCGTTGTGCTCACCAGACAGTGAACCCTTGTACTTCAATACTAGTTCGTCGACTTCTTTCATTGCAGGCAACAGCTTGGCGCGATCACTTGCGTCTTCTAGCTTCATCAGTGGAATGATATGGAAGTTCCCGTCACCCATGTGACCGGCGATAGTTGCAAGCAGTTTGTACTTTTTAATGATGTCGCGAATTTGTGGCAAGAATTCTGCGAGGTGTTCTGGGTTCACGACGAGGTCGTCAATGAACGGCGCGGTGTGCTTGTCTTTCACCTTGCTGCGTAGCAGGCGGAAGCTGTTACGGCGCATGATCCAGAACTTTTCGCTAGCACCTTCGGTTGCGTCCTCTTCAAAGCCGTTAATTTCGTAACGCGCCTTCAGCGGTGCAAGTTCCTTGTGCAGCGCGTGGATCTTACTGCGAACTTCAGCTTCGGTCTCACCGTTAAATTCGACCATTAGGACCAACTTCGGGAAGCCACGCAACAGTTGCAGGCCATCTGGGATCAGCGTAAACAGGAAGTGAATGAACTTCACTGGACCAAGCATCTTCAGGAAGCTCGGCATAAACTTCATAACCAGCAGCAGCGTTTGATCGTCAAAGCTCTCGAAGGTAGCAGGCTCGTGTTTCAAGACTGTCGTAATCAGCTCGCCGAGGCCGTCAATGTCGTGCATAAACAGAACCAGGAGGCCAGAGTGCTTCGGACGTGGCACAAGCTTGAATGTGCCTTCTGTGACGAAGCCAAGCGTACCTTGTGCACCAATAATCATCTGCGTCATATCAAAGATACCAGTTTCACGGTTCCAGATTTGCCATAAGTTGTAGCCCGTCGAGTTCTTGCTGACGTTTGGCTTTGCGGCGTTAATAACGTCGTAGTTTGTTTCAATCAGGTTAAAGAGGTCTTTATAGACTTTACCTTCGAAATCAGGCTGCGCCATCTTGACGTCCAGTTCCGCTTTTGTCAGTGGTTTTACAACGCGTTCGATACCATCAGCGAAAACGAACTTCAATTCCGGCACGTAGCGATCGGTCTTACCAAATTGGAGTGACTTTTCACCACCAGAGTTATTGTTGATCATGCCACCGACAGAGGCGAGGTCGCGGCTGGCAGGGTAGCTAGGCAGTAGGTAATCGCCTGTAGCAACGTCGAAGTCGCGGAAGAAGGCACCTGGTTGTGTGACGGCGATGTCACCCTTCACAGAGATAATCTCGCGCAGGTAGGCGTTGAAGTCGACAATCACGGAGTCGTTAATTGCTGCACCCGACATATCGGTACCAGCACTGCGGGCAGTCAGGGAAAGATCGGGGTTTGTGGCTTTCTTATCCGCAACCAGCTTGACGGCAGTTTGCACATCAACGCTCGTTTTTGGCTTAATAACAAGTTGTGGCACCAGTTCGAACATTGACGCGTCGTGTGAGTAGAATTCGAGTGCTTCAGGTGTGTCGTCAAGATCACCACTAAATCCGCGGGCTAGAAGTTCTTTTTTAATTTCATCCATATGCATAAGAATAAGCGAGAGCAGTACGGCTGTCAATAAACAGTGGTAAAAGCGTGAAAAGTATGCTATAATAAGGGTATAACTAATCAATGTTGGGAGACGACGATTATTCCTAAAGAATACTTCGCTGTCGTTAAAACCACAGAAAGGGTTCACACCTATGGCTAAAAAAGCTAATTTGCTTGAAGAAGCAGCAAAACTAGGCCTCGATGTCTCTGAAAAGAACACCGTCGCACAAATCGAAGCAGCAATCGTTGACGCGCAGCACCCTGCCGTCGCCGAAACTGAAGCAACATCTACAGAAACTTCAGAAGAAGTAACTGAAGAGAAAACTGCTAAAGCCGGCAAGCGAAGTGCAAAAGCACTTTCAGAAGCAGAAGCAAAAGCTGAAAAAGAAGCCCGCAAAGAAGCTGGCGACACAACTTCAGCTGATGGTGAAGAAGCAGCAATGCCAAAGGGTCCAAAGCCTATTGCGCGTCCACTGATCGAACGCCGCGGTAAAAAGTACCAAGAAGCTGCAAAGCTTGTTGAAAAAGAAAAGCTTTACACGCTTGCACAAGCGGTTGAACTGGCTTCAAAGACCAGCCCATCAGCCTTTGATGCATCTGTCGAAGTCCACGTTCGTTTGAACGTCGACCCTCGCCAAGCTGACCAAAACATCCGTACAACTGTTAGCCTTCCTAACGGCACGGGTAAAACTATCCGCGTTGCAGTCTTCGCCCCAGAAGGTGACCACAAAGCAGCAACAGCTGCCGGCGCTGACATCGTTGGTGACGAGACTTTCCTGGCGCAACTTGATAAAGAACAAATCGACTTCGATATCCTTATCGCAACACCACAGTACATGCCACGACTTGGTAAGTACGCACGTCTGCTTGGTCCACGCGGCCTGATGCCTAACCCTAAGAGCGGTTCAGTTGCAACTGACGTCGCCAAGGCAGTATCAGAAGCAAAGACTGGTAAAGTTGAATACCGCGTCGACAAGCAAGCGATCGTTCACCTTGCTATCGGTAAAGTAAGCTTCGGTTCAGACAAGCTAGCCGTAAACGCGAAAAGCTTCTTCGACAGCCTGATTAGCCAAAAGCCAACCAGCCTGAAGGGTGCATTCGTAAAATCTATCAGCATTAGTACCACACAAGGTCCAAGCATCAAGGTAGAGAACTTCGTTAACTAATAACGTCGTGTCCATATAAAAAACTCCGCTGTAAAAAGCGGAGTTTTTTATTACGTAACAATCTACGCAGCGAGCTTTGGTGCGCTATAGGCACTGTACAATGTCAGCTCTTGCTCTGCGGGCTCACTTTCTCGATCATCCAGTTGGGCTTGCGCATCCTGAAGTTGCAGTGAAAGGAAATCAATCTCGTCTTCAAGTTCATCAATCTTTGCTGCATCTTGACGACTCTTAGCCTCAAGTTCTTGCTTTTGACTCGTCACAATCTGCAGGACAGCGTCACGAGCACTGACTTCCATCAGCTGGATATAGTTTTCACTTAAGTCTTGTATGCCTTCATCACCGGTGGCTTCGATCTGTTCGATTCGTTGCGCTACTTCGTAATTAACATCTACCAGCATTTCGAGTCGCTCGATGTCATGAGTGAGGTCAATCTTTGATTGACCGTAGCTTTCAGCTGCCCGTTTTTTGGTTAATGGAATGTTCTCATTTTCGATACGAGTTGCATCTTGAAAATGCTGATCCTTCTCGCGCACAATTGCTTCGTGCACAATATCGGTGATCGAGCGGATATTGATCTGTAGATCATCCGCACCTCGACCTTGATATATCTGAGTAATTAGTTCATTTTTTACTTTGAATGAAAGCCATCCATCAAAGCTCTGTAGTATTGCATTCACACCATCGCGTAGCACGTCTTCCGAAGGTTTTTGAACCTCCACATGTCCCACACTATCTTCACCCAGTATGACCACGTCAGAAGTAGTTAACTCGGGTGCTTTTTGGGGCAAGGTATCCTCCCGAGAGTAAGTGTTTACTTCGAGTGATGCCTGTGACATATGATGCTCCTGAGCTTTTTTGGTTGGTCTTGTAAGTGCTATTTGTTTTGGTGATAACTGCGCTTGCCAACAGTATAGCATAGGCGCAATGCATATTTAAAGATTTTATGCAATTTTAACGTACAATAGGCTAAGGTGGGAGTCACCAACACAAACAACAATTATAAAAAGAGAGTGGTGAGGCTATTGGCTGATACCGAAAAGGAATCGCTCCCAAGCGAATTCCGTTCGTACATGACCGTCGAACTCGTACGCGCAAACGCAAGCGATGCAGACGTCCTGTTCGCAGCCCGCGTTTCGACGCAGGGTGAACAAACCCTGGAGTCCGCACAGGATGAGGGCCTGGACACCAGCAAGAGCAAGGGGCTGATCAACTACCTGATGCGCGACCGACATGGTTCGCCATTCGAGCACAACTCGATGACGTTCTACGTCCAGGCACCGATCTTCGTCTTCCGCGAGTTCATGCGCCACCGCATGAACTCGTTCAACGAAGAGAGTGGTCGCTACCGCCAGCTGAACGGAGTGTTCTACGTCCCCAGCGAAGACCGTAACCTCGTACAAGTCGGCAAGGCCGGCGCGTACGACTTCCTTCCGGGTACTCCGGAGCAGACCGCGTTGGTCCAGGAAGAGGTCATCGCAACAGCAACTGCCGCGTTCGCCTCATACAAACGCATGCTGGATGCGGGAGTCGCACGAGAAGTAGCGCGCATCATCTTGCCGCTGAACATCTTCTCGTCGATGTACGTCACGATGAACGCACGGTCGCTGATGCACTTCCTGAGCCTGCGCACAAAGCGCGAAGGTTCGAAGTTCCCGTCGTTTCCGCAGCGTGAAATCGAGATGGTGGCAGAGAAGATGGAGACCGAGTTCGCTCGGCTGATGCCGCTGACGTACGAGTCCTTCAACGACAACGGCCGCGTCTCTCCATAACACCCCAAGTGGGCCGATCAATCGAATGTTTAAGTTCGAGCGATCGGCCCGCTCGGGTCAACAAAATGAAATTATTCCGCTCACATCAGAGCACGTGCTACAATCAAGAAAACAAGGGGAGTGACAGATGAGTGTATACAGCAACGTCCAGATAACCAAAGCAATTGACGACGGTACTATTATTTGTGTGCCATTTAACCCAAAACACGTATCCGAAGCGAGCCTCGATTTTACATTGGGGCATTATTTTTATAAACAAGAATACTCCGCGGAAGCGCGTGTGTACAACCCATTCGACAAGTCTGATGTTGATCGCTATTTTAAAGGCCCCCTAGAAGCTATGCCGCACAAACAATGGTGCGAAGAGAACGGCTACAAACTCTTTGATAATATCCCAGAGGATCACCCCATTATTGTCCTTCGACCTGGTGAGCGTATCTTGGCGCACACGCACGAATTTGTCGGCATCCGCCCTCAAGGTGGCGCATCTGAAGTGAAGTCGCGCAGCAGCTGGGGCCGCAACGGGGTGGCTGTCTGTTTTGATGCTGGCTGGATCGACCCAGGGTACATCAACCGCATCACACTTGAAATCTATAACTTGAACCAACACGAATCCGTCGTCCTACCTGTTGGTGAGCGTATCGGACAGCTTATTTTCCACACTACTGGCGAAGTCGACGGCGACTACAGCGATGGCCGTAAAGGCATGAGTGGCAAATACCAACACACCTCGGACCTAGATGAACTGATTGCGACGTGGTCACCTGATCAAATGCTCCCGCGTGCCTACAAAGACATCCGCCAACCAGCTCCAATCATTGAGGGGCTGCCAAAAGGGATGAAGTAGTGGGGCTATTCATCGCCATTGAAGGCGGTGACGGGTCGGGTAAAGCAACACAGTCCAAACTCCTCATCAAATATCTGGAAACACTCGGCAATAAAGTACACACCGTCGCATTCCCGCGTCACGGTGAATTTTCCGCTTACTACGCGGATCAATACCTCAATGGCGTCTATGGCGGCATTAATGACGTTCACGCTGACCTGGCAAGCCTGCCATACGCCTTTGATCGCTTTGCGGCGAGTGGGGAAATTCGAGACACGCTCGCGGAAGTCGATGGGGTCGTTGTGGCTGATCGCTACGTCGCGTCAAACCTCGCGCACCAAGGTGCAAAATGTACAGACAAAAAAGAACGCCTGGCATACTACGACCGCATGATGAAAACAGAGTACGAGGTGCTTGGTATTCCCGTACCCGACATTAATATTATTTTACTGGTGCCCTCTGCAATATCACAGGAAAACATTGATAAAAAGGAAACGCGTGCCTACACGACGCGAACGCGCGACATTCACGAAGAAGACGCCACACACCTCGATAAAACAAAGGCCAACTACGAAGAGCTAGCGTTGTTATATCCGGACAAGTTTAAATCTGTGATCTGCACTGATGGACGTGGCAAAATGCGTTCGATCGACGCCATCCACCATGACATCGCCGCGCTATTAGCCCTCTAATTCAAGCGGCAGTTTTTCTGTTGAGTGCGCTGGTCCATAGTATGCGACGGTCTTGTCTTCAACTGGCAATCGACGGAGCGCGCTGTTACCCATGTTCGCAAAGATCGGGTCGGGACTCTTATATCCATAGAGTGTTGTCGATACAGGGACAACAAAGTCCTCAAGTGAATCACGCTGTATGGCGCGTTCTATAAATTCTTTACAGCCCGTACGGGCGAGCCGGTCCAGAAAGGCGGGTGATTGTCGGCCTTCCCAGTTTACGCGATCCGGGTGATGGTCCGAAAGCTGATGCATAGCTGCAAGAACCTCTTGGTCAAACCCAGAGGCTTCGTCGACACGGAATGCGGCAATTTGACGCTCCACGACATTGATAATTTCGGTACTACCGGGAACGGGAATCTTACCGTAATCACGTTTGTACTTTACGATGAATCCATCAATGCGCTGTGGGCCAACGACCATTTCGTCTTCGTTCTTGGCAATTTTTGGAAGAATGACAATTGATCGGTATGGTGAAACAGCAGGATATACCACACCATCGTGTACTTCAATCGCCTGATCCATGTCTGCGCGCATTGGCTGAACATGTTGCATACGGTACCCAAAAGGGTGTCCGACTTTTCCGAACTCACCGGCCACCTCGTTCGTACCGACCAACACATCAGCTATCTGACTGATGCTTGCTTGTCCTTTTTCATATAGCTGCATCTCGGCCTCAAGCGCCTCATTAGCAACGTAGCCATCTTCCGAAATAAATTTCATGTGCGTCTCGAAGTTTTCCATTTCACGACGAGGCTCATTCATGATGTAATCGTCAGCGACAACTTTCACAAAAGATGCAGGCATATCAATAGGTGGAGAAAGGTATAGCTTAAGGTGCTCTAACTTAATATCGAGCTGTTGTCGTTTCACTTGGTCATCAAAAAAAGGATTCGCAGGCATTGCACCATGAGGAACAATCAAAGAGTTGTTTTGACTTGGTTCAGTGTAATGACGAGGGAGTTCCGGCAAGAAACGGCCCTTGAAAACAAGTGCCTCGTGTTGTCGTGACTGAACAGGTATTCTCTCGGTCATAATATTAGTACTATTATATCATACTTTAACGCTAATGTCTATATATTGAAAGAGGTGAAAAGAGCCTCAACCGCTAGGATTAAGGCTCTGTGAACGGGAGGGGAGCGGCGACCACAATTGCTTGCGACCGCCGCTCGACCTACTGAACGACTAGGCGTGACTGGACGGCTGCTTCACCGCGTCTTTGTCCTTGTCGTTGGACGAACCGTTGATGAGACTCAGAGGCGAAGGCGTCTGGACGGCACCATTGATCTGTCCGATGTGGCTTCCGAAGTTATCGGCACCCATATGTTCTCCCTTGTTCTGTGTCATGCTCGTTGCAAATGACAACTATCTATTATACACCATTTTTCTAATTAACCCTTTAAAACCGTTGACTTATCTACATTATTCAAGTATACTTCAGCGTAGACAAACCAAAGACAGTAGCAGTCGACCCAAAAGGAACACTTAATTCGCTACCGAGGAACTGTAAATAAACATACATTTCATAAGTCTTTGGTAACCTGCGAGATCCAAAGACTTTTTGTTTTTTCATAAATCTTTGGTGAGGGTTACCTGTCTAGATTGATTAACAATTTGGCCGAATAAAACTAATGTAACCTCTCTAAGGAGACTTTGATTTATGGCGATTTCACGCGATAAAAAGAATACATTGGTTGCTGATATGAGCGAGCTACTTGCAGCTGCGAAGACAACCGTATTTGCAAAATACGATGGTCTGACCGTTGCCGATGTCCAGAAGCTCCGTGCTGATGCACGCGAAGCTGGCATTGTGATCAAGGTGATTAAAAACCGCCTCGTTCGCGTAGCACTGCTTGACGTTGAAACTTACAAGAACACTGATACCACACCACTTACCGGACAACTTCTGTACGCTGTTAGCGCAGACGACGAAGTTGCACCAGCGAAAGTACTGCATGCGTTTGCAAAAACACACCCAGCTCTCGTTATTGCCGGTGGGTTTTCAGGCGAAGGTCTTCTTTTAAGCGCTGACGAAGTGAACGCACTTGCGAGCCTACCTAGTAAGAATCAACTTATTGGCGAAGTTATCGCGATGCTTCTTTCACCGGTTAATGACATCACAAACGCACTGTCGGGCAACCTACACGCGCTTCTTGATGGCGTTGAAGCCAAAGCAACCAGTTAATTTTTAACTACACAATAATTGAATACAATAACGAATAAAGGAGTCATATAATGGCTGATCTAAAGAAATTTGCAGAAACCCTCGTTGGTTTAACTGTACTTGAAGTAAACGAACTCAAGACTATCTTGAAAGACGAATACAACATCGAACCAGCTGCGGCTGCCGTTGCTGTTGCCGGTCCAGCTGCTGAAGCTGGTCCAGCTGAAGACGCTAAGAGCGACTTCAACATCATCCTTAAGGATGCTGGTGCGCAAAAAGTTGCAGTCATCAAGGCTGTAAAAGACATCACTGGACTTGGTCTAGGTGAAGCGAAAGCTTTGGTTGACGGTGTTCCATCAACAATCAAAGAAAAAGCTCCAAAAGAAGAAGCTGAAGCTGCTAAAAAGCAACTTGAAGAAGCTGGCGCAACCGTCGAGCTTAGCTAATCATCCATTCGGCCGAATACAATTGCTAATCACAAAATCCTTTATACCGTCCTTTCGAGGGCGGTATTTTAGTTGGTTAACTAATCCTCAGGCAAAATATACAACAATTTTGCAGCCACTACTGGTAAACGTGTGGAAAAGAATTTTTGCGCTTACTTTTCTAGCGCATAGTGCTACGCTGAGTACACTACGAATGAACGAGGAGACCGCATGGACAGGCAGAAGAGAAGTGAAATTCTAGATGAAAAGAAAGCACGTTTGACCGAACGACTTGACGCGCACGTGGGTACACTTGAACTACTTGATGCGACGACAAGCTTCGATTTTGATATCGCGACAGACATCACACCTCAGCTGATCGATAACATGACACAAGAAGGTGTCGAAGCGCTGAATCTATGGAAATCTATCTACGAAGGACTTGCAGACGGCCCAAAGTATACAGTGATCAGGCGCTACGAGATTGATTTCAAACCGGGCTGCCATGGCTTTGGAAAAAAGGCAGAATACGATATTTCAGACGCATGGATACGCGTGTATAGAGATCTCGATCAAAGCGCGTTTGAATTTACTCGTAACGAAAATGGTGCGGCGCAAGTATTCATCAACCATCCCTCAACAATCCTAAAGACGCTCGACAGAAAAAGTATAGATATGGAACAAGATGATGAGAAAGTATTGTTTCTAGGAGCACCTTCCACCCAAGCACCTCGTCAGCCAGGCGCAAAAGAGTATCAGAACACGCCAACCGTTCTTTTCTTTCCGGACCTACCCGAACTGATGATACATTCAGGTAAAATCACTCGAAGTGTATCTATGGGGCAATATCTTCCTATTCGTTTCGATGAATACACAAAATTCGAAAAGAGTACCGATCCGCGCTTTACACCAGCTGAATAAGATCTTGACATATCACAAGCGGTATACATGATTATTGACATAATTGCCATAGATTGATATAAGTGAGATATACAAATTCAAAAATACACAGATAAAGGAATTGCGAGTACCCATGTCTGAACTACCAGAGAAACAAGTAAAGCGACTACACGCTTTAATCCAAGAGGCAGAAACCAACCTAGCCGCAGCCAAAGAGCTGCTGATTAGCATTATTGGCGATGACGGCACAGTCATCACTCCACGATCAGGCACTAACGAAGAGGTGGGCGGCAAAGTCGTTGAAGGTATCTTTGATGGCCAAAAGATGGCCGGCCCTGATGGTAAAGAATACCCAGTGCCAGCGAACTACGCCAGCAAGTCCAAGTTGGTTGAAGGCGACATCCTAAAACTGACGATCGCCGATGACGGCAGCTTTATCTACAAGCAAATCGGTCCAATCGAACGTATCCAAATTATCGGAACACTCGTCCAACACGATGGTGCGTACTACGTTGAAGCAAATGGCCGCGAATACCGCATCCTGCTTGCCAGCGTGACCTACTTCCGCGTCAACGTCGGTGACCAAGTCACTATCATCGTTCCAGCCGACAACACAGAAGCCGTTTGGGCTGCTGTCGAAGCTGCACTCTAATCACCGCTGATATTGCTTTTTATACGTTTTGTAGTATAATATAGTTAGTTTTTGCAAGTCAATTACTCGTTCCTACTACAGAAAGCAGTTCATGGACACCATCACCGTCGAAGAAGCACATGAAGCCATCCAGCTTTTTGTTGCACTTCGTAATGCTGGCCTCAAACGAGGCACCGTTCAGCGCGTCATTGCTGAACCTGTGTACGCCGACAAGGCAGCACAGCTGATCGAAGCAGCCATCGCAAAAAAAGAGTCGCTTGATTTCATCACCACAGAAATCACGGCGTCGTCGTTTTCTTCGCCAAGGATCTATAACCAGTTACGCCGCGAAGGCATCACGACGATAGGAGCGCTCTCCCTCTGCGACCTTTCCCAAGTGCGCATGATGCACAACATGGGACCAAAGGGAGCAGAAGAGATCCGCGCCTTTTTGGACGGTGCAGGACTGACGTTGCGTAGACCAGACGAAGGGCTCCTAAAAAAGGCCTTCCGCCTGTACAAAAACGCAAGCGACCTCCCGATGTACGTCGTCATTCAAGAAGCCAAGCTGGACAGCATCTTGTTCCGCTACATCGTGAATGATGCACCGCTCACTACACTGGGCAGCATCGCGATCATGGGTGAAGGCTGGCTACGCACAGTAATGAGCGGTGGCTATGAGCTCGAGCTCAAATCAAACGCCTCGAAAGTGGACTCGCACATCGTAAGGATCCGCGAGTTCCTGTCGCAGTTCGAGTTGCAACTCGTTCAGTAAGTAGTAAGGACGGCCGATTTGCCCACAACGCGAATCGGCATAGTCCCCGAATACATATAGTTTATATGTCATCAGGGACTACAAATCACTGTATTGACAATTAAACAATTTCGTATCATAATACGCTTAGTTTTTGCACGTCAATAACTCGTCCCTACTACAAGAAAGCTCTCGTCATGGAAACGAACGACATTAGAACAACCCAGCTCCCTGTGGTGCTGATTCGTACGCTCATCGAAAACGGTATTGCAACGGTGCAAGCCCTTTCGCTGTGCTCACGATCACAGCTCCTGGGCATGAACAACATCGGCAACGTGTTCCTCGGACACATCAAAGAGTGTCTGAGCAGATACAACCTGACACTTCGCGACGAACACCAGACCGTGCTGGATAAGGCATTCGAGGTGTACGTCAACTTCGAAGACATGCCGGTCTACGTTATGACCCGGTGCGTCGAGTTGGGCGCACGCGCCAGCAGGGCACTCATGCGCGACAATCACGGAGAAGAACGGCTGCTGAGCGACATCGTGAAGATGGGCGAAGAAGGACTCGGAGAGGTCCTCTCGGGCCTGGGTAACACCAACCCGAAGTTCGGCATCCAGAAGCTGCTGAAAATGATCGATACATTCATCGAAACCGTTCAGCTGCAGAGCCTTGTACAAAAGTAGTAAGACGGCCGACCCTGACGCAGTTCGCTGCGCAGGGTCGGCATAGTCCCCGAAGACATATCAATGATGTGTGGTCGGGGACTATTTATTTGCCATACTAATCCACAAGCAGTATAGTGACCAGTTATGGCAAAACTACACTTTAAATACGGCGCAATGAACAGCGGGAAAAGCGACACGCTTATCAAGACTGCATACAACTATAGCGAACGCGGACTGAACATCCTGACCGTCAAGCCAAGTATCGATACCAAGGGCGACACGCGCATCGTGGCCCGTGGCGGCGCTGAGCGTACCGTTGATATCATTGCGACACCGGACATGAATATCCGCACTGCGATCACCGCGAAGAATATGGACCTGGCATGTATCCTCATCGATGAAGCGCAGTTTCTGACAGAGGCGCAAGTTGATCAGCTGCTACAAGTTGCGAAGACAGACAACATATCGGTTATCGCGTACGGGCTACGTGCTGACTTTTTATCGCATCTGTTCCCAGGCAGCAAACGACTGTTGGAAATTGCGGACAATATCGAAAAGCTCCCGACGATGTGCCGTTGCGGCAATCAAGCAGAATTCAACTGTCGCAAACTGGATGGTGCATTCGTCTTCGAGGGTGATCAAGTCGCCATCGATGGCGAGCAAGACGTGACGTATGAGTCGCTGTGTGGGCGCTGCTACCTTGACGAAAAAGCGAAAGCGCAGCTGGCGTAAAACACAACATTCACCGTCAGTAAAAAGCGTATACTAGAAACAGAAATAGGGGAAACAAACAGTGTCACAAGCGTTATACCGAAAATATCGAAGCAAGTCTCTGGGCGAAATCGTCGGTCAGAATCACATTACTGATATTTTACTGCGAGCCATTAAAGCCGACCGCATTTCCCATGCCTATCTGTTAACTGGCCCGCGCGGTGTCGGCAAAACGTCAGTTGCGCGCATCATGGCACACGAAATCAACGACTTGCCTTATAGCGATGATTCAACCCACCTCGATATTATTGAAATCGACGCAGCCAGCAATAACGGTGTTGAAGACGTTCGCGATCTACGCGAAAAAGTTCAAATCGCACCGGTGTCTGCAAAAAAGAAAGTCTACATCATTGACGAAGTACACATGCTATCAAAGGCTGCTTTTAACGCACTCCTTAAAACCCTCGAAGAGCCACCAGCCCATATCGTCTTTATCCTTGCAACGACTGATGTCGATAAGCTTCCGGCAACTATTATCAGCCGTACGCAGCGGTTTGGCTTCCGCGCTATCAATGAAGCGGATACACTGACACATCTGCGTTTCATCGCGACTGAAGAGAAGATCAAAATTGACGATGAATCTTTGAAACTTATTGCTCAGCGTGGCGATGGGAGCTTCCGCGACAGCATTAGTCTGTTAGATCAACTGGCAAGCCTCGCCGACGACACAGAAGGCATTACCGCTGCACTGGTTGACACCACATTAGGCCTCGCCCCCGTGACCGTTGTGCATGACCTTATCAAAGCAGTTGAAGCCCACGACGTGACTGCCGTCGCAACGTTGCTGGAGCAGACCGTTGCTGACGGCATTAGCTCTGTCACCCTCACGCAACAACTGACCCATGACCTGCGCACCGCCATCGTCAGTAAGCCGCATTTACTGCCGCTGCTAGACAGCCTCCTCGACGTCGCAAAAAGTAGCCAGCCCCAGCTGAAATTATTAGCTACCCTCGGCACCGCCGCACTCGACCAAAAACACTCGAAATCTGTGGCACTCGCTGCACCGGTCCTCGAAGTCACCGCCACAATCGCCGAACTTTCAAAACAGGCAACAAAAGTAAAACCAGCGATGCCCGAAAAACCTTCGCAGGAGATTGCCTCACATAAGTCTTCCGCTGCAAACACAGTAGAGACGAAGAGAGACGCTCCTGCTAAAGGGGATGTCCCGACCACGGCGAGCCAAGCGCCACAGGCTGCACAAAGTGCACCCGTAGAGCGGCCCCTTGAGAAGGATACGTCTGTCATCGTCGATGCTTTAGAAGTTGTGGCGGAAACCTTGGGTGAAGCGAAACCATTCGACTGGAAAGCGCTGGTTGAATACACGCGCAAAAACTACGTCGCCCTCTTTAGCGTCGTCAGCAAATGCGACCACGAATTCGACGGCAGCGAACTGATCCTTTACACAAAATCTGCATTTTATAAGAAAAAACTTGATGACATCAAATACAGCACTCACCTCAATGAATCGCTGAAGGCACTCGGCGTTTTCGACGTAGTTGTGAACACGATTCCCACCGCGTCTCCACCAAAGGATAGCCAGGCTGCGGCCGTAGCTGCTATTATGGGCGGAGGAGAAGAGGTCGCGGTCTAATACGCACCTCGTGAGTACGGGACATGGCGACCAAAGATATCCCAGCTGGGAAAATACCACCACAAAACCTTGATGCCGAGATGAGCTTGCTTGGTGCTGTTCTGATTGACGAAGAAACGCTTGCTGATATCTCGGAGCACGTCAAACCACACGATTTCTATGACAAACGCCATGGCCTGGTCTATGAAGCCATGATGCGTCTATACGAACGCCACAAACCCGTCGACCTTTTGACGCTGACGGAAGAACTAAAGAAAAAGAACGACATCGAAACAATCGGTGGCTCGGCCTACTTAACTGAACTGACAGACTACGTTCCGACTGCTGCGCACGCCGAAGCCTACGCGGAACTGGTTTCACAAAAAGCGATCCGTCGTCGCCTGATTAAAGCCAGCGGCGAGATTTCGGAAATGAGTTTCGACGAAGAGAGTTCAACCGAAGAATTGTTGGCCCAAGCCGAAGCACAGCTATTTGCCGTCAGTGACGCGTCATTAAAGAACGACCTGGTGCCAATTGAAACAATTTTGACAGATAGCTTCGACCGCATGGAAGAACTACACCGTAACAAAGGACAGCTTCGTGGTGTCCGTACGGGCTGGCGTGACCTCGATAACATGACCGCCGGATTGCAGCGCAGCGACCTTATTATCCTTGCCGCCCGTCCAGCCATGGGTAAGACGACACTTGTGACCAACCTAGCATATAACGTCGCGACGGTCGCAAAACAATCCGTGCTGTTCTTTAGCCTCGAGATGAGTAAAGAGCAACTAGTCGACCGTATGTTGGCCGATGCGTCTGGTGTTGATGCCTGGAACATTCGTACCGGAAACTTGTCCGATGATGACTTCGGGAAACTCTCTGATGCCATGGGTGAAATGGCCGAAGCGCCAATCTTTATTGATGACACACCTGGTGTCAGCGTGCTTGAAATGCGCACCAAAGCCCGCCGAGCTGCCCACGAACAACCGTTGGGACTGATCATCATTGACTACTTGCAGCTGATGCAGGGAAGCGGTAAAAACGATGGCAACCGCGTACAAGAGGTGAGTGAAATCTCGCGTGGGCTGAAGCTGATCGCCCGTGAATTGAACGTCCCGGTGATTGCCCTCAGTCAGCTGTCGCGTTCAGTCGAAACCCGTAGCCCGCAGATTCCACAGCTATCCGACCTCCGTGAATCTGGATCAATCGAGCAAGATGCCGACATCGTAATGTTCATCTACCGCGAAGCCTACTACAACCCAGAGACCGAGCGCGAAAACATTACCGACCTGATTATCGCCAAGCACCGTAACGGTCCTACGGGCAAGGTCGAACTCTTCTTCCACCCAGAACGCCTCAGGTTCATGTCCCTCGACCGAAAGCACGAATAGAAAACATGACCAGTAAGCATCACCAGTTAATGGTATAATCAAAGTACCTTATGGCTGTTGCAAAAGACTTTACCAACTTTCTGATTTACCGATGGCGTTACATCCTCGGCTATAGCATCGTTGCCTTGCTACTGGCAGGACTACTGATATTTGCCGGCCTCTACGTACCGGGCGGTATTTCACCAGAAGAAATGCGCGCGACTGTTATTAGCGATTCGATCTCGATTACCGATATCAAGACCTTTGCGATCTCTAATGCGCCGTACTACTCACTACAAGCTGTACTGTTCCACTTCTTTGGCGTCTACGATTTCACCATCAAGCTTCCATCGCTGATCCTGGCCTTGTTCTCGGCCGTTGGACTTATATTCTTGTTACGTCGCTGGTTCAAGCCAAATATTGCCGTTCTAGCGTCACTTATAGCCATTAGTACCGGTCAATTTCTGTTCATCGCACAAAATGGTAACCCGGGTATTATGTACGCCTTTTGGCCAATCTACCTGCTACTGCTAGGAACGCAGGTCACCCGTGCAAAGAAATACCGCATCGTATGGAAGTTGTTATTTGCAGCATTTGCGGCCGCCAGCCTCTATACGCCGCTGAGCATCTATCCGCTCGTCGCCGTCGCCCTCGCAATCGCGCTGCACCCACACCTGCGTGCAATCGTACGCCGCTTGTCGCGCAAGAAGATCATCGCAAGTGTCGTCGTTGCGGCTGTCGTGATCACGCCGCTGGTGCAAGCGATTATTCTGAAGCCCGTTCTGGGGCTGACGCTACTGGGACTACCGACTGGTGCTGCCTGGCCGCCTAACATTGCATCGAACTTCGATACACTCGTGCGTCAGTTCTTCCTATTCTGGGAACCAAGCACCACGACGTTGATGACGCCGGTCTTCGGACTTGGCTCAGTCCTGCTTATCGGCCTTGGCCTGTACCGCATATTTAGGACGCGCGAAACAACGCGTAGTTACCTGATTATTATTTGGATCATATGTTTGACACCAGTGATTTTGATTAATCCTAAATTCACGAGTGTGCTCTTTGTTCCCGCAGTGCTGCTACTGGCTGCCGGGCTAACAACACTAGTATCGTACTGGTACCGACTATTCCCACTTAACCCGTATGCGCGAATTGCCGGACTCGTGCCACTGATTGTGCTGGTTATCACGCTGCTTGGTTCAGGCCTGGACCGCTACATCTACGGCTATCACTACGATCCAAACACGGCTGTAAACTTTTCGCGTGATTTAACACTGCTGCCAAAGAAGACAACAAACCTGGTTGTGGCCCCGAATGAGCTAGCATTTTACGCCGTCGTTGCGAAGCATCGCCCTGAACTGAACGTTTCGACAACCGCAGCTGGCACGACATTGACCGCGACGCGCGAAGCTCGCCCAAGTGTTGACGCAACATACTCCATCGATCGCATCATCACGACAACTTACAGCAAAAACAGCGATCGTCTGTACATCTATAAAAAGACTGCTCAGTAACGTATAATTAAGAAGTAATTAAGAGACGGAGAATACAATGGCTTTTGACCAAATGAAAATGCTGAACAAGCTACGTAAAGCGCAGAGCGACCTAAAAAAAGAAATCATCGAAGTTGAAGCAGGCGATGGCGCTGTTGTCGTCCAAATCACCGGTGAGCTGAAGATGAAAAAAATCACAATCGACCCTAAGATGGTCGACCTTGAAGACATCGCAGAACTCGAACACTGGATCGAAATCGCTACACGTGACGGACTTGCGAAAGCCCAAGAAGTCGCTGCTGAAAAAATGAAGCCACTTATGGGTGGACTTGGCAACCTCGGACTGTAACCCTTTATGGCTCGCTTGCTGCCTGCAGCACTGGAAAAACTGATTGATGAACTCGGCCGCTTGCCGGGTGTTGGTTCGCGTACCGCCGAACGCTACGCGTATTTCTTGCTGCGCGCTGACCAACACATCAATCAGTCCCTTTCGACGGCCATCCACGACGTCCACGCCCTCGTAAAGACGTGTCCCGTTACATTCGCACTTATTGACGCAGACGAAGAGGTGTCGGCGCTCTACAGCGACCCAGACCGCGATAAGAAACTGATTGCAGTGGTTGAAGAGCCGCTCGATATTGTCGCACTGGAACGAACCGGTCAATTCAAAGGTACGTATCACGTACTGGGCGGTGCCATTAGCCCAATCGACGGCATTGGTCCCGAACAACTGCATATTCCCGAACTACTAGAACGCCTAAAAACCGATGAAGTCAAAGAAATTATTATCGCCACCAACGCCAGCGTCGAAGGGGAGTCTACTGCCTTATTCTTGCAACGCCATGTTATTGACGCTGGTATCGATGTGAATATGAGCCGCTTAGCCCGTGGTATCCCGGTCGGCGTCGACCTCGAATACGCTGATCAGATCACACTGACCCACGCCCTTGAAGGCCGCCGTTCGTTCTAAATTGCAAAAACGTCGCTTAATGGTATAATACCCACAAGCCTCATTCCGCAGGTCCCATCGAACCCCTTGGAGGGAAAGTGTACCTTATCAGAACAATCGCCGGCAAGCGATACCTGCAGCTGACAGAAAAGCTGCCTCGCAAGATCGACAATGCCGTAACAGGCCGCTACGAACGTTCGCGTTACGTAGTGCGAGTCCTGTTAGCGTTACTGTTTCTTGTTGTCTGCTCAGTAATAATGTGGGCTTCATCCATTGACAGCATCTCCCAGAACGATGCAGCAGTGTTGAAGCTTGTAGCCGCGACGTTTCTCATGGCGATCTTGCTTTCCACCATCTCTCATTTCAGATTGATGGATACCCACAAGTCCGTTCTGAAGCATCTGGACTACGAACGCACTCACTACACTCCGGCACCTGCGTACTTGATGATTGCCAATGACCCGATCTACACCGCGATCATGGCGCCTGAACTGGAAAGCTATTTGGCAGACCCTCGCAACTCCTTGCGACCGAACGAGGTGAAGTATCTCAAAGAGTACCTCGCTCACGCAGAGATCCTGCTGAAAAAGTTGTACGATGACGTGCGTTTTGCGAACGGTGAGTCCGACAAGTTACGGATTCAGCATGACGGCGACAAGGCAATACAAGCGCTGGGCAAGGAGTATGCCTTGCAGCTGGCGTCATTCGTTGGCGTCGATCGAACACCACTTCGCGAGTACTTCCTTAAACGAGAAGTGGAGTTCGAAAAGCGCTACCTGGCAGATTGCGAGAACCTGGCGGTATACAGCGAGCGTGAGATCGTGCGTTTCCAGCAGGAAGTGCTGAAAGCACGTGCACTCGCCGCCAACGCAGCAACCCCAGCACCGCTCGAGTAACATGAGGAACGCGGAGGAGGCAGAGACGTCCCAGTGAAGAACTTCGGTTCTGGCACAGGGGCGTCTCTCTTCATTTTCTGCTACAATAAGGTCTAATGTTTGAACAATCTAAAACCCTTATCGAAGCGGCCAAAAAAATAATTATTATCCAGGCCGAAAATCCCGATGGCGACAGCCTGGGCAGCTCACTCGCGCTGGAAGAAATTCTGTCAGACCTCGGCAAAGAAGTTGTGCTATATTGTCCCGTCGATATCCCTAAATACATGCACTATATTAACGGCTGGGATCGCGTTGTCAGTGACTTCGATCCAAAGGCCGACCTTGCGATTATCGTCGACACAACTGCCGACGTCCTGCTGACAAAAGTGCTTGAAACGCCTGGCGTACGCCACTACCTAGAAAGCAACCCTGTGATCGTGATTGATCACCATATCCAGTCTGAGGGCAGTCTGAGCTTCGATCACACAATCTTGGAACGCGAAGCAGTTGCGACGAGTGAAATTATCTATGAACTGGCTGAAGAAAGTGGCTGGGCAATGACCCACCAAGCTGCCGAAAATATGATGGTCGCCATTATGAGCGACAGTCTTGGACTCACAACACAAAACGTCACCACTGATACCTATTTAACCGTCAGTAAGCTGGCAGCCCTCGGCGCAAAACAAAGCGATATTGAAGCCCGTCGCCGCGAATACATGAAAAAAGCCCCGGAAATCCTCGCTTACAAAGGTCGTTTGATCGAACGTATCGAATACTTCCTGGATGGCAAACTGGCCGTCGTGCACATTCCTTGGAACGAGATCCAAGAATTTAGCGACCAATACAACCCAAGCGTCCTCGTCCTGGACGAAATGCGTCTGGTTATTGGTGTTGAAATCGCGATCGCTGTCAAAACGTACCCTGACGGCAAGCTGACAGGTAAACTGCGCGCGAACATTCCAATTGCCGAACAAGTCGCCGGTTTCTTCGGTGGTGGTGGCCACGCCTACGCTTCGGGCTTTCGTGTGTACGAAGAGTATGACAAAATAATCTCAGAATTAGTAACTGCAACCGATAAGGCATTAATCGACTATGAGTCTTCAGTTTCATAACCAACTCTCTAAAAGCATTCAACCTTTTACCCCACAGGTAGCAGGCAAGGTCAGCCTGTATACATGCGGACCAACTGTCTACAACTATCCGCATGTTGGGAACTGGTCCGGATACGTCTACTGGGATATCCTGGTGCGTACGCTGCGAGCGAATAATCTTGACGTCACCCGGGTGATGAATATCACTGATGTTGGTCACCTGACGGGTGAAAACGAAGGCGATGCAGATCAAGGCGAAGATAAGCTCGAAAAAGGCGCCCGTCGCGAAGGCAAAACTGCCTGGGAAGTTGCTGCGTTTTACACCGATGATTTCATGAAGGGGATTGAACGCCTTAACCTCATTGCGCCGACCCACATCACAAAGGCAACTAACTTTATCGAAGAGCAGCTATCACTCGTCCGCACGCTCAAAGAGAAGGGCTTCACCTATCAAATTGACGATGGCATCTATTTTGATACCGCCAAATTCCCAAGCTACGCGAACTTTGCTGATTTGGACCTTGAGGCACAACGTGCGGGTGCCCGCGTCGAATTCAATCCCGAGAAGCGCAATCATAGCGACTTTGCCCTCTGGAAGTTCACACCTGCAGGCGAAAAAAGGGATATGGAATGGGAAACTCCTGCCGACTTGATCGACGAAGGGGCGGAGCGACTTGGTTTCCCTGGCTGGCACCTTGAATGTTCCGCGATGGCCATGAGCCTTCTTGGCAACACACTCGACTTACACACTGGCGGCATCGATCACATCCCTGTGCACCACACCAACGAGATCGCGCAATCTGAAGCCGCAACTGGCGTGCCATTCTCACATTTCTGGCTCCACAACAATCACTTAAAAGTGAACGGCACCAAGATCAGCAAGTCACTTGATAACGGTTTCACGCTCGATGACCTCGAAGCAAAAGGCTACAGTCCGATGGATTTCCGCATGTTCGTCTTGCAAGGCCACTACCGCAGCGAAGGTAACTTCACGTTCGATAACCTCGACGCGGCACAAAATCGCCTAAAGAACTGGCGCAACACCGCTGCACTTCGCCACCAGACGCATGACCGCCTACGCGACGATGACGAGAAGTCGACGGACGAAGACTCGGTATCACTCTATGCTAGCTCTCAGGCAGTCGTAGAAGCACTCTCAAACGATCTAGATACGGCAGCCGCATTCGTTATTATCGACGAAGCATTTAGTCGCATCCAAGGCCGCAAAGCCGAAGCGATTCACCAGCACGCGCTGACCAGCTTCCTTGAAACGATTGACGAAACACTGGGGCTACAATTAATTGCATCCACCAAAGATATTAGCGATGACATCAAACGACTCATCATCGAACGCGAGCGTGCACGCGAAAATAAAGACTGGGCCGCTTCGGACCTACTGCGTGCTGACATCGAAAAGAGCGGCATCACTATTCGTGACACCGCTCATGGAACTATCTGGGAATACGCGTAACGCTATTTCGTTGCGGTTTTCGCAAGTTTCGCTTTCAAGTGTTCTTTCTCTAATCGCTCTTCAGTCGTGTGATTCAGGTACTCGTCGAGCAGTACGCGGATCGTGCCCGCGATAGGGATAGCGATAATACCACCAACAACGCCGAACATGTACAAACCAATTGTCACTGAACCAAGCACTGCTAGCGCAGACAGTTCAATCTTCTTAGCTTGGATGTGTGGTGAGATAAAGTTGTTCTCGATCTGCTGGTAGGCAATGAAGTAAATACCGTAGATCAGCGCTGACCATGGCGCGTTGAAGAACAACAGAATCGCGATGATGACACCACCGATAGTCGCACCGAACATTGGGATCAATGAAAGGACGAAGGTAATTGCTGCCGCAGGGAATGCCAAGGCTGCAGGAATTTCTGGGAAGATAAAGCTCAAGATCCATACGACCAGTCCGGCAGCTGTCGCACCGATAGCGGACACTGTCAGTTGTCCCGTCACGTACCCGTTCACAACGCCATAGATACGCGTTGTAATACGTTTGTGCATCGCCATTTTGCGCTTGTCATCATACAGACTCCAAATGCGGCGCATCCACATAGGGCCTTCAATCAGCATCAGGAAGGTCAACACCAGGACCAGGATGAGTGCGGTAAAGAAGGCGAGGAGCGATCCAACACCAGCGACAACTGTTTGACCAACGTTTCCAGCCCAGCTCGAAGTGTTCTTTTTGACTGAGTCGAGCGCTTGATCAACTTGCGGTTGCAGGTTGTATTTACTGATTAGGTCATTCACACCACCGTACTGCGTGCTAGCGTTATCGATCAGCGATGGTACAGTTTGTACGAACTTCGCAGTCTGTTGCACGATAGGCGGGACAACTAACGTAACGATTGCACCCAGCAGCACAACCACAAGTACGTACGAGATTGCCGTCGCACCGACGCGGCTTTTACCAGGCAGAATCCTACTGATCTTTGATACAGGTGAATTCAGGGCAAGTGCCAAGAAAAATGAAACGCCAAGGATGATCAGCGCAATCCGTGCATTATATAGCAGTAGGATCGCAAGACCGAATCCGATCACTACGAGCCAAAATCGAACGAAAGTCTTTGTGTCTATATCTATACGTGTCTTCATGTGAGGTATTATACACAGTTTGCTTCTACAGAGATAGCGCCTCGACAAAGTGCTTACGCATACAGTATAGTGGACGGCAGTATGGAAGACTTATTACATGGCCTGAAGGCACTTTTCAAAGGTGCCATCCTGACGGAAAAAGCCGATCGCCTTGAATATAGCCACGATGCCAGTATCTACGAGCTAGTCCCACAAGCAGTCTTGGAACCAAAAGACAGCGTAGACATCCAGTCGCTCGTGCAGTTTATCAACCAACACAAACACGCCTATCCAACACTCGCTATTACGCCTCGGAGTGCCGGCACCGACATGTCAGGCGCTGCCATTGGAAGCTCTATCGTCCTCAGCATGACAAAACACTTCAATAAGATCGAAGGATTAAAAGGAAACTTGTTGCATACGCAACCGGGTGTGTTTTTGCGCGATATCGATCCACTGTTAGATGCGCATGGCATGATGCTGGGGTCGGTTCCGGCTAGTCGAGCAATCAATACAATTGGCGGCATGGTGGGTAACAATTCTGGCGGCGAACAGTCGTTGCGGTACGGCAACACCGAGCGTTGGGTGCGCGAACTAAAAGTCGTTTTCGCAGACGGAAATGAATACACCGTCAAGCCGCTGCATTATAAAGCGCTGGCGCAGCTGCTAAAGAAAGATACATACGAAGCTCATATCTATCGTCAGGTCTACCAACTAATTGAAGCAAACTACGACACGATCAAGAATGCACGCCCGAACGTGAACAAGAACTCGATGGGCTATAACCTATGGAGTGTTTGGGACCGTGAAACAGGCATGTTCGATCTGACTCAGTTATTGTCTGGAAGCCAGGGGACTCTTGGCATTATCACAGATATTACAATCGAAGCACTGCCAAAAGCGCCGCACTCGGGGCTCTTACTGGCGTACCTGACATCGTTTAATCAGCTGCGCACGATCATCCCGCTGGTTATGGAGCACGAACCTGCAACTTTCGAAGGCTTCGACGATATTACCTTTAACCTTGGTATTAAGTATTTCAAAACTTTCCGCAAGCAGTTAGGGTTGGCCGAGATGTTGCGCCAGCAAGCTTGGCTAGCTGGATCAGTTGTCCGCTTTAAAGGGCACCTGCCAAACATCGTACTGATGATTGAGTTCGAAGGCCAGACACACGAAGAAGTGCTGCGCAAAATAGCCGATATGCACGATGCGCTCAAGCCATTCAAACTGCGCATGGATATCGAAGACTCAGTCGCGTCGAGTGCGCCTTTTTGGCAGATTCGTCACTCATCCTTGTCATTGCTGCAAAACCGCATTAAAGATAAGTACGCTTCGCCGTTTATCGACGATATGGCCGTCCCGCCAAAGCATCTGCCTGAATTTATTCCAAAACTGCGCCGCATTATCCGTAAATATAAACTGCCCGCAACACTCTCTGGCCACTTCGGCGATGGTAACTTCCACATTATCCCGTTGATGGACATCGAGAGTAAGGCCGATCAAGCGAAACTCGAGCCCGTCATGCGCGAACTGATCCCACTGGTATTGAAATACGGCGGCACTATGGCCGGCGAACACAATGATGGCCTGGTCCGCGGGCCTTGGCTACCGGCTGTCTTTGGTGATGAAGTCTACGGTCTTTTCAAACAAACTAAGGAAATATTTGATCCTATGTATATCTTCAACCCCCACAAGAAAACTGATGCTTCGTGGGATTACAGCATGGATCATATCCGTACGAACAACGATTCTAGCCTCATCAAGTAACATAGCGTAGGCTAAACGAAATCCAGACTGCTTTCTTTTCGGGGCCACTCTATGGGTACCTTCGGTAGCCCATGGCGTTTGGCTCGCCGTGTACGGGACATCCCCTCAGAGTAAGCAGTCTGGATTTCATTTCGGCCTGCGGTAGCTTTGCTCGATAAAACTTCAAGTCCTCAGCAGCACAATTGGCAAAATGCATCACTCAAAGCGACTCACTTTTGCTTATTAGGAGGGGATGTCCCCGTTAAGGGCGAGCCAAACGCCACAGGCTGCACAAAGTGCACCTGTAGAGTGGCCCCGAATAAGAAGCAAAAGTGAGTCGCTTTGCGCCATAGGCACTTTGACGAATTGCGCTAGATAATGTATAGTGAAGTCACTATGAATAGCACAGACACTATTGGCTGCGTGAAGGCAGCGACAAAGATTCTTGGAGACAAATGGACGCCGCAGTTGCTTCGTTTCTTTATCAACGAAGAGTCAGTTCGTTTCTGCCAAATCCAGGACCTCGTTGAAGGGATTAATCCTCGTACGCTCTCTGCGCGCCTGGATCACCTCGAGATTGAAGGAATCATCACCAAGAACGCGACAACCTCTGACAGCCGTTGCGAGTACCGACTCACATCAAAAGGACGCGATTTGATGCCTATCTTGAAAGACATGGAAGCATGGAGCGATCGTTACGCGCCAGCAACTGCATAATTTCTCACCTCTGTTAAACAAATCTTCAACCCTTAATTCAGACATTTCTCAGCTAATTAGCGGTATAATAGTACTATGAGAATACTTATTATTGAGGATGAACACAAAATTGCTCGCGCCCTAAAGAAGGCGCTTGAGCAAGAGACTTTTGCCGTTGACGTCGCCTATGACGGTGACGAAGGCCACGCGATGGCCACAACTGAACCATACGATATTGCGATCATCGATCGCATGTTACCTGGTGACTATGATGGACTCGCGATTGTAAAAGCGATGCGTGATGCCAAGGTGCATACACCTGTACTATTCTTGAGCGCACTCGGAAGCATCTCTGAACGTACCGCCGGCCTTGATGCTGGTGCCGACGACTACCTAGTAAAGCCATTCGCACTTGAAGAGCTGCTTGCTCGCGTCCGTGCGCTGCTGCGTCGCCCCACAGAACAGCAATCTGCCATCCTGGAAGCGGGGGACTTAACACTTGATACCGTAACCTACAGTGTTGCGCGTGCAGGAAAAAGTATTCAGCTGACCAGTAAAGAATTTGCACTGCTCGAATACCTCTTACGAAACCCTGGCCGACCACTCAGCAAAGAAGTGATTATCAGTCACGTCTGGGACTACGATGCCGACATCTTACCAAATACAGTTGAAGTCTACATTAAATACCTGCGCAATAAGATTGATGCACCGTTCAAAAAGCCATTGATCCACACCGTTCGTGGCTTTGGCTACAAGCTCGAGGCATAAGGAAGAACGTACTACATGTTCCGATCTGCAACCGTAAAACTAACCGCCTGGTACCTCGTCATCATTATGGCGATTAGCCTGGTGTTTAGTTTTGCGATTTATCAGATCAACTTCCACGAAGTCAACGTGCGGCTCGAGAATTTACAGCGAGGATTACTCGATCCGTCTATGGCGCCGCGTTTCATAACAACCGATCCGAATAATTTCCAGAACCGGCTGCGAATGGACCAATCTAATCAGGCAGCAGAGCAAATGATCTTGTCGCTGGTCTATGTCAACGCCGTCATCCTACTAGGTGGTGGCTTGGGTAGTTATTTTCTTGCCCGCCGTACACTCCTTCCTATCGAAAGGGCACACGAAGCCCAAAGTCGCTTTACCAGTGACGCCAGTCATGAACTACGGACACCGCTGGCTGCAATGAAAGCAGAGCTAGAGGTTTACCTACGCGACGAGAAACTGACTATGGAAGAAGCCCGTGAACTCCTGGATAGTAACCTTGAAGAAGTCGATAAACTTATTCAATTATCCGAGATGCTGCTAAAAATGGCACGCCTCGATTACGACAAACTCGAAAAAACCAATGTCGACCTGGTTCAGCTTTTGCCGCAAGCAATGAAACCATTCAACCGCTCCAAAAAACGATTCGATATTACGACACGCAAAGAAGCCGTGGTATCAGCGAACGAACCAGCCGTCATCGAACTGATGAATATCCTGATTGATAACGCACTGAAATACAGCCCCGAGCGCTCACGCATTTCGATTCGAATATTCGAACGTCGCAGCATGACTGGGTTTGAAATCAGCAATAGCGGCACACCTATCAAAGAGGATAAGCTGCCACACATTTTTGAGCGTTTCTATCGCGGCGATAACTCGCGCACCGAAAGTAATAAAAACGGCTACGGCCTTGGTCTTGCGATTGCAAAGAAGATTACCGACATCCATCATGGCTATATTCAGGCCTCTTCAACAGAGAAGGCGACAGTATTTACGTTCTATTTGCCAAATCTCAGAAACATCACAGCCAAAATTCAAGATCCCCAGTTATAGTTACGCTGTAATCAAGTAACGACATAACAAGGAGATACAAAAATAATGAATGTTGTGACACGTGGCGTCAAGAATGCCGTACGGAGTCCACTGAAATCAGGTGCAATCGTCCTGATGTTTGCGATTAGCATTGCGCTGATTTTGAGCATGTTGGTTGCACGTGGCAGCGTCCTCAGTAAAATCAACGAAGTCAAAGCCACTGCTGGCACGGCAATTACCATCCAGCCAGCGGGTGTGATGGGTGGCATGGGTGGAGGCGATCCGCTGACCACTGCGCAAATCGCCAGCATTACCAGCACGGCCAATGTCAGCGCTACGACGTCATCACTGACGGATCAAATGGGAACTGACGATACTAACTTAACCGCATCGCTGGAACTTGGTTCATTTGGTGCACGACAGCAACGGTTCGACAGCTCAAGCACCGCGGCCCCAGCAACGACTGATGCGGAGTCAACCGACACAACTGCGACAGAACAGACCGCACGCCCAGCACCAACCCCGCGTACAACTGTGACAGGAACAACGGACGTAAACTCAGTTTCAACAACTGGTGGTGACCTCCCTATCAGTAGCGGTGCCACTATCGACGGCACCAGTTCAGATAAGGTAGCGCTCGTTGGTGCAACGTTGGCAACTAAGAACAGCTTATCGGTTGGTAGTACCTTTACGGCTTACGGCGAAACACTGACCGTGTCAGGTATCTACACAACGGGTAACACATTCCAAGATAGTGGCATCATTGTACCGCTCGCGACATTACAGACATTGACCGATCAAGCCGGCGCAGTCAGCAGTGTCAAAGCAACCGTCAACAGTTCGGATAACGTCACCTCAACAGTGGCAGCCCTGAAAGCAACCCTCGGCGACGATGCCGACATCACCAGCCAGGCAGAGCAAGCAGCCAGCAGCGTTGAATCGCTGCAAGGCATCGCCGCACTCACGACAACTGGTGTGGTCGCAGCAGCTATCGCAGGCGCAGTGATCATTATCCTTTCGATGTTCCTAGTAGTACGTGAACGACGACGCGAAATCGGTGTCATCAAAGCTATCGGCGGCACCAATGGCAAAGTCATTGGACAGTTCATCGTCGAAGGTCTTACGATCACAGTCATCGGTGCAGTCATTGGCCTCGTCCTCGGTGTACTTGTCAGTGGCCCAATGACGACCTCACTGGTCAGTAACGCCAGCACAGGTAGCACGGCGACAGAAACAACCACAACTGGACGTGGTGGACGTGGCATGGGTGGGCCTGGGGGCGCGTTCCAAGGTGCCCAGCAACAACTCAATACTAACCTGACCCAAGTCACCGCTAGTCTGACACCGCAAATATTTGCAGCAGCCGTCGGCATCACGCTACTGATCGCCCTCCTCGGAAGTGCCATCCCTGCATGGCTGACCGCTCGCATTCGACCAGCAGAAGTACTAAGGACTGAATAGGAGCCCATATGTTAACAATCGAAAATGTATCAAAAACCTTCAATACCCCTGGAGGACAGGTTCAAGCCCTGAAAGATGTCAGCTTATCGGTCAAAACGGGTGAGTTCGTCAGTATCATAGGGAAGTCGGGGAGTGGGAAAAGTACTCTCCTCAGCATCCTCGGTGCACTCGACACGCCTTCAACCGGCAGTATCATCGTCGATGATACGCAGATCAATAAGCTCAGCGGCGCCAAACAAACCCAGTACCGTGCCAAGCAAATCGGCTTTGTGTTCCAACAATATAACCTAGTGCCAAACTTAACCGCCCTAGAAAACGTCATGTTGGCATTAGAGTTTGGTGGCTACCCAGCCGCCAGCCGCCTAGACCGCGCAACCCAGTTACTGACGTCGGTTGGCCTAGAAGAAGACCAGCAGCACCGG
>Ga0247811_1000094_pt1 | contig 30682 bp, 29 predicted proteins | sample UWRJL134311R1_FD_189018 | JGI IMG/M metagenome (GOLD analysis project Ga0247811, IMG submission 189018) | Plant litter microbial communities from Arlington Agricultural Research Station in Wisconsin, United States - UWRJ-L134-311R-1 | ecosystem: Environmental > Terrestrial > Plant litter >...
GCCCGCGGCCTTCGACTGGGCGGTCGAGGTGAAGTTGACGCTCTCGCCGTCGAGGTCGAAGTCGCCGGTGTCGCGCTGGTAGAGGCCGGCGATGATCTTGACGATCGTCGACTTGCCGGCGCCGTTCTCGCCCACGAGCGCGTGGATGGATCCGCGTTCGAGCGTCAGGCTCGCGTTGGCCAGCGCCACGACGGCGCCGAACGCCTTCGAGATGGTGCGCAGCTCGAGCGCGGGCGCGTTCGGGGTGGTTGCGGTGTTCGTCATTGATACCTTGCCTCGCCTTTGAGGATGCGTGTGGTGGTCGGGCGAGCCGATTGAATCGTTTTAAGGATTCGGGCTGACAGCACTCTATGGCTAGGCTCGCCGAATCGTCAAGCCGCGCGCGCCGGCGTTACCGAATTGCATAACTCAGGCGGGATCGCGGGGCCGCTGGGCGTCGCCCGCGTGGTGCCGGGCCCGCAGCATCCGGCCCGCCTTTCTGCCTGAGTTATGCGAGCGGTGCGTTCATGATTCCGGCCGGATGCGCCCCGCCTCGCGTGCGTCCCGCGAGTTTCCGGGCGCTGGCGGGTGGCGCGGGCCGGTTCGTCCGGAATGACGAACCGGGCCCGCGCATCCGACCCCGCTCAGGCCAGCGACAGCGCCTCGGTGAACCGGTGGCTGCCCGACCCGACGGCGTGGCGCGCGCCACCGGGCAGCTCGACAGTTGCGTCGGAGCCGGTCGGCACCACGACGTCGACGACGAGTTCGCCGGCGTCGAGCGTCCAGGCGATCGAGGCGCGGCCGTAGGGGGTCTCGTGCTCGGCCGAGGCCGACGTGAATCCGCCGCCCGGCTGCGGGCGGAACGCGATCGAACGGTAACCCGGGGCGGCCGGCGCGATGCCCGCCACCACGCGGTGCATCCAGTCGGCGACCGCCCCGAGAGCGTAGTGGTTGAACGACGTCATCGTGCCGGGGTTCACCGTTCCGTCGGGGCGCTGGCTGTCCCAGCGCTCCCAGATCGTGGTCGCGCCCTGGTTCACCGAGTAGATCCAGGACGGGCACTCGGGCTCGAGCAGCAGGTCGTAGGCGCTCTCGAGCGACCCCGCATTGGTGAGCGCGTCGGAGACGAGCGGCGTTCCGGCGAACCCGGTGGCGATGCGGTTCTGCGCCTCGGTGACGAGCTCGGCGAGCCGCGCCCCCGCGCGGGCGCGCTGCTCGGCATCGGGCACGAGGTCGAAGGTCAGCGCGAGCGAGTAGGCGGTCTGCGCGTCGCTCGTCATGCGGCCGTCGGGCAGCACGTACTCGGCGGCGAACGCCGTGCGTACGGCGGCGGCCAGGGCGTAGTAGCGCTCGGCCTCGGCGGTCTTGCCGAGCACCTCGGCCGACTTGGCGAGGTGCAGGGTCGACCAGGCGAAGTACGCCGTGGCGACGAGGTATCTGTCGGTCGTGGCATCCGCCGGATCCTGCGGGGGAGCCGCCGGGTCGAGCCAGTCGCCGAGCTGGAAGCCCTCGTTCCACAGGTGCGTGGGGCCGGCGAGCCGGTCGATCAGGTCGACCCACGCCTTCGCGCTGTCGTACTGGTTGGCGAGGATGCCCGCGTCGCCGGAGCGCTGGTAGAGCACCCACGGGGTGAGCACCGCGACGTCGCCCCAGACGGCGCCCGGCCGGATGGGCGTCCACATGTCGTGCGCCGGGATGACCGGCACGTACCAGGGCACGGTGCCGTCGGGCAGCTGCTCGACGGCGACGTCTTTGAGCCACGACGAGAGCATGCCCGAGACGTCGTAGAGGAACGCCGCGGTCGGCGCGAAGACCTGGATGTCGCCGGTCCAGCCGACGCGCTCGTCGCGCTGCGGGCAGTCGGTCGGGATGTCGACGAAGTTGCCGCGCATGCTCCACAGCACGTTCTCGTGCAGGCGGTTGACGAGCGGGTTCGAGCTCTCGAACCAGCCGGTGCGCTCCATGTCGGTGTGGTAGACCCGGGCGACGATGTCTCCGGATGCCACGGCTGCGGCGATATCGCCGGGCCACCCGGTGATCTCGGCGAACCGGAAGCCGTGGATGGTGAACCGCGGCTCCCAGGTCTCGACGTCGCGCCCGGCGAGAGTGTAGACATCCGTCGACTTGGCACCGCGCAGCGGACGCGTGTAGATCGCGCCGTCCTGCATGACCTCCGCCGTGCGGATCGTGACGGTGTCGCCGGCCGCGCCCGAGACGGTGATCGCGAGCCGGCCGACCAGGTTCTGGCCGAAGTCGAGCACGTGTGTGCCGTCGGGCGTGGAGAAGATCTCGACGGGGGCGACCTCCTGCGTGCAGCGCACGGGCGGGCCCTCGGGGGCGACGAGAGTCGCGGCGTCCCGGGTGCCCACGACCACGGCCGACCAGGCGGAGTCGTCGAAGCCGGGGCGCGACCAGCCGTCGAACTCGTCGCGGGCGTCGTAGATCTCGCCGTCGTAGAGCCCGGTGCGCACGATCGGACCCTTCGCCGCGCGCCACTCGGCGTCGGTCGCGACGGTCTGCGTGCGCCCGTCGGTGTAGGTGATCTCGAGCTGCGCGATGAGCGACAGGTCGCTGCCGAAAAGGTTGCGGAAGCCGCCGCGCCAGCCCAGCCGGCCGCGGTACCAGCCGTCGCCGAGCCAGGATCCGATGGCGTTGTCGCCTTCGGCCAGCAGCCCGGTGACGTCGTAGGTGTAGTAGCGCAGGCGCTCGCCGTAGACGGTCCAGCCGGGCGAGAGGCCGTCGGTTCCGACGCGGGTGCCGTTGATCTCGACCTCGTAGAGGCCGTGCGCCGTGGCGTAGAGCCGGGCGCTCGCGACAACCCCGTCGGTCTGGAACGAGCGTCGCACGAGCGGTGGGCGGCGGTCGTCGGAGTCGGCCTCTTCGGGCCAGCCCGAGGTCACGGGCGCGGCGACCCAGTCGGCCGGTTCGAGCAGGCCCGTCTCGACCGCGGCGGGCTCGCTCCAGTCGGAGGGAGAGTCGGATGCGGCGTCGCTGTCGCCGGCGCCCCACACCCGAACCCGCACGGTGGCCCGCTCGCGGGAGGCGAGCGCGGCGGACGGCCAGGGCACCAGGACCGACTCGGTGCTATCGACGACGCCGCTCGAGTGTGCAGAGCCGGCGAGGGTGACCTCGACCTCGTACGCCCGCTGCGTCCAGCCCGCCGGTGCCGTGGTCTTCCAGGAGAGTCGCGGTTCTGACTCGCCGATGCCCAAGGCTTCGCGGTGGTGTTCGAAACGTACGGAGCCTGCTGTGACCATCGTTGGGCACTGGTCCTTTCACAAAGGGGAACGCTCTCAGGCGGCATTACCTGACACGTTTCAAAACTGATAGTAACCGGAGATTACTGCCGAATGTCAACATTGTGCCAGCCGTGTTGACACGTTTCAAAATGTGGCCCAGTATTGGGGCGTCGAGCGGCTTCCAACAACGACGATGGAGATAGACATGCCAGACACCCCTGATTCGCGAGCCACGGTGGTACTCGTCGGCACCCTCGACACCAAGGGAGCCGAGTACCGCTGGATGGCCGAGACGCTCGCCTCGCACGGCGTCGCGGTGACCGTGGTCGACACCGGCATCCGCGAGCCCCACGGCTTCGACGGCGCGATCGCCTACTCGCAGTCGACCGTCGCCGAGGCAGCCGGCACCACGATCGACGCGCTGCGCGACGGCGGCGACCGCGGTGCCGCGACCGCCGCGATGGGCGAGGGCGCGGCTGCCGTGCTCGCGTCGCTCTCGGCCGACAGAGCGGTCGACGGCGTGCTCGCCCTCGGCGGCAGCGGAGGATCCGCCATCGCCGCGCGAGCCGTGCGCGACCTTCCGGTCGGCCTGCCCAAGCTCATCGTCTCGACAATGGCGTCGGGCGATGTCTCGCCCTATGTCGGCGCGAGCGACGTGACCCTCATGTACAGCGTCGTCGACATCGCGGGCATCAACCAGATCTCGCGCGCGGTGCTCGGCAACGCGGCCGCCGCGATCGCGGCCATGGCCGGCGCGTACCGGGTGCGCGAGCCCGCCGCGGGCGACCGGCCGCTGATCGGCGCCTCGATGTTCGGCGTCACGACGCCCGCCGTGGATGCCGCGCGCGAACGCCTCGACGAGCTCGGCTACGAGGTGCTCGTGTTCCATGCCACCGGGTCGGGCGGACGCGCGCTCGAAGCCCTGACCCGCTCCGGGCTGCTGGCCGGAGTTCTCGACCTCACAACGACCGAACTCGCCGACGAGCTGGTCGGCGGGGTGTTGAGCGCGGGCCCCGAGCGATTGACGGCGGCCGCAGCATCCGGGGTCCCTCAGGTGGTCAGCCTCGGCGCTCTCGACATGGTCAATTTCGGGCCGGAGGCAACCGTGCCGGCGCGGTTCGCCGACCGCCGGTTCTTCGTGCACAACCCGACGGTGACGCTTATGCGCACGACGGTCGAAGAGAGCGCCGAGCTCGGCCGCATCGTCGGCGACAAGCTCGCCGGGGCCGCGAACACCGTGCTCATCGTGCCGCGCGGCGGGGTGTCGGCGCTCGACGCCGACGGCATGCCGTTCCGCGACGAGGCGGCCGACGCCGCCCTGTTCGACGCGGTGCTCGCGGCCGCGACCGGCGTCACCGTGATCGAGTCCGACGCCAACATCAACGACGCAGCCCTCGCCCGGCGAGCCGCAGACGAGCTGCACAGACTGATCGGAGAAGCACGATGATCGACCGCAGCACAGCCCTCGCCCGGTTCCGCGCCCAGGTCACGGCCGGCAACCCCCTCATCGGCGCCGGAGCGGGCACTGGCATCTCGGCAAAGTCGGCGGAGGCCGGCGGCGTCGACATGATCATCATCTACAACTCGGGCCGCTACCGCATGGCCGGCCGCGGGTCGCTCAGCGGGCTGCTCGCCTACGGCGACGCCAACCAGGTCGTCGTCGAGATGAGCCGCGAGGTGCTGCCGATCGTGCGCGACACCCCGGTGCTCGCCGGCGTCAACGGCACCGACCCGTTCCGCATCATGGAGTACTTCCTCGACGACCTGAAGCGCTTGGGGTTCACCGGCGTGCAGAACTTTCCGACGGTCGGCCTGTTCGACGGCAACTTCCGGCAGAACCTCGAAGAGACCGGCATGGGCTACGACCTCGAGGTCGACATGATCCGCCTCGCCGCCGAGCGCGACCTGCTCACCACGCCCTACGTCTTCACGACCGACGAGGCCGTCACCATGACGCAGGCCGGCGCCGACATCATCGTCGCGCACATGGGCCTCACGACCGCGGGCACGATCGGCGCCCACACGTCGCTCACCCTCGAAGAGTCGGCGGTGCGGGTGCAGGAGATCCGGGATGCTGCGACCGCCGTCAATCCGGAGGTGCTGGTGATCTGCCACGGCGGCCCCATCGCCGAACCCGCCGACGCCGCGTTCATTCTGCAGAACACCACCGGCGTGGCCGGATTCTTCGGAGCATCCTCGGCCGAACGCCTGCCCACCGAACGTGCCATCAAAGCCCAGATCGAAGCCTTCAAGTCCATCTCGTTCACCTCCTGACCGATCAGCCCTAAGGAGCATCATGACCACCTCAGCCCAGGCCGGCCGCCGTCCCGACGAAGTGCCCACCCGCACGTTCGAGTGGGGCAGCATCAAGTGGCTCGTCACCCCGCACCTCGACGAGGGAGCCGCGCTCACCGTCGGCGAGGTCATCGTCTACCCGGGCCGGGGCCACGCGCCGCACGACCACCCGGGCGAGCAGGAGGTCATCTACGTGATCTCGGGCGAGGGCGAGCAGACCGTCGGCGACGGGCCGGCGTTCCCGATCCGCGAGGGCGACGCCGTGTACATCCCGGCCGGCACGGTGCACTCGACCTACAACACCACGTGGCGTCCGCTGCGGCTGTCTGTCGTCTACACGCCCGGCGGCGCGGAGATCGGCCTCGACGGCCTGCCCGACGCGCGCATCCTCGACCCCGGCGTCGCGCCGACGTGGACGCAGGCCGACTAGTGCCGATCATCGAACCGGGCAACTGGCTGAACCCCGAGAACCGTCCCGACTGGTGCGAGATCGGGTCGATCGGCCGGTTCGTCGTCGCGACCGAGGGCGCACGCTTCGAGCGCCACCACCACGACGACCACGAGGTGTGGACGTTCTGGGAGGGCAAGGGCAAGATCTTCGTCGACGGCGCCGAACAGTACGTGCAGGCCGGCGACATCGTGCTCACCCGTGCCGGCGACATCCACGACATCGTCGAGGTCTACGAGACGCTGCGCGGGTTCTTCACCGAGACCGGGCTGCCGCAGGGTGGCCGCATCGGCCACCTCGACGGCGTCGCGCACGACGTGCCCGCGCTGCCGCTGCCCGCCGACTTCCCGATACGGTGACCACATGCACATCGCAGTAACCGGAAGCTCCGGCCTCCTCGGCCGCGCCACCGTCGAACGGCTGCGCGCCGACGGCCACACCGTGCTCGGCATCGACCTCGCGGGCCCGGGCGGCGAGGGCTTCACGCGTGTCGACCTCACCGACTACGGGCAGACGCTCGACAGCATGCTCGGCATCACCGCGCGCCACACGGGGCTCGACGCGATCGTGCACCTGGCGGCGATCCCGGTGAACGGGCTCGTGCCCGACGCGACGACCTTCCATACCAACATGTCGGTGTCGTTCAACGTGTTCTTCGCCGCCCTGCGCGCGAAGGTGCGCACGGTGGTCTACGCCTCGAGCATCACCGCGATGGGGTTCCCCTTCGAACAGGCGCCCCCGTCGTTGCCCGTCGACGAGCAGGCCACGGCCGCGAACAACACCTACGGCCTCGGCAAGGTGCTCGAAGAGGCCATGGCGGCCCAGCTCGTGCGCTGGGATCCCGAACTCTCGATCACCGCACTGCGCTACACGAACGTCGTGCCGCCCGACGGGTACGACTCGTTCGAGCGGGCGGATGACCCGGGCTACCGCCGCGACCTGATCGGCAGCTACGTCGACGCCCGCGACGGCGCCCTCGCGGTCTCGCTCGCGCTGCAGCACGCGAAGCCCGGCTTCGAGGTCTACAACGTGGCGGCGCCCGACAGCGGGCTGACGATCCCGAGCGCGCAGCTCGCCGAGTCCTGGTTCCCCGGAACGCCGCTGACCAAGCAGCTGGGCGAATTCGAGTCGCTGATGTCGACCGACAAGGCGCAGCAGCGCCTGGGCTTCAGGGCCGAGCACCTCTGGCGCGACAACATTGCCGGTTGAGTAGGTCGCTCGGCGCTGGGGTCGCGAAATCGCTGGCGCGGTTTCCATAGCTCCACCGCGCTGGGCGACCTACTCGACCAGCGAGCCCTAGAACTCCGCCATCATCGGTCGCCCGTCGAGGTAGGCGATCATGTTGAGCACCAGGAAGTTCCAGTTCTGGAACCCCTTCGTCATGATCGGCTCGCCGCTATCGGGGTTGTAGTACTCGTGCAGCGACCCGCTCCGCTCGAGGTCCTGGCCGAAGAGCAGCACGGTCTTCTCGGCGAGCTCGCGGGCGTCGTCGGCGTATCCGTACTTCTGCAGCCCGCGGAACACGAGGTAGTTGCTGATGCCCCAGATCGGCCCGAGCCAGTTCGAGGGATTATTCGAGGCGCGCAGGTTGTACGGCTTCTCGAGCCGCGAGAGGGTGCGCACCCCGTAGTTGGCGCTGAACGTGCGTGGGTCGCGCAGCCGCTCGACCATGCGGGCCGCCTGCTCGGCGGTCGCGAATCCGGCCCACAGCGGCAGAAAACTCGACCAGTTGTCGACCCGCAGCAGAAGCGACGACCAGGTGCGCGGGGCGCCGACGTGCAGCCAGTCGTCGTCGTCGACCGGCAGCAGGTTGAGGTCGACGCTGTAGAAGGTGCCGTCGCGTTCGTCCCAGCAGTGCGTCGTGATGGCCTCGGCGAGGTCGGATGCCCGCCCGCGCCAGCGGTTCGCGGCGGGCAGGTCGCCGAGCTCCTCGAGCAGGTAGCCGTAGGCCACGAGCTCGCGGTAGAGCAGGCTGTTCAGGTAGATCGAGGCCGTGCTCTTGGCCGGGCGGTAGAACACCGACGGGTCGTTGTCGACTCCGACCGCGAAGTCGGTCTGCCAGTAGGCGAGTCCGGTGGGCTCGTGGATGTGGCTGGTCAGGTAGCGCTCGAGAAACCGCCCGAGCGTCGGCATCTGCGGCGCGATCCACTCGGTGCTGCCCTTGCGCTGCGCGAGCATCGCGGCCTGCTGGGCGAGCACCGGCTTGTGCATGTTCTGCGAGAAGTCGCCGTCGCGTCCCATCGGGCCGTGCTCGAGCGAGTCGACGTGGCTGAGCCTGATCGGCATCACCCCGTCGGCGTCGGTGTGCTCGAGGAAGTTGAGGATCGTGCCCTCCTCGTAGGCGGAGAACCGGCCCCTGCCGTCGGTGTCGGCCTCGACTTGGCCGAAGACGACCGAGATGAACCACGAGTCCCAGTCCCAGAGCGCCATCGAGTAGTACGGCGAGTCGGGGCTCGACGGCACGGTGTACGGGTGGTTGAGGATGCCCGCGGGCTCGCGGGTCATCTGCTCGCAGTTCGCGCGGATGTACTCGGCGAGCAGCGGCTTCAGGCGGTCGAGCATCAGCCCTTCACCGCGCCGGCCGAGAGGCCCTTCATGATGCGCTGGTTGAGGAACAGGTAGAGCACGAGGATGCCGCCGACGGTGATCACGATCGCCGCGAACAGCGGTCCGTAGTCGATCGCCCCGTACTCGCCGCTGAAGTTGAGCAGCCCGACCTGGATCGTGTTGAGCTTGCGCTGGCCGGCGAAGATCAGGGCGATGAGCAGGTCGTTCCAGATGAGGAAGAACTGCACGATCGCGACCGTGAAGATCGCGTTGCGCACCATCGGGAAACCGACGGAGGCGAACGAGCGCAGGATGTTGGCGCCGTCGAGGGTGGATGCCTCGAACACCTCGCGCGGGATCGCCCGGAAGTAGGTGGCCATCATGAAGATCGTGAGCGGCAGCCCGCCCGCCGTGTAGATGATGATCAGCGGGGTGAGCGAGCCGACGAGGCCGATGTTGTAGAAGGTCGTGAACAGCGGCAGGATGATCATCTGCCCGGGGATCATGATGCCCGCGAGTACGTAGAGCAACACTCCGCCGCGGCGTTTGAACACCATGACCTCGAGGGCGAATCCGGCGGCAGTGCCGAGGATCACGATGAGGATGAGCGACGGGATCGTCACGATGACGCTGTTCGTGATCGTCGTCGCGAGGTTGCCGACCTCCCAAGCCTTCGTGTAGTTCTCCCAGACCCATACCTCGGGCAGGGCGTACGACGGGTTGTCGAGGAAGTCGGACTTGCCCTTGAGCGAGTTGATGACCATCCAGAACAACGGGTAGGCGGTGAGCAGCACGAGCACGAGGATCGTGATCGTCGACGGAACCCGCTTGAGGAGTTTCACGACCGGGTTGGTCGAGGCGTAGCGCGGAGCCATGCGGAGATCGGGGGCATTGGGTGTGGTCGTCATCGTCGGCTCCATCACAGGGTGTTGTCGCGGCGCGACGAGCGGAAGAGTACAAGCGTGATCAGGAGGCAGATGATCGTGAGCAGGAGCGCGATCGTCGAGCCGTATCCGTAGTCGCTGAACTGGAAGGCGGTTCTATACATATAGAGGGTGAGCGGGGTGGTCTGGTTTCCGGGCCCGCCCGCGGTGAGCGCGAACACCGAGTCGAAGACTTTCACCGTGCCGTTCACGCTGAAGATGATCGACGCGAAGAGGATCGGCAGCGACATCGGCAGGATGATGTGGCGGAACAGCGACCAGGCGCGGGCGCCGTCGATGCGCGCCGACTCGATGATGTCTTCGGGGATGTCGAGCAGGCCCGAGAACAGCAGCACGCCGTAGAAGCCCATCGAGCGCCAGATGTCCATGATGACGATCACGATGAACGCGGAGTTGCCGGCACCGAGCCAGTCGACGTTGCTGAGGCCCACGTTGACGAGCAGCTCGTTGATGAGACCGTCGTTCGGGGCTGACTGGAACAGCTTCTGGTAGAGCAGCGAGATGGCCACGGTGGGCAGCACCACGGGGAAGAAGACGAGCGTGCGCACGAGGGTCGACGACTTCTTGAGCACGAACATGTAGAGCAGGGCGAGGCCGTAGCCGAGCACGACCTGGCCGATCGAGGTGAAGATCGCGTACTTGATCGTGAACCAGAAGGCGTCGTGCACGTAGCTGTCGCCGAGCAGCTTCTGGTAGTTGGCGATGCCGTTGAACTCGAAGCCCTGCAGTGGATTGCCCTTGAAGAAGGTGAGGCCGAACGACCACAGCACGGGCAGCATCGTCACGAGCGTGTAGACGAGCAGCGCGGGCCCGAGCAGTATGGCGATCGCTCTCTTGTCGCCGAGGACTGATTTCATTGCGGGCCTTCCGGGTGTGGCTGGCGCCGCGTGGACGCCGATGTCTGTTGTCGAGTATGTCTCTTAGGCCGTGTGGCCGCGAGGGCGGGAAGCCCTGCGCGGCCACACGGGGTGGAACGGATGATCGGTGATGCGTTTGTTACGGGTTGTCGATCGCGTCCTGCACGAGCTTCATGAAGTCCTCGGCGGTGAGCTGGCCGGTGACCAGGAGTGCCGCGTTGGTGGAGGAGACGCTGCTCGCCTTGGCGGGGAAGAGCGCTTCGAACCAGAGCACCGAGTCGGTGCTCGTGTTGATCGTGTCGGAGATCGTCGCGGTGACCTCGTTCTGCTCGACCTCGACGTCGGAGACGAAGCCGGTGATCTGGCCCTGCTCGAGTGCCGCGTTGCCGTAGTTGTTGGCGATGCACTTCAGCCATGCTCCGACATCGTCGGTGTACGACTTCGAGCTGAACGTGGCCGGCAGTCCGACGTTGGACGGGTACTGGCCGATGTCGCCCTTGCCGCCTTCGACGCCCGGGAACGGCATAAAGCCGACGTTCTCGGCGCCGATCTGGTTGGCGTCGCTGTTGATGTTGCCCAGCAGCCAGCTGCCCATGTAGATCATCGCGGCCTTGCCGGTGAGGAACTCGTTGGTCGCCGCGTCGTAGTCGAGCGACGTGACGTTCTCACCGAAGTAGCCCGCGTCGCCGAGGTCGGCGATCGCCTGGGCGGCGGCCACGTACTCGGGGTCGGTCAGCTTCGCGTCGCCGTCGGCGACCTTCTGCAGGGCGTCGGGGCCGAGGTCGCGGAAGATGTATCCGCTGAGCAGACGGGTGAGCGGCCAGCCCTGCTCGCCGGAAGCGGCGAACGGGGTGACGCCCGCGGCGTCGACCTCTGCCGCCAGGTCGGTGAGCTCGCTCCAGGTCTGGGGTTCTTCCCAGCCGTTCTCGGCGAAGAGGGCCTTGTTGTAGAAGATTCCCTCGATGTTGTACTGGAACGGCAGGAAGTTGAATCCGCCGCCGTAGAGCTTCTCGATGGTCGACACGGCGCCGGGGGCGATCTTGTCGCGCACGCCGAGGTCGGTGAGGGCCTTGTCGAAATCGAGCACAACGCCCTGTTCGACGAGCTTGGCGCCCTCGGCCGGGTTGCCGCCGGCGGAGAACACGGCCGGGAGGCCGTTCTGGCTGGCGAGCAACTGCACCTGCGCGTCGAGGTCGGCCTGGGGCACCGAGCTGACTTCGAGCGGCAGTGTCTTCTGCTCGGTCTTGCACTGGTCTGCCGCGAGAGCGTCGAGCACGGGCTCGGTCGTGGTGTTCTCAGAGTTCTTGAGGAACGTGAGACTCTCGGGTGTGCTTCCTCCGCCGCCGCCGCCGGCACAGCCGGTGAGTGCGAGAGCGCCGACGCTGAGTATGCCGGCCATGGTGATAAGTCCGCGCCTGAGGCGGGGACGTGCTGCTGTAGTCACAATTCCTCCTTGAAGTGCGACGCCCCGTCTTGAGACGTTTCAATTGTGGATGCTAACCGCGAAATCGGGGCAGTGTCAAGCTTTCGCAAATCCGTGTGGAAGTCACGAATGAAACGTGTCAAAATGTTGAACCTCACCGAGCACACCACATTTCTCGAAAGGCGACGATGCCTGCGTCAGTGAACGAGCGTGCCGATGGCACGACTTCCGTGCGTGTAGCCGAGCTGGTGGCGACGATGTCGCTCGACGAGAAACTCGCGCAGCTGGTCGGGCTCTGGGCCGCGGCGAAACGCAGCGACGAGGTCGTCGCCCCGATGCAGGACACCCTGCTCGCCGACGAGACGAACTTCGAGCAGTTCGCCGCCGACGGGCTCGGCCAGTTCACCCGCCACTACGGCACGCGTCCCGTCGAGGCCGCCGAGGGCCGGCGGCAGCTCGCGGCCCGCCAGCGCTGGCTCGGCCGCACCGCACGGGGCATCCGCGCCGTGGTGCACGAGGAATGCCTCACCGGCGTGCTCGCTTGGGGAGCGACCACGTATCCGACGCCGCTGGCCTGGGGTGCGACGTTCGATCCGCCGCTCATCCGCCGCATGGCGGCGCGCATCGGCGCCGACCTGTCGTCGCTCGGCATCCACCAGGGCCTCGCCCCGGTGCTCGACGTCGTGCGCGACATCCGCTGGGGCCGCGTCGAGGAGTGCATCGGCGAAGACCCGTGGCTCGTCGCATCCATCGGCTCGGCCTACGTCGCCGGCATCGAATCGGCCGGGGTCGTCTCGACACTCAAGCACTTCGTCGGCTACTCCGGGTCGCGCGGCGGCCGGAACCACGGGCCGGTCGCGGTGGGCAAGCGCGAACTCGCCGAGGTGTTCCTGCCGCCGTTCGAGATCGCGATCCGCGACGCCGGAGCTCGCTCGGTGATGAACTCGTACACCGAGGTCGACGGTGTGCCCGTGGCATCCGACACCGACCTGCTCACCGGCATCCTGCGCGACGACTGGGGGTTCGAGGGCACCGTCGTCGCCGACTACTTCGCCGTCGCCTTTCTGCAGACCATGCACGGCGTCTCCGGTTCGCCCGGCGAGGCCGCCGTGCTCGCGTTGACCGCGGGCATCGACGTCGAGCTGCCCACCGGCAGCGCCTACCTCGCACCGTTGGCCGCGGCGGTGGCCGACGGCACCGTCGACATCGCGCTCGTCGACCGGGCACTCACCCGGGTGCTGACACAGAAAGAGGCGCTCGGCCTGTTGGGATCCGAAGGCGCGGAACCCGAAGCTCCGGATGACGCGGGGCCGATCGATCTCGACGGCACCGAGAACCGGCGGCTCGCGGCCGAGGTCGCCGAGAAGTCGATCGTCGTGCTCGCGAACGACGGCACCCTCCCGCTGGCCAGCGCCCCGCGCACCATCGCGATCGTCGGCCCCAACGCCCGCTCGGCCACCGGCCTGCTGGGCTGCTACTCGTTCGTCAACCACGTGCTGCCGCACCACCCGGGGTTCGACTCCGGCGTCGACATCCCCACGGTCGCCGACGCGCTCATCGCCGAGTTCGGCGCGACCTCGACCTTCGCCGAGGCTCGCGGCTGCGATATCCTGACCGCCGCGACCGACGGCATCCCCGCGGCGGTCGCCGCCGCGCAAGCGTCAGACATCGCGTTCGTCGTCGTCGGCGACCAGTCGGGCATGTTCGGCCGCGGAACCTCGGGCGAGGGCTGCGACTCGTCCGACCTCGAGCTGCCGGGGGCGCAGCGGCAACTCGTCGAGGCCGTGCTGGACACCGGCACGCCCGTCGTGCTCGTGCTCGTCACCGGGCGGCCGTACGTGCTCGACGGCCTGGTCGACCGCGCGGCCGCCACGGTGCAGGCGTTCCTTCCGGGTCAGGCGGGCGGCGCCGCGATCGCGGGAATCGTCTCCGGCCGCGTCACCCCGTCCGGCCGGCTGCCGGTCGGCATCCCGACGGCGACGAGCATCCAGCCCTCGGGCTACCTGCACCCGACCCTCGGCGGCAAGACGCCGGTCTCGAGCGCCGACCCGACGCCGCGCTTCCCGTTCGGCTTCGGCCTCGGCTACACGGCGTTCGAGTACGGCCCCGCCCGTCTCTCGAGCGAATCCGTGGCGACCGACGGCACCGTCGAGTTCGCGTTCGACCTGACCAATACCGGGCCGGCCGGCGGCGTCGAGGTAGTGCAGGTCTACGCGCACGACCCGGTCGCCTCGGTGACCCGCCCGGTGCGCTGGCTCGTGGGCTTCGGCCGGGTCGCGCTCGCCGCCGGCGCCACGGCTACGGTGACCGTGCGCGTCGCGGCGGCGGCGTTCTCGCTCGTGGGGCGCGATCTGCGCCGCGTCGTCGAACCCGGGATGCTCGAGCTGATCGTCGCCCGCGACGCGGGCAGCGAAGAGCGCCGGGTCGCGGTGCGGCTCGTCGGCCCGACGGTCGAGGCGCGGTACCCGGGTGCCGGCGGCAGGCTGGTCGAGTCGTGATAGCCTGCGCGTTGAAACGTTCCAAAAGCTTCAGAGAGGAAGCACTATGAGCACGAATCCGGGCAGGCTCCAGGGCAAGAGAGCGATCGTGACGGGGGCGGCCGGCGCGCTCGGCCGCGTGATCGCCGAGACCCTCGCGAAAGAGGGGGCGGATGTCGCGGGGCTCGACCTCAACGCCGCCGGGCTCGACGACACCGCGGCCCTCGTGCGGGCGCACGGCACCCGTGCCCTCTCCGCCACGGCCGACCTCACCGACTTCGACGCGGTGCAGCGCGCGGTCGACGGTATCGTCGCCGAGTGGGGCGGCGTCGACATCCTGCTCAACGGCGCGGGCGGCGGCGCCGTCAGCTGGTTCCACGAGACCAGCCCCGAGACCTGGCAGACGCAGCTCGACCGCAACCTCACGTCGGTCTTCAACGTCACGCACGCCGTGCTGCCGTCGATGATCGAGCAGCGCTTCGGCCGCATCATCAACATCGCGTCGATCGCCGCGGTCTCGGGCGGGCGGCTCGTCCGCGGAGCCACGGCCTATGCGGCCGCCAAGGCCGGCGTCGTCGGTCTCACCAAAGCGCTCGCGATCGAGGTCGCCGAGCAGGGCATCACCGTGAACGCGCTCGCCCCCGGTGCGCAGGCCACTCCCGGCCGCGACAACGACACCCCCGAACGCCGGGCCGCACTGCTCGACCAGATCCCCACCCGCCTGCTCGGCGAGCCCCACCATCTCGCCCAGACCGTCGTCTTCCTGGCGGCGCCCGAGTCGGTCAACATCACCGGCGTCATCCTGCCGCTCGACGGCGGACACTCGATCTGAAAGGCAGACCACAATGACGAAGCGTCTCGACAAGGGCAAGCACTGGTTCAACGAGGTCTATGGCGAGGGCAAGGCCGACGGGCTCATCGAAATGCAGACCGGGCTCGCGCAAGACCTCGCCCGCTTCGGGGTGGAGTTCAACTTCGGCGACATCTACTCGCGCCCCGGGCTCACGCTCGCGCAGCGCGAGCTGCTGACGCTCGCGTCGCTCGTTACGATCGGCGGTCTCGAAGCGCAGTTGCGCGGCCACACCCGCGGCGCCATCCGGGTGGGCTGTTCACCGACGGAGATCCTCGAGACCGTCATCCACACCGTGCAGTACTCCGGCTTCCCGAAGGCGCTCAACGCCATCCGCGTCGTCACCGACCAGCTGATCGAGCTGGGCGTGGAGATTCCGCCGGCACTCGGCCCCGGTTCATCCGAAAATTGACACGTCTCAATGCGCTGTAGTCTCTGCACATTCGGAAGGTAGGCACGCACGTGGTGGCAAGAGTAGGAATTCGCGAGGTCGCGACACTCGCCGAGGTCTCGCTCGGCACCGTGTCGCACTACATCAACCACCCCGCACGCGTGTCGCCCGAGAAGCAGGAGCGCATCCAGCGGGCGATCGACCAGCTCGGATTCGTGCGCAACAACGCCGCCTGGCAGCTGCGACTCGGACGCAGCGCCACGATCGCCTACATCGCCCCCGACGTGAGCAACCCGTTCTTCGCGACCATCGCCGAGGGCGTCGAGCAGCGGGCCGCCGCCGAGGGCTACTCGGTGTTCATCGCCAACTCGGGCCGCTCGCGCGAACGTGAAGACGCCTATCTCGAGCAGTTCGAGGCCCAGCGGGTGCAGGGGCTGCTCGTGGCATCGCACGATCCCGTCGAAGAACGGCTGCTGCAGGCCCGCCAGCGCGGCACCCCCTCGGTGCTCGTCGGCCAGCGCGCGATCTCGCCGCTGCAGCCCTCGGTCTCGGTCGACGACGTGACCGGCGGCTACCTCGCTGCGAAACACCTCATCGAGTGCGGCCGCACCCGCATCGCCTTCGTCGGCGGACCGCTCGCCATCCGCCAGGTCGCCGACCGTTACGAGGGTGCCAGCCGGGCGATCGCCGAGCATCCCGGCGTGACCTTCGAGGTGATCAACACCCCCGACCGCACGATCGCCGAGGGACACGTGGTGGCCGCCGCGCTCGCCGCCCGGCCCGAGGCCGCGCGCCCCGACGGGGTCTTCGCCGTGAACGACCTGCTGGCCCTCGGCATGCTGCAGACGCTCGTCGTCGACCACGGTATCCGGGTGCCCGACGACATGGCGCTCATCGGCTACGACGACATCGAGTTCGGCGCTTCGTCGATCATCCCGCTGTCGTCGATCCGCGCCCCGCACGAAGAATTCGGCATCGCCGCGGTCTCGCTGCTGCTCGCCGAGCTTTCGGGTGAGGCGGGCGACGAGCCGAAACATGTCGTCTTCCCACCCACCCTCGTGGTTCGCGCGTCGACGGTGAGCCGCTAGGCCCGTCATGGCAGAAACGGGCGGTCGGATGACACGTGCCGGGCGGTATCCTCGGTGGATGAACCGCGGCGAAAGTGATCACCATGGCCGCCGCTAGCGTGCGCGATGTCGCGCAGCGGGCGGGCGTCTCGGTCGGAACCGTGTCGAACGTGCTCAACCGCCCCGACAAGGTGACGGCCGAAACCGTGGCGCGGGTGATGGGCGCCATCGACGACCTCGGCTTCATCCGCAACGACGCCGCCCGGCAGCTGCGGGCCGGCCACTCCAAGACCATCGGGCTCGTCGTGCTCGACGTGCGCAATCCGTTCTTCACCGATGTCGCCCGCGGAGCCGAAGACGAGGCCGCGAGCGCCGGCCTCACCGTCATCCTCGGCAACAGCGACGAGAACAGCGACCGCGAGGCCGCCTACCTCGACCTGTTCGAAGAGCAGCGCGTGCACGGCGTGCTCATCTCGCCCTACGGCGACATCACCGCGCGGCTCGAACGGCTGCGCCAGCGCGGCATCCAGGCCGTGCTCGTCGACCGGTCGAGCGGCGACGCCGCGTTCAGCTCGGTCTCGGTCGACGACCTCGCCGGCGGACGGCTCGCGGTCGAGCACCTGATCGCGCAGGGGCGCTCCCGCATCGCATTCATCGGCGGTCCGATCCAGATCCGGCAGGTCGAAGACCGGCTCGCGGGGGCGCGCACGGCCGTCGCGGCGCATCCGGGAACCGAGCTCGAGACCATCGAGATCGAGGCGCTCAGCGTGCTCGCGGGACGCGCCGCGGGCATCGAGATCGCACAGCGCGCGCCCGACGACCGGCCCGACGCGGTCTTCGCCGCCAACGACCTCGTCGCGATGGGGGTGCTGCAGGCGCTGATGATGCGCGACTCCGACATCCGCGTGCCGCGCGACATCTCGCTGATCGGCTATGACGACATCGACTTCGCGAGCGCCGCGGTGGTGCCGCTGTCGTCGATCCGCCAGCCGAGCGCGCTCATCGGACACACGGCCGTCGAGATCCTGCTCGAGCAGACCGCCGACCCCACGGCGTCACCGCGCCAGGTCGTGTTCGAGCCCGAGCTCGTGGTGCGCGAGAGCTCGCGCGGCCTCGCGTAGCGTCGACCCGCACCCCGCCGAACAGTGGTGCGGCAATTCGACGTCGAACAGGCCGTTGAGGGTCGATTCGGCGCCCCTCCGCTCGGCGGCTGTCCGCTGGGAGGGCGCTCGCGGCGCGGCGCTACCGCCAGAGCCGCTCCGTCGCCAGCTCGGCGCCGCGCGCCAGCGTCTCGAGCTTCGCCACGGCGATCTGCGGGTGGATGCGTCCGCCCAGTCCGCAGTCGGTCGACGCGATGACATTCTCGCGGCCGACGAGGCTCGCGAACCGCTGGATGCGCTCGGCGACCAGCTCGGGGTGCTCGACCACGTTGGTCGCGTGGCCGACGATTCCGGGCAGGATCAGCTTGCCCTCGGGCAGCTTCACGTCTTCCCAGACGCGCCACTCGTGCTCGTGGCGCGCGTTGGCCGCCTCGAACGAGTAGGCGCCCGCGTTGATCTCGAGCATGAGGTCGACGATGTGCTTGAGCTCGATGTCCGTGGTGTGCGGTCCGTGCCAGCTGCCCCAGCAGAGGTGGAAGCGGATCTGGTCTTCGGGCAGGTCGCGCAACGCGTAGTTCAGCGCCTCGACCCGGATGCGCGTGAACCTGCGGTAATCCTCGATGCTCGGCTCGGGGTTGATCTGGTCCCAGTTCTCGGCGATAGACGGGTCGTCGATCTGCAGGATGAGCCCCGCGTCGATGATCGCCGTGTACTCCTCGCGCAACGCGTCGGCCCAGGCCCAGATGTGTTCTTCCTCGGTCGCGTAGTACTCGTTGATGACGCGCGAGCCGCTTCCGGGCGAGAGCGAGGTGATGAAGCCTTCGGTGAGACCGGATGCCGCCAGGCCGTTCTTGAGGTTCGCGATGTCGTTCGCGATCGCCTCCTGGCCCACGTAGCTGAGCGGGCCGGTAGTGGAGGGGAACGGGGTCGCGATTGAGCCCGCCTCGACGCCGTCGGCATACGCCTCGGCGAACAGTCCTCGGTCGCGGCGGTCGGTGAACGAGGTGAGCTGCACGTTGCCCGGGGTCGAGCGCACGGGAGGCGCGCTGAAGATGTTCGATCCCTCGATCGAGAGCCCGGCGACCCGCTGGAACGAGTACGACCACCAGGCGCCGTAGTCGACCGCGCTCGACATCGCCTTGCCGTATTCGCCGTCGCCGGGAACGGTGATCCCGATCGCCTTCTGTCGCGCGACGAGGTCGGCTACGGCGGCGCCCTCGAGCTGGTCGAACTCCGCCGTGCGCGTGAAGGTGAAGCCGTCGGCCTCGAACTCGCGCGCCTCGTTGGCGGCGATCAGTTCGGGCGTGCGGGGGAGGCTGCCGGCGTGGGTGGTCTGGATGCGGTCGGAGCTGTTCAACATGGTGTCACTGTACTTTTTGCGACACCCCGCACCGTAGGGCGACGTCACGCCGCGTAATGCGGCGGAGCGCTCGTCGAAACAACGTCGCAACATGCCGCCATTAGAGTTGGGCCATGGGCGACCTGTTTGATGACTATGGCGCCACCACCACGCGCAGGACTGGCGCGGTAGCGTTCGACGAGATGTTCTCCACGCCGGGAAAGGCGAGGCCGCCCTACAAGGCGCTCCACGCCGCGCTCGCGCAGATGACGCAGGAGGAACTGCGGGGCCGCACGGATGCCCTCGCGAGTTCCTACCTCGCCCAGGGGGTGACATTCGACTTCGCGGGTGAGGAGAGACCCTTCCCGCTCGACGCGGTTCCGCGCGTCATCGAGCAGGCCGAGTGGCTCGAGGTCGAGGCCGGCATCAAGCAGCGCGTCCGTGCGCTCGAGGCCTTCCTCGCCGACATCTACGGCAAGCAGGAGGCGATCAAAGACGGGGTGATCCCCGCAAAGCTCGTCACAAGTTCCAGCCACTTCCACCGCGAGGCCGCCGGCATCGAGCCGGCCAACGGCGTGCGCATCCAGGTCAGCGGCATCGACCTGATCCGCGACGAACAGGGCGGATGGCGCGTGCTGGAGGACAACGTGCGGGTGCCCTCGGGCGTCAGCTACGTGATCTCCAACCGTCGCGTGATGGCGCAGACCCTGCCCGAACTCTTCGTTTCGATGCGCGTGCGCCCCGTGGGCGAATACCCGCACAAGCTGTTGCAGGCCCTGCGGGCCAGTGCCCCCGAGGGCGTCGACGACCCCAACGTGGTCGTGCTCACTCCCGGTGTCTACAACTCCGCCTACTTCGAGCACACGCTGCTCGCGCGCCTGATGGGCGTCGAGCTCGTCGAGGGCCGCGACCTGTTCTGCTCGGGCGGCCGCGTCTGGATGCGCACGACCGCGGGGCCCACCCGCGTCGACGTGATCTACCGCCGTGTCGACGACGAGTTCCTCGACCCGCTGCAGTTCCGCGCCGACTCGATGCTCGGCTCGCCCGGCCTGCTGCTCGCCGCACGCCTCGGCAACGTCACGATCGCCAACGCGGTCGGCAACGGCGTCGCCGACGACAAGCTCGTCTACACCTACCTGCCCGACCTCACCCGTTACTACCTCGGCGAAGAGCCGATCCTCAAGAACGTCGACACCTGGCGCCTCGAAGATCCCGGAGCGCTCGAAGAGGTGCTCGACCGCCTCGACGAACTCGTTGTGAAACCCGTCGACGGTTCGGGTGGCAAGGGACTCGTGGTCGGCCCCGCAGCATCCAAAGAAGAACTGGAGAAGCTGCGCAAGAGCCTGATCAAAGACCCGCGCGGCTGGATCGCCCAGCCCGTCGTACAGCTCTCGACCATCCCCACGCTCGTCGACGACGGCATGCGCCCGCGTCACGCCGACCTGCGGCCCTTCGCCGTGAACGACGGCAAGGACATCTGGGTTCTGCCCGGCGGTCTCACCCGCGTCGCGCTTCCCGAGGGCGAACTCGTGGTCAACAGCTCGCAGGGCGGTGGCTCGAAAGACACCTGGGTCGTCGGACTCGACCCGCTGCAGGTCTCGCGCCACAGCATCCAGGGGCTCGTCGCCGACCAGGCCAGCACCCAGGCGATTCCGATCGTCGCTGCCGAACACGTGCAAGACCACTCGCCGCTCGACGGCCCCAAGGGCAACGGGCAGCAAGAGCAGCAACAGCAACAAAATCAGAGCCGGTTGAGTAGCGAGCGAGGAACGAGCCCGCGTATCGAAACCTCGCCGGTCGACGGTTTCGATACGGGCGCTAGAGCGCCCTACTCAACCAGCGAGACCAACGGAGGGGATGCATCATGCTGAGCCGCATCGCCGAAAGCCTGTTCTGGATCGGTCGCTACATCGAACGATCCGACGGCACCGCCCGCATCCTCGACGTGCACCTCCAGTTGCTGCTCGAAGACCCGTGGATCGAAGAAGACCTCGCCTGCCGGTCGCTGCTGAGCGTTATGGGCAGCGAGGCCCCCGAAGACCAGACGCTGACCCGCGCCGACATCCTCTCGATCCTCGCCGTCGACCGCAGCGAGCCGGCGTCGATCGCCTACTCGCTCGGCGCCGCCCGGGAGAACGCGCGTCGTGCCCGCGAGATCGTGTCGACGGAACTCTGGGAGTGCCTCAACACCACCAGGGCACGGATGCCACGCAAGGTCTCGGGCGACAAGGTGCACGAGTTCTTCGGCTGGGTGCGCGAACGCAGCGCCCTCGCCGTCGGCATCATCGAGTCGGCCACGAGCCGCGACGAGGCGTGGCAGTTCTTCACGCTCGGCCGCAGCCTCGAGCGCGCCGACATGACCGCGCGGCTGCTCGCCACGCGGTCGCTCACCGAGGCCAGCGGCCCGTCGTGGACCACGATCCTGCGCAGCTGCGGCGCGTACGAGGCGTACCTGCGCACGTACCGCGGTGTGCCGAGCGCCACGAATGCGGCGGAGTTCCTGCTGCTCGACCGGCTCTTCCCCCGCAGCATCCTCTTCTCCGTCTCGCGGGCCGAGGCCTGCATGCGCGACATCGAACCGCGGGCCGAGCGCGTGGGCATCTCCGACCAGGCGCAGCGCCAGCTCGGCAAGATCCGCAGCGAGCTCGAGTACCGGCCGATCGCCGAGATCCTCGAAGACCTGCCCCTCCACATGGATAACGTGCAGGCCGCCACGAGCGCGGCCTCGGAGGCGATCCGCCAGCGTTACTTCCCCACCAACGCCGCACCCAGCTGGGTGGGGGAGAGCTCATGAACCGACTTCGCATCAAGCACTCGACCGGTTTCCACTACGGCGGAGACGTGACAGCGTCGTACAACGAGGCGCGGATGCTGCCCGTGAGCGCCGACGGCCAGCTCGTGCTGTACTCGCACGTCGAGATCCTGCCGATCTCGAGCCAGCACAACTACGTCGACTACTGGGGTTCGCGCGTCTCGTCGTTCGAGATCCTCACGCCGCACAAAGAGCTCTCGCTCACCGCGACGAGCCTCGTCGAGGTGCGCCCGCGCATCCACGAGGAGTCGAACCTCGGCTGGGACGAGCTGCGCGCGCTCAGCGAGACCGCGACCGACTACATCGAGCAGACCAACCAGACCCGGCGTACCGATCCGCCCGCCGACGTCGTCGCGCTCGCGGCGGAGATCGCCGGCCGCTCGACCTCGCCGTGCGCGGCCGCGCTCGAGATCTGCACCGTGATCGGCGACGCCGTCGAGTACATGCAGGGCGTCACCGCCGTGACCTCGACCGCGAAAGAGGCCTGGGCCGTGCGCAAGGGCGTCTGCCAGGACATCACGCACATCGCGCTGGGCGCGCTGCGCTCGGTCGGGATCCCCGCCCGGTACGTGTCGGGCTACCTGCACCCGAAACCGGATGCTGCGATCGGCGAGACCATCGCCGGCGAATCGCACGCGTGGGTCGAGTGGTTCTGCGGAGAGTGGCGCGGCTTCGACCCGACCAACCTCATCGACATCGGCGACCGGCACGTGACCGTCGGGCGCGGACGCGACTACAACGACGTGCCCCCGCTGCGCGGCGTCTACGCGGGAGCCCACGGCAGCACCCTCTTCGTGAAGGTGGAGATCACGAAGGAGGCGTAACGCTTGGCAACGCCTTGATCGTGTGGGGCAGCCGGGTGAACGTTGTCGTATGACGAAGACGACGGAGAGCGTCGAGGAAGTCTGGACCGACTTCCACGACGCCGTGAACATGACCGCATCGCAGATCGAGAAATGGCTCGAGACCGACGAATCGAAGTCGGTCGGGCAGAAGGCGTCGGATGGCGCGGAGTCGGTCGGCCACCATTCGGGGCGCAAGATCGTGGCGATCCTGCACAAGAAGAAGGCCGACCTGAGCCACGCCGACATCGAATGGATGCGCAAGGTCGTCGGCTACGTCAAGCGTCACAGCGCGCAGCGACCCGACGGCGACATCGAGCACACGCCGTGGCGGTACTCGCTGATGAACTGGGGCAACGACCCACTGAAGTAGCGAGTTACGCCCGCCGCGCCACCTGCTCTTCGAGCGCCAGGTCTTCTTCGGTCGCGACGCGCCCGCTGTGCGAGAACACGAAGCGCATGCGGCGCTGCGGGTGGCGGTGCAGGCGCAGGTCGTTCGACACGACCATCCAGATCACGCCGACGAGCGCGGCCGCGAGTCCGGATGCGGCGCCGACTCCCAGTGCCCAGCGCGGGCCGAACTCGTTGGCCGCCCAGCCGACGATGGGCGCTCCGATCGGGGTGCCGCCCACGAAGATCGCCATGTAGAGCGCCATCACCCGCCCGCGCATCATCGGGTCGGTCGTGGTCTGCACGAAGCTGTTGGCCGTGGTCATAAACGTGATCGAGGCGAATCCGACGAGGATGAGCGAGAGCGCGAAGGTGAGGAATGTCGGCATCAGCGCGGCGACGGCGCAGGCGACGCCGAACGCGGCCGCGGCGCTGAAGATGATGCGCATCCGCGGGCGTTCTCGCCGTGCGGAGAGCAGCGCACCCGTCACCGAGCCGATCGCGAGCACCGACGACAGCAGGCCGAACTCGCCCGCACCGTGGTTGAACTCCACGCGCGCCATGGTCGCGGTGAAGATCGCGAAGTTGAGGCCGAACGTGCCGATGATGAACACGGCGATCATGATCGCCAGAATGTCCGGCCGTTTGGCGACGTACCGGAACCCTTCGAGCAGTTGCCCCTTCGCCCGGGGAGCCCGCGGCGCGACCCGCAGCTTGTCGCGGCGCAGCAGCGCGAGCGACACGAGCGTCGCGGCGAAGGTCACCGCGTTGATCAGGAACACCCAGCCGGCGCCGACGGCCACCGTGAGCAGGCCGGCCGCGGCGGGTCCGACCAGCCGCGCGGCGTTGAACGACGCCGAGTTGAGCGACACGGCGTTCGGCAGGTCTTTCTCGGAGACCAGTTCGGAGACGAACGCCTGCCGGGCGGGGGCATCGATCGCCGACACCACACCGAGGGCGAAGGCGAACACGTACACGTGCCACAGCTCGGCCACTCCGAACAGCACCATCAGCCCGAGCGCCACGCCCAGCAGGGCCATGCCGGTCTGCGTCGCCATAAGCAGCTTGCGCCGGTCGAAGCGGTCGGCGATGAGGCCCGACCACGGAACGAGCAGCAGCTGCGGTCCGAGCTGCAACGCCATTGTGATGCCGACCGCGACCGCGTCGTTGTCGGTCAGCATCGTCAGCACGATCCAGTCCTGGGCGGTGCGCTGCATCCAGGTGCCGATGTTCGACACGAGGGCCCCGGCGAACCAGAGACGGTAATTGATGCCGCTCAGCGAACGGAACATGGCACTCACTGGTCGGCAAGTCTCCTCAGGATCGGGGCCGCTGCGGCCAGCAGGTAGCGCTCCTCGGTCGTCAGCGCGGCGAGGCGCGACGAGAACCAGGCGTCTCGACGACGGCGGGTTTCTTTTACGAGGCGACGTCCGGCATCCGAGATGTCGATCACGACCTTGCGTCCGTCGCTGGCGTCGGACTCTCTCGTGACGAATCCCTGCTCGACGAGGGCGTTGATGGTGCGGTTCATCGACGGGGGAGTCACCCGCTCGCTCTCGGCGAGCGAACCGAGCGTTCGCGGGCCCTCGTTGGCGAGCTGGAACAGCACGCTCAGCTTGCTGTCGCTCATCGCGTCGTCGGCTCGTTCGGCGCGAACACGGCGCGCGAGACGGAGCACCGTCTGGCGCAGGGTGTGGGCGAGTTCGTTAGTCACGGCAATTAGCATAAACAATTAGCCATGCTAAGTAAATACCGGATGCCACGACTGCGGCATAATCGCAGCATGAACCACAGTGCTGCGACCCCCGTCATCGTCGTCGGATCAGTCAACATGGACCTGCTCTTCACCGGCCTCGCCGCGATCCCGAAGCCGGGCCAGACGGTGACGAGCGAGACGTTCCGCATCGTGCCGGGCGGCAAGGGCGCGAACCAGGCGGTCGCCGCCGCGCGCCTCGGAGCAGACGTGCGCTTCGTGGCATCCGTCGGCACCGACCAACTGGGCGACCAGGCGTGGGCGGCCCTCGAGAGCGCGGGAGTCGGCCTCGAGCACGTCACGCGCGTCGACGAACCGACCGGCGTCGCCGCGGTCGTCGTCGACCGGGCCGGGGAGAACTCGATCATCATCAACCCCGGGGCCAACGCGACGGTGCGGGCCGCGGATGCTGCGGCCATCGCCGAGCGCTACGCGGGCAGCCCGGCCGTCGTGCTGGCCTGCCTCGAGGTGCCCATCGACACGGTCACCGCCTGGGCGCGCATCGCGAAAGCAAACGACTGGACCTTCATCCTCAACCCGGCGCCCGTGCCCGCCGACCCGCTGCCGGTCGAGCTGCTCGAACTCGTCACCATCATCACGCCCAACGACACCGAGCTCGAAGAGCTGGGCAGCATCGCCGACCTGCACGCGGCGGGCATCCCGACCGTGCTGGTCACGCGCGGGGGCGACGGCGCCGACCTCGACCGGGTCGGCGAAGCGCCGCACCACCAAGACGTGTTCGCGACCACGCCGGTCGATACGACGGGTGCCGGCGACTCGTTCAACGGTTCGCTCGCCGCGGCGCTCGCCGAGGGCCAGCCCCTGACCGAGGCGTTGCGGTTCGCCGCGGCGACCGGTTCGCTCAGCACCCGCGCCGTGGGCGCCCGCGACGGACTGCCGACACGGGCCGAGGTCGACGAGCTACTGGGCCGCGTCTAGTCAGTACGATTACCCCAAACGAGGAGGCTACGGTGCCGATATTCACAGCCGCGAGGCGCGAGTACGAGTTCGTCGACGCCGAGGGTGTCACGATCCACTACTACGTGTGGAACGCCGCGAAGCCGCGAGCGATCGTGCAACTCGCCCACGGCCTCGGCGACCACGCCGCCCGCTACGAAGAGCTCGCCCAGCAGTTCGTGCAGAACGGGTACACCGTCTACGCCGACGACCACCGCGGCCACGGACGCACCGGTCTCGCCCAGCACGGCGGCGACCACTCGAAGCTCGGCCAGCTCGGCGACGGCGGCCTGCGCGCGACGCTGGCCGGAGTGCACCAGTTCACCGGAATCATCCAGGCGGAGCATCCGGGTGTCCCCATCGTCTTCCTCGGCCACTCCTGGGGCTCCCTGCTCGGCCAGCAGCTCATCAACGACCACATCGCCGACTTCGCGGCCGTCGTTCTCAGCGGCACCGCCTACCGCACGCCGCTGCACATGTCGGCGGGCGACCTGAACAAGCGGCACAAGTCGCTGGGCACGACCGGGTACGAGTGGCTCAGCCGCGACACCGAGGTCGTGAAGGCGTTCGTCGCCGACGAGCTCACCTTCAGCGCCGACGCGCTCAAGCTGTTCGGCCCGGTCGACGGACTGCGGCTCTACGGCAAGCCGAAAAAACCGCTCGACGCCGATGTCCCGCTGCTGATCATGATCGGCGAAGAAGACTCGCTCGGCGGCGAACGCAGCGTGCAGTTGCTCGCAGAGAGCTACATCCGTCGCGGCGGCCTGACCCACGTCGAGGTCAACGTCTACGAGGGCGCCCGCCACGAGATCTTCAACGAGACCAACCGGGTCGAGGTCTACGCCGACCTGCTGCACTGGCTCGACACCCACCTGCCGGCGACAAGTTAGGCTTTCCTAAGAAATTACGGGAGAGGCGACAACCATGCACGGCGAATTCAAGGTGCCAGGGGGCAAGCTCGTCGTCGTCGACCTCGAGGTCGTCGACAACCAGATCTCCGGGTTCCGCCTGGCGGGTGACTTCTTCCTCGAACCCGACAGCGCGCTCGAGTCGATCAACGATGCGGTGAACGGACTGCCGGCCGACGCCGACGCCGCGCGCATCGCCTCGGCCATCCAGAAGTCGCTGCCCGAGGGCGCCATCCTGCTCGGCTTCAGCCCCGAGGGAGTCGCCACCGCGATCCGTCGCGCGCTGCAGCGGGCGACCACCTGGCGTGACTACGACTGGCAGCTCATCCACGGCGAGGCCGCGCCTCCCGTGCTGCAGATGGCGCTCGACCAGGTGCTCGCCGAAGAGGTCGGTGCCGGCCGCCGCAAGCCCACGCTGCGCATCTGGGAGTGGAACGAGCCCGCCGTCGTCATCGGCAGCTTCCAGTCGGTGAAGAACGAGGTCGATCTCGACAAGGCCGCCGAGTTCGGTTTCGACGTCGTGCGTCGCATCAGCGGGGGCGGCGCCATGTTCATGGAGGCCGGCTCGGTCATCACCTACTCGATCTACGCGCCCGCCGACCTCGTGCAGGGCATGAGTTTCGCCGACTCGTACGCGTTCCTCGACGACTGGGTGCTGCAGGCGCTCAAGTCGCTCGGCATCGAGGCGACGTACCAGCCGCTCAACGACATCACGAGCCCGACCGGCAAGATCGGCGGGGCCGCCCAGAAGCGTCTCGGCAACGGCGCCGTGCTGCATCACGTGACCATGAGCTACGACATGGACGGCGAGAAGATGGTGCAGGTTCTGCGCATCGGCCGCGAGAAGATGAGCGACAAGGGCACGAAGAGCGCCGCCAAGCGCGTCGACCCGCTGCGCAGCCAGACCGGCCTCGACCGTGCCGAGATCATCGAGCGTATGGAACAGACCTTCCAGAAGCTCTACGGGCTCACCGAGAGCTCGATCACCCCCGACGAGCTCGCCAAGGCCGAGCAGTTGGTCGCCGAGAAGTTCGGCACCGACGACTGGCTGCAGCGCGTTCCGTGACCCGGGTCGCGCGGGGAATCACCCTCTCCATTTCTCTCGCCGTCGCGCTCGTCGCGGCGATCCTGCTCTCGTCGATGGTCGGGCAGCTGCCCGTCACCCCCGCCGAGATCGTCGGCTCGGTGCTGCGCGCGCTGGGAATCCAGAACGGCTGGGCGCCCACCGACCAGATCGTCGAGTCGACGATCTGGATCGTGCGCTTCCCCCGCATCGTGATGGGCCTCGCCGTGGGCGCGGCGCTCGCGGTCGCGGGCGCCGTGATGCAGGCGATCTTCGGCAACCCGCTCGCCGAACCCGGCGTCGTCGGCGTCTCGAGCGGCGCGGCCCTCGGTGCGGCCGGCGCGATCGTCTTCGGCGGCACCCTCGGCATCACCGCGGCCCTCGGCAGCTGGGGCATCGCCGTCTGCGCGTTCGCCGGCGGCCTGTTGGCGACCCTCGTCGTCTACTTCGTGTCGCGCGCCAACGGCCGCACCGAGGTCGTGACCCTGTTGCTCACCGGAATCGCGATCAACGCCTTCGCCGGCGCCGGCCTCGCCTTCCTGCTCTTTATGGGCGACACCGCGAGCCGCGAGCAGATCACGTTCTGGCAGCTCGGCTCGCTGAACGGCTCGCTCTGGCGCGAGGTCGCGATCGTCGGGCCGATCACTGTGCTCGGCACGATCGCCGCGATCGTGCTCGGCAAGCGCTACGACCTGCTCGCCCTCGGCGAACGCAACGCCCGCCACCTCGGCGTCAACGTCGAGGCGCTGCGCATCGGCTCGATCGTGCTCGTCGCCCTGCTCACCGGTGTGGCCGTGGCGTTCTGCGGCATCATCGCCTTCGTCGGGCTCGTGGTTCCGCACGTCATCCGTATGATCATCGGCCCGTCGCACCGGCCGCTGCTCGTGGCGAGCGCCGTCGGCGGCGCCGCGCTGTTGACCTTCGCCGACCTCGTCGCCCGCACGATCGTGCCGGGCGCCGACCTGCCGATCGGCATGCTCACCTCGCTCATCGGCGGGCCGTTCTTCTTCTACCTGCTCTACCGGCAGCGCAAGCGCAGCGGGGGATGGGCATGAGCGTCGAAATCGCAGCGACCGGCATCGGCGTCTCGATCGACGCGCGCGACATCCTCGCCGACATCTCCATCGACATCCGGGCGGGCGAGCTGCTCGCCCTCATCGGACCGAACGGCGCCGGAAAGTCGACGCTGCTCTCGGTGCTGAGCGGCGACGTGCGCCCGACGAACGGTGTGGTCGAGATCGGTGGCCGCGACATCCGGTCGGTGCGTCATCTCGAACTCGCCCGCCTGCGCAGCGTGCTCACGCAGGAGAATCAGGTGAGTTTTCCGTTCACGGTCGCCGAGGTCGTCGAGATGGGACGCAGCCCGTGGGCGCGCACCGGATCGCGGGACGACGACGAGCGTGCCATCGCCGACGCGATTAAGGCGACGGATGTCACGCATCTCGTCACCCGTCGGTATACGTCGCTCTCCGGAGGCGAGAAGGCGCGGGTGTCGCTCGCGCGTGTGCTGGCGCAGTCGACGCCGGTGGTGTTTCTCGACGAGCCGACCGCCGCGCTCGACCTCAGGCACCAGGAAGAAGTGATGACGACGGCCGCCGCTCTCGCCCGCGCGGGCCGTGCCGTCGTGGTGGTCGTGCACGACCTGTCGCTCGCCGGGGCCTACGCCGACCGGGTCGCGCTCGTCGCGGCCGGGCGTTTGGAAGCGGTCGGAACACCCGCCGACGTCTTCACCGCCGAGCGGGTCGAACGGGTCTACGGATTGCCCGTCGAAGTCGTGACACAGAACGGCAGACCGGTAATCCTCCCCGTTCGGGGGGCATTTCCCGCCTAAGCTGGAACGGTGAACGGGTGGCTCGTAGTGGGGATCGTTGTTGTCGCGTGCGCTGCCGTCTGTCTGGCGCAGCGGCTCGGCTGGATCGATCTGTCCAATAAGAACCAGAACAGCGGTCCGCGCGGCGGCGTGATGGGCATCGGCGACGAGGTCTTCAACCCGACGCGTCACGAGGCCCAGGTCGAACTCGACCGGCAGACGGTGCTGCCGGCTCCGGCGCCGGTCGCGGGCGACCGCGACCTCGGCGTGTACGGCGGCAAGGTCGAGATCGATCTCGACGACCGCGTGCACGCGCCGGCCGCGTCGGCGTCCGAGCCGCGCCGGTCGCCGCGGCACTAGGCGGGGCGTCCGCGCGCATTGCCGGGACGCGCGCGCACCGGCGCCGCTGCTACGCGAACGCGCGCAGTGCGGCGATCCACGCGGGAAACGCGTCCAGGTGTGCGTCGTGGCTGCCGCCCGCGAGTTCGACCGCTGTCGCGTTGCGGGCCCTCGCCGTCAATTCCGCCCGCATCGGGGCATCGAACATCCCGCTCTCGCCGAAGACGAGAAGGGTCGGTGCGGCGACCCGCTCCCAGTCGTCCCAGGCGGCGCGTGCGTCGACGCCCGCCATGACCGCTGCCATCGCGTCGGGACGAAATCGTGGTCAGAGCCCGTCGGAGCGCCGCTCGAGGCCGTCCACCCACGCGCGCTGCAGGGGCGAGTCACCCAAGAACGCGAGTGCAGCGGCTCGATCGGCGAACGGAGCCGGCCACGACTCGAAGTAGTTCTGCAGGCCCCGTCGAGACCGAGCGTCGCCGTCGCCGCCGACGCCCGCTTCGAGAAGAACCAAGCGGTCGACGAGGTGCGGATGCTTCGCCGCGACGAGCATCGCGGTGTGGCCGCCCATCGACTGGCCCACAAGCGACACCGCATCCCCTCCGAGCCGCTCGATCACGGTGACGATGTCGGCGACGAAAGCGTCGCGCCCGAGATCCGCGGGGGAGCGTGTGCTGTCTCCGTGTGCGCGCTGGTCGACGAGCACGACCCGGCGCGGCGCCAAGGCTTCGGCGGTCTGTTCGAACTCGCGGCTGCTTCCGGCCAGACCATGCAGCATCACGATCGCGGGACCCGTGCCCGGATACTCGTAGATCGCCAGTTCGACACTGCCGTTGCGGACGGCATGGCGGCGGG
>Ga0247811_1000096_pt1 | contig 29978 bp, 31 predicted proteins | sample UWRJL134311R1_FD_189018 | JGI IMG/M metagenome (GOLD analysis project Ga0247811, IMG submission 189018) | Plant litter microbial communities from Arlington Agricultural Research Station in Wisconsin, United States - UWRJ-L134-311R-1 | ecosystem: Environmental > Terrestrial > Plant litter >...
CTGTGCTAATAGGTCTGCAGAGGTAATTGCGCCGTCCATACGACGTGTACGAGCATTGTTGGCCCACTCATCAGCCAGTTCGTTACCAGGATCGCCTTCGTGGCCACGCACCCAGGTCAAGATCGCTTCGGAGTTCTGATACAGGTCGTAGGCTTCTTTGACGATTTCGAGGTTCTTAATCTCGCCGCCTTTTTTCACCCAACCTTTCGCTGCCCAGCCAGGTGCCCATTTTGTAATCACGTTGATCCAGAATTCGCTGTCGGTGAAAATCTCACACTCAGCACCAGCGGCATCTTTCATTGCAGCGATTAACGCCTTGCCTTCCATACGAATGTTGGTCGAGACCAGCTCGTGGCCAACAATCGCTGGTTGCATTTCTTTGATAACGGCGAATCCGCCTGGACCTGGGTTTGGGCTACAGCTGCCGTCGGTATAGTAAATAATCATTAGTCTTTATTTTACACGAGCAGTCTAATTATAGACAGCAACTTGAGTTGCGGTAATTGTGTCACCGTCTTTTGTTCCTACGATAACAACCGTATCATTCACCGCGGGCTTTACGTCTTCGGTGTACTTTGTATGACCGTTCGTCTTGATCGATTGTGTCTTACCACCACCAGCAACAACGATCGTATCGCCATTTACAGAGCTCACGACACCTTGAGTTTGTGTGTATGTCGTCTTCGTCGTTGTGGTTGTCAGACCATCAGATTCGCTTTCGCGTACGGTAAAATCGCGCTCATTCGAAAAGCGCATTCGCTGTTGCGACGACTGTCCTTCGTTAGGACCGCCAATTGTCTGCGTATTTGTATTACCAAAAGCGTGAAAGACCCAGAAGCCAAGCGCCATCATCAACAAGTACAACCCAACAACTCCCAGCACGATCCATAGGACCCATTTTGGTGTCGATTTCTTTGCGACTACCAATTGCTTTGTGTTTTGATCAATTGCAGCTTTGTCGGTATCTTTTACTTCTTTGATTTCTTTATCAGCCATAGTGCCATTTCTCCGTTTATATACAAAGAATACAGTCTTTTTCTGAAAATCGGCTTATTTTTAGACGAGTTGTTATTCGGTGACGCTAATGCCATTCCAAAATGCGACATAATTCGTAAAGTCATGTTTCACGCGTTCCACAGAACCATCTTTCGGTTCTGGGTAGTACCAGGCGCCAAACTGGTTCGTCGCACCATCGACAGTCACGTCATAGTAGCTTGCTTCGCCCTTCCAAACGCAAGTTGTGTGACGATCGTTGTCATCAAAATATTGGCGGTTCAGTGAAGTGGGCGGAAAATACCAATTCCCCTCGATACGGATTAAGTCTTCCTTCGGTGCTTCTGCAATCGTTTCGTTGTTCCAAATAGCTTTCATATATTCCTATTATACACCTGCCGTCACCCGGCAATAAAGCGTAGGCTTATGCCTGCAACAGTTCGTCGATGCTAATGCGGTGCTGCTGGGTAGTGTCGCGGTCACGGACGGTAACGGCGTTATCATCAAGTGATTCAAAGTCGACAACAACACAGTACGGCGTACCAATCTCGTCTTGGCGGCGGTAGCGTTTGCCGATGTTGCCATTGTCATCCCACATGACGTTGCCGTGCTTCTTTTTTAGAGCACTATATACTTCACGCGCTTTTGCAACCAGTTCTGGCTTGTTACGGACCAGTGGTGAGACAGCATATTTTACTGGTGCAAGGTGCACAGGGAACTTCAGGTAGGTTCGTGCGTCACCGTTCACTTCGTCTTCAGTGTAGGCAGCAGACAGGACGGCCATGATCGCACGTTCAACACCAAACGATGGTTCGATAACGTGTGGAACAAATTTTGTGTTCGTTCCCTTGATCGTGTAATCCATATTCTTACCGGCGGCATTCTGAATATTCATTAAGTCAAAGTCGGTGCGGTACGCGAGGCCCAATAGCTCTTCTTTCCCGATAGGAAAATCAAATTCAAAGTCGATGGTGCGCTTGCTATAGTGCGCACGGTCGTTCTCTGGCACTTCCAGCTCGTGCACGTTCTCGTCGGGGAGCCCCAGCGCTTGGGTCCACTTCCAGACTTGCTGGCGCCAGTGCTCGAAAGATTCTTCCCATTTCGCTGGATCAACAAAGTATTCAATTTCCATTTGTTCAAACTCACGTGAGCGGAAAATAAAGTCGCGAGGGCTGATTTCATTACGGAATGCCTTACCTTGCTGCGCAAGCCCAAACGGAAGGTCAGGATAAAAGTTATCGAGGACGTTTTTGTAGTTCGTGAAAATACCCTGTGCAGTCTCGGGCCGCAGGTAGCTAATGCTGTTTTCGTCGTCGACGGGACCAACGTTCGTTTTAAACATCATGTTGAATGTCCGCACGTCCGATATTTCGTTGCCGTCGGGACTCTTCACCTTTTTCTCGCGAATAATTACGTTCATCTGATCCAGGGTCAGACCTTCGGCATCAATGCCAATGTCCTTGAACATGTGATCAGCACGGTAGCGCTGCTTGGTCACGAGGTCTTCGACCAGTGGGTCGGTAAACGTATCAACGTGTCCACTTGCCTTCCAGACTTTTTGGTTCATCAGAATCGCCGCATCGACACCGTACATGTCTTCGCGTTCTTCCACAAACATCTTCCACCACAGCTGCATAATATTTCGCTTCAAGGTCACGCCAAGTGGACCAAAGTCCCATGTTCCGCTTAACCCACCGTACACATCTGATCCAGGGTAGATAAAGCCACGGCGTTTCGCCAGTGACACAATCTGTTCCATCTTTTGATTTTTTTCATTCATAACTGGGCTTCAGTATACCACACCAGTCCTCGGTCATACATTGACTTTTATGCTATTTTTTGGTATAATAGTACTAGCTCTTTCCCAACCCATCCGAACCACATTGGAGGCAGCGTGGCTGCAAAAGTTAGTGTGTACAAGCAGTCCCTCGATGCGGGGAACGATGCCCTCGGCACCGATCCTCACTCAGGTGCTGCGATCGCAGCATTTACGCGCGCAGTTGACGCATCGCCAAATCGGCCAAAGCGTGCAGCCGCCCTACAGATGCTGATGATTGCCTACAGCATGGCTGGCGATCACAAGGTCGCTTTTAGCACGGGTGAAAAAGCGCTCGAGATCGCCACCAAGGATTTCGACCGTGGACGCATCCTGCGCGACCTCAACCTCGCACGACTGCGCTATATCGTCACCCTGAAGGATCTCATTCGGCAGTCAATCGAGCTAGGACTGGCAATCGTCGGTCTGCATAAAAGCATCGCATACCTACTGAAAGATCCGGCGCATGCCCTAGAAGCGAATATGTCTTGGGTTGCGCTCGCACGCACGCTGGACATCGCGGGGCATCGTGATGAGGCAGATCGCATCCTGCGCGCATCCGCTCCGTACGTATTCACCGGCGGTAATCCGATATACGAGCTGAACTTCCTGATCGTCTACGTGGCGATCATGGGGCGCAGTTCACGCAAATCGTTCTACGACAGGATCGCAACGCTCATCGCGCAGACGGGACATACCCGCCGCAACGAAGAGCTGCTACTGATCAAGCTCGGTGGACACTGGTTGTGGCGGTTCGTGCAATCGCACCCTCAGCTCATCCAGCTTGCCGGTCAAGTCGCTGGACGTCTGCGGACACCTTAAGGAAATAGAGCACCACCTAGTCCCGCCCTAAAAAGGCGGGACTTTTCCTTTTGTCACGCTGAGTACAATTAGTACAGCGCAGCGTGTTCGCGCGCGACCTGCAGACAGGCTGGCAGAATCGTGTGTACGCCGCCAATTTGCGCCAAGATCTTCAGCGACCGTGTCGAGATCAGTCGTAATAATTTAATGTGATCGGCGGTAATGTCGCCATTTGGCACTTCGCGTAGGCCTTGCTCACCCACATCGTAGCGGTAGGTTCGATCCAACGTCAGCTTCTCGCCATTGGTATCTACCTCTAGGTTCAGCTGGTGCCCCAGCAGCCCCGCGTGCTTCAAATAGAACCAGGTCTGCGTCAAATCAAGGGCAATCGTCATCGCGTCCAGCCCCATATATACTTCGGACAACATGTCGTACCACTCTGGTTCATCGACGTTCTCGCTGGCGCGTGTTACCTGCTTGATAACAAAGTAGCCGAACTGCAGTCGGTCATAATCTTTCACGATATTGTTATAGTAATGAATCAAGCGGGCAGAAGTTAAAATGCCCAAATCACCTTTTCCTTCACCTAGCACGACTTCGCAAATAGCAAACAGTTCAATCCCACCCGCCAGTTTGCTCTTTTCACGGCGCACACCTTTCGCCATGACGCTTCGGCGCCCTTCAGGGGTCAATAATTGCAGGATGCGATCGGCTTCGCCGAAGTTAGTGCGTCGTAGCACTAAGGCACGTGTTTTCGTTGTTTTCACAACAACACTCCCCTAATTGCTGCAGGTAAGTCATCCAGCTGCATCGTCGTCTTGTCCACAATGCGGCGCACGCCGTACAATGTCAGGTCTTCTAGTTTCAGATTCTCGGCCATGTTAGTACACAAGATAATCGGCACGGTATGGGTGTCGCCGTACGACTGCAGTTCATGCAGCAGTGCAAATGCAGTACTGCCTGTTAACAGCACGTCCAAGATAATAACGTCCGGCTTTACCGTATCAATAGCGACAATCGCTGAGGGTGCGTGCGGTGACAGCGTTACTTCGTAGCCCGCGTTCTTCAAGATTCCCGCTTCTAGTTCGGCCAACCATGGATCGTCCTCTACTAATAAGACTTTTATCGTCGCAGCCATTACAGCAAGCTCAGTTGTTGAGATGCCTGCAGCTCGACGTAGAAGGTCGCACCATCGCGGTGCCGCGTTGCGCCAATCGTCCCCTGCATGGCTTCGGCGAATTGCGAGGCGATGAAAAGCCCTAGACCACTGCTTTGAGGGCGCGCGTGAATCGACTGTGGTGAATGCGTTAATTTCTTTTGCAGCTTCCGCCACATGTCAGCCGACAACGCAGGCCCGTAGTCACGGATCCCCACGCGAACCGTGCCGGCCTTTTTCAGTGCGACGATTTGCATGTGCACCGCCGTCCCGGGCTGGCTATAATACAGGGCATTATCGCTAAAGTTCATAATAATCCGCCGCAACAAATCGCGGTTTGCCACCAGTAGTAGCGGATGCGTGCGGTGGCTGACAGCCAATGAACGTCCATGGGCTTCAAACAAGGGCGCTAGCTCTGTCACGATGTCGCGACACAGTTGTTCGGGGTTAATCGGTTCAACGTCAAACAATGCATCGTCTAGCCGAGCTGAACGGGTGAGATCACTGGTTAAGCGGAGGGCGCGCTCACTAGTCAGCGTAATTTGCTGCACCAAGCGGCGCTGCTCGTCCGTGACATCACCAGCCTCCAATTGAAGCGCCAATTGACGCATCAATGCCAGTGGCGATTTTAGCTCATGCGCCGCCGCAGTTAACGACGAAACTTCATGGCGTGCCACAGTACTCTCCCCTAGCGAACCCTCACGCTTCTTCATGTCCTTAGTTTATCACTGTCACTGGTGTGCTGACAAAGATGAGCATGATTGAATATATCAGAATTAAAGATTTACTTTAATTGTTGCAATTAGTGCGTCGAAATCTGTCTTGAATGTCTCGGCGTCGCTCCGCAGGACAATTGTTTTGTCACGAACCTTTAGGATCACCGCAGAACCACGAATGTTCTTATTGAATGAGCCATCCAGGCGTGTACCATCCTGGTCAGCTATCTTTACGACAGTTGATTTCAAATCACCTTTTTTAACGAGGGCGGTGTACTGGGCAATGACCTTGTCGTAGTCAATCGTTTGGATCGAAACACGCAGGGCATACTGTGTTGCATCGTTAATAGTCGGGACAGATACAGGGTTCAGGTATGCTTCGTACGAACCACCAGCTAGTGCACTCTTGTTGATATACACGCTCCACGTTTTTGGATAGTCAAAACGCAGTTCACCGAAGTCTTCAGGACCGACAAACTGACGGTTTGGTTTCTTGTCCTCGGCTTCGAACTGTGCGGCGTCCTTGTCGGCTTGTGTTTTAACGGCAGCGCTGACGGCGGTCGAAACTTTCGTATCAACGTTATCTTTTTGATCAAAGTAATTCACGAGCGCCCAAATAAGGCCACCCGCAACCAGCACAGTCGTACTGATAAAAATAATACCTACAATAAGCCATGTGTTTGCTGCACCCTTTTCGCCAAGACGTCGATTCATATCGTCATTATACCTTATGCTTTTTTTAGCTGTAAAGGCTGGAATGTATAAAGATGGTACGCATCGAATATATCAACCGGTTCACGGGTCTTCAACGGGCTGGCATGACAGAGTAATTTCAGGGGTCGACCCAGGCGATTTGTTTCGCGCTGCATCACACTAATCAAACGTGACTCGTCACGGCTCACGGCAAATGCATAGACAATTGTGGTGTCATCAGGCAGCTTGGTCGTCCAAAAATTCGCCAGCTTCACACTGATGCGCGTATTGGTAAGTGAAATAAGTTTCGAAAGCCCCACCAGCGCAGGATTGATCTCGAAGCCCACTGCCCGCGCCCCGTACGATGCAGCGATACGCAGGACAATGCCGTCGCCGCTTCCTGCATCTACCAGCACATCTTTTGCGCCAAGCTTGAAGTGATCAAACGCTCGACGAACATATCTACTTTGGCTGGGCACATACGGTGCACCAAAAAAGGCTGCAAACCCAAATAAGACAACTATGACCCCGATAACGGTCCAGATCATTCGTTTTCGCTATCGAATTTTTTCTTGACGATTTTAATATCATTCTTCAGCTTGGTCAGATCTTTCTCGATCTCGTCCGCAAGCTGTTCTGCTTCTTTGAATTTGCTCAGGGCGTCTTCTAGCTTGAACGACGCACCTTGGAACCAGCCAACCAGCGCTGACAGTGCAGTTAGCTTCTCTTGCACAGTCTGATTCTCTTTATTTGCTTCTGACATCTTGTACCTCCGCGGTTATGCTATTTTTAAACGTTTCAATTTCAATGACCGATCCGACTTTCTGTTCGCCGCGTAGTAGTGCGTAGCCGCGCTGCAGGACGTTTTCGGGATTCAGTTGCGCTACAACGACGCGCAGCACCCCTAGCTGTTCGAACGTGTCGTCCAGCTTCTGTTGAATGCGCTGGAATGCAACCGACAGGTTCTCTTTGGTCTGGCGCGAGTAGTTGTCAATGGCCTGTGTCAATAGATACCCAACCGAATTCGCCTGCGCACGTGCACCGCGAATGATCTCTTGCTTGTCCGGCACCAAGATCTGTGCAGCATTGGTTGGTGTCGCCGCCCGAACGTCCGATACCATGTCGGCCAGTGTGTGATCTACTTCGTGCCCTACTCCGACCAATGTCGGGATACGACTCTCGGCGATTGCGCGCACCAGCGGTTCATCGTTAAAGGTCGACAAATCTTCGGCGCTGCCGCCCCCACGGATAATCACCAGGACTTCCGGGAGGATCTCTAGGCTATTAAAGTAGCGGATCGCGCGAATCATTTGATCAGGCGCCGGTACACCCTGCACTTGCGTGTGGGCAACTTCAACGTCCAACCCACCCCAACGCTCATTAATAATTTTGACAAAGTCGGCGTAGCCGGCAGATTCCGTACTGGCGACCACCGCAATGCGCGTCGGAACACGCGGCAAGGCACGCTTTCGTTCTGGGGCGAACAATCCTTCTTTTTCAAGTTTCGCCTTCAGTAGTTCGAAGCCCTTTTTAATCGAGCCTTCGCCCACCGGTTTTACGGCTTTGAGGTTCAGCGTAAAGAAGCCCTTGTTGTTAAGGCGTGGCGAGGCAATGACCAGCACTTTCATGCCATTTTCTAGCGGCGTACGCATGGTGTAGACACTGGCAAAACAGCTTACCAGCGCTTCATCATCTTTCAACTTGAAGCTAATCCATTTTCCTTGGATCACTTTATACTCGGCCACTTCCCCTTCCACTTGCACTACCGGATAGGCGTATTCAAGCGTTTGGTTGGTCAGCGCGACAAAATCACTTACTGAGAGTCGTATTTCGTCCATATTTCAGTACCGTTAATTGATAGAACATGTAGCCAAACAGGATCGTGCCCAGGACCAGCGTGACGCGGGCCAGCAATGTACCCGCAATTGCAACATCTGGTGGCACATTACTGGACGCTAGGAACGCGATCATAATCGCTTCGTAGACACCTGCGCCACCCGGCGTGACAGAGATTGCGCTGGCCAGCGACGAGACACCGAAAGCAACGAACAGGATCGCAGGACTGACTTCGTAGCCCAGGGACCAGAAGGCGATCCAGATCAACGCAACGTCTAGCAGGTTCGCGATCACCGCCCAGACGAACGGCTTGATCAAAATGCGCGCATCACGTCGAATCGACAGATAGTCATCGTGCAGGTCATCAAAGAAATTCAGCAGTACATCCGCCTTGAGGATCTCTGGTCGTTTACCCCGGGTAAATTTCTTCACAACTTTATTCGCAAACTTCGTCAGGCTATGCGATACCTTCTTCATGCGGCGGGCATTGCCGATGACGAAGATCGTAAAGAACATGACCGTCACACAGATCACGACGATCAACGAACTGAGCAAGATAATAACGCGGTCAATCCGACCATCAATCGCCAGGAACACCACTGCAATAATCAACAAGATCACGAACGAGACGAAGGTCAGCATAAAGCGGACGATCTGCGACATCGTCGAGCGACTTGGCTTCACGCCAAACTTACCCAGCACCCATCCTAGGTACGAGAACCCGGCTGCCCCACCGCTCGGCAAGATGTGATTGACGAAGTTCAACTCTAACGCAATCCGGGCGACGCGCCAACGCGAGACGTCCTTTAGATCACCTTTCGAGCGCAGATACGAGAAGATCATACCGCCTGTTGCATAGTAGCTCAGCAGCTGCACAGGTATCAGTAACGACAAGATCCACAGGTTCACATCATCCAGCAAGCGGTAGGCTTTAATGATCTCGGGCCACGCAAATATCACCACAATCGCCAGCAGTGCCAGCGTGATAATTGTTAACCATCCCCTAAACGACATCTTTTTCATACACCTCCAGTATATAACAAGTGATACATCAGGTATACTAAAGCAATGCACATCGCCATCTTAGGCCGCCAGCCAGCCATTTCAATCGCCGAACTTGAACAAGTGTACGGTGACGTCAGCTGGTTCTCGGACATCAGCGCCCTCGTTCAGCCCCCACAGGAGGCTGACTATATCGACATCCAGCGCCTCGGTGGCACCCAAAAAGCCGGCCTCGTCGTCCTGCAGGTCCCTGGCCGCGATTGGCGCGCCGCCTCTGCCAAGATCGTACAGCACTACTCGACCGCCTGGGCAAAAAAAGATGGCAAAATTACACTTGGTATTAGCGCCTATGGCTTCACCGAAGGACCGCGCGACATCCAAAAGACCGGCCTGGTCCTTAAAAGTAAGTTAAAGCCAACCGGCACCAGCCTGCGCCTCGTCCCCAACCAAGAGTCGATCTTATCCACGGCCACCTCGCACCACAACAAGCTTGGCCTATCCGATAACAAAGTCGAACTGATCGTCGTCAAAGGCCAATCCGGCATCGTCATCGCCGAAAGTACCGGTGCCCAGAACATCACCGCCCTCGCCGCTCGTGATCAAGGCCGCCCTCGCCGCGACGCCTTCGTCGGCATGCTGCCACCAAAGCTCGCCCAAATCATGATCAACCTCGCCGGTCCACTTGTCGCTGATCCTGATGGTGGCCTCGTGCAACCGCGCATCCTCGACCCCTTCTGTGGCACCGGGACTATCCTGCAAGAAGCCGGCCTGATGCGTTACGCCGTCTACGGCACCGATTTAGCTGAAAAAATGATCCGCTTTAGCCGCGACAACATCAACTGGCTCCAAGACAAAGAAAACCTAAAGATTGACTGGCTCCTACACGAAGGTGATGCTATGACAGCCGAGTGGCAAGGCCCTATCGACGCCGTTGTTGCTGAAGGCTACCTCGGCCAACCATTCAGTGCGCCGCCATCGAACTCAAAACTAACCGAAGTCCGCGGGAACACCAATCACATCCTCTCGTCTTTCCTCCAGAACCTTGCACCGCAAATCAAGTCCGGTACCCCTGTCGTCCTCGCCGTTCCAGCCTGGAAAGACACTGAAGGCCACTTTACACACCTGCCCCTCGTGACAAAAGTCGAAGACCTCGGCTACCAGTACGTCCAGTTCCGCAACATTCGCAGCGACCAGCTGCTGTATTTCCGCCCCGACCAAGTCGTTGCTCGCGACATCCTCGTGCTCGTGAAGAAATAATTACTACACCACTTTTTTGACAAAAGGTATATACTATACACAATATGTTGCAGCCATCGTCTGAATACCAGCAACGTCTTATAGCCCATGATATCGAATATGGGTTTACTCCGCTGGAAAAAAGCGTCCACCAATCCGAGATGCGTCGCATGCTCCTAAAAAAGGCCGGTGGCGCCCTCCTGACGATCACCACAGTACTGGGTGTGCCCGTTAGTTTCTACAGCGCAGATGTCCGCGCTAACCAAACAGCCAACGCTGATGCCTCAATTGGTCTTAACTTCATAGCCGAAGCCAACGATGAAGCAAATAATCACGCAGCAAACGTATTCGTTGCCGGCGTCAAAACCCACGACGCAGATTATCCAGCCAGTACTCTCAGCAAAGACATCCAAACACTCGCAGATGGACAGACATGGTCAGTAGATGTAGGCCGAGCGACACTTAACTACAACAAAATGGGCCAACTGCTGATCGACACAGCCGACAAAGAAGGCGTCACCACCCTCAGGCCCGTTCTTGAAAGTGCCGGTGATGGCGCACTCAAAGCCTTCGAGTACGTCCAAGCGCACTCTGACATCATCGTCGATCTATGGGTCCTGATTGCTGGCCCCGACGGCGTCGGTACGCTGCGCCAAGCCAGCAAAGAACAAATCGCGCTACTTGAAGCCCTCGCCCGTTTCCCAGAAGCCGTCGACTCATCATACGTGCGTCGCGCGGTCGAGCTTTTCGGCTTCCGTATTGACCAGTTTACCCAAGGTAACATCTTCGAAAATATCGGGAACTTTATCAAGACAAATAATGATATCACCGACGACATGGAGAGTAACAAGCTCACCAGTACTAAACTCATAGCAGAACAAACCCTCTCTATTCAGTCGAGCGATCTTGAGACACGCTTCAAAAACGCAGGCGACTTACCCGATGACGTTGTACACCCCACAGTTCTTTACCTCATCATCCCCGACGATACGGTAGTACACGGTGAGAAAGCCGCTTCACAGATGCGATCATATGCCGACCCCGCCCATATCCACTTCGTTACCGATACTGTAGAAGGTGGCGTCCACGCAATGCCTTCCCTGTCCAAAAAAGGCTACGCCGACGCAATTACGCGTGTAAAAGACGACGTACAAGAAAGCATGATCGAGCAACATTACCTCGCCGGCATGAATAAATACAAAGGCTCAATCTCAATCAACCTCGTCCCCGAGTCCGACTCACCATCCCCTTCAGAGGACCTCGCAGATGCATTCTTGGTCCAGCCAGATGATTATCCTAGCAAGCCGTAACCCAGTACCGCTGCGGCACCATATAAAAGACAGATTCCAATAACAGCAGCTCGTTCCAGACTGCTCAGCCGCCCTACCACTGTTAGGACGCTCATTCGTTTACGCGTTCGTTGGTCTTGCATGATCCCTCCTTAGTACGTCTGCATACGTTTCTAGCGCGGGGTACACAAAACCCGCCGCTAAGTAGACCTTGTTTAAGGGTCCCATGTAAGTTTCCCTACATGACGCGTAAACGAACCTGAACGACGGGATCAGTATTGTTTACGCGTTTTTTCACCATACCACCTCTTATTTCGCACCCCCGTGCGGGTATCCGAAGACATGGGTTAGGCTATTTGCCGAATTGTTATTGGCACCGAAATGCTACCCATAATTGTAGCATAGCGACAATTAACTTCTTCTTAACAAAATAGCCACCCCTCACCCCTTGACTATTACCCTTCTTTGACGTACAATTGAACAGATTGAATGAGCCATTCCAAAAGGACTGGCCATAAGGAGTAAATAATATATGTCACACGTAAAAGCTGGTGGTTCAAGTAAAAATAACCGCAACAATGCCGGACAACGTCTTGGTGTCAAACGCTTTGGTGGCCAGACAGTTAACACTGGTGAAATTCTTATTCGCCAAACTGGAAGCACTAAAGTTGCCGGACCTGGTACATTTATCAGCCGTAACTTCACTATCCACGCTGCAAAAGACGGTATTGTTACTTTCTCAAAGATTAAAAAGACTCGTTTCACAGGTAAAACTGCACAACGAACACAAATCAGCGTTATTTAATACCGCTCCACTTATAAAATAACCTCCGCATTGTGCGGAGGTTATTTTTTGATAAGGAATATAGCCCCGCTTAACTATGCAGTCGTAGGACCGTGTCTTGAATTTTTGCACTCATGCGAAGTGAATAGTTATCTTCCGCAACCACACGTAGTCGTTGTGCGAGGCCGCGCAGTTCGCCGCCATCAAGCATGCCTGGATTTGTTCGCAGTATGTCTAACTGTCGAACGACAGCCTCAAGGCTATCTACCTTTTCAGAGATAGTCTGCTTCGCTTCTGTAACGCCTGGCAGGTCGCTCAATTCATTTGGATATTTCGTGTGCAGTAATGCTTCAAGGGGCTCTGTAATTTCGGCTGTAATACGTCCGCCAAGGATCGCGTCAACCCTGGTGTGGATATCGCGCATATCCTCCGTCACGCGGTTTAGAACTGCCGCTGACATCTCACTTGTGTAGGCAGATTCATCAACGCTGTCAGCGAGTCGATTTAGCTCTATAGAGCCTTCGTCGGCAATCTCAAGTTTACTAATTTCATTGTCGATTTCAGCCGCGCCACGCTCAAGCTGTATCAGTTCGCTATCAATGTCTATTGCCGGTTTCTCGGGTGTTTCAGGTGTCGCTTCCGCAACAGATGGTTCGGTATCGATTGCCACGATATTTCGAGCACTCTCAGCGCCAAGGGTTCCGGCCGCAATTGGCGCGACGACTTCGACGGGAACGCCGTTTTCAAGTTGGGCAACCTCCAGCATATCGAAGGTTTCTTCGGCCAAGTCTTCACTCGCCTTTTCGTGCAGTATCTCTGATGGCGTCAGCGCTTCTGCGCTTTCAACAGGCGACTCGGCAGGTGCATCGGGTTGTACTTCGGCCTGCGATCGTACGCTCGTAAAGAAGTCTTCCTTATCCACGGTTACGACTTTCGCACCGACACCTTCAACAACGACAGCCAGGTCGCCACCAAATTCCAACGCGTGTTCCTGCATAAAGTCGGCGACTTCGGCACTCTCGGGATCAGCAGTACTCAATGACGAGAACTGTTCAGGTGACATCGTAATAGCATACGGTGCAGGGACTTCACTAAATCCGGCGGGCGCTTCCACAGCAGGTACCTCGGGGGTAACACGGTGAGCCATCTTCATATCGTCCAGGTCTGCATCATCGGCATTGCTGTCAGCAATGATGCTTTCAATAGATACAGGTGCTTTTTCGGCAGGTGCTGCCCAAGGTGAAGTTTCGAAATTGCTCATGTGGTGTGGTGCTCTTTTTTTGTTTTAGTGGTATTTACATAAACTATAGCATAACCTTAATAAAAAAGCAACCCCTGCCACGGTGGGCAGAGGCTACTTGAAAGTACCAAAGAAGATTAGTGTTTCACGTCCCCTGTCCAGCCCAATACACTAGCTGGGTTTGGTGGCATCGGTGTGACAATAGCGCCAGTACCGAACTTACCGACGCGCTGTGCTGCCTGTGCAGCTTCGGCCGCATCCGTCGCTGCCTGTTCGGCAATGCGTTGATCGTGCGCCAGCTGGACGCTCTCTGGCATCGGCGGGATCACAAATTGTTCTGCCGCAACGACAGGAGTTGGTTCGTAGCCAGGGATGCTTGTGATAATTTCTGGTTTCGGTGCTTCAGGACTCATATGAATCTCCTATTCTTGTGGTTTTTCGGCTAACATACCAAGGTGGAATTTGACGCGTTCGATAACGTCGCCGATAACGACCTGTGATTTGACAAGGTAATCGTTTACGCCGAGTGATTCGGCGCGTTCTTTGTCTTTTGGCTGGCTAAGTGCAGTCAACATAATGACGCGGATCTGAGCTGTCTCGGGCGTATTGCGCAGGATGTCCAGGACATCGAAGCCGCTGATCTTTGGCATCATCGCATCCAGTAGGATCAAGTCAGGCTTGAACTTCATGGCAGCAGATAATGCTTCTTCCCCGTTGTAGACGCCTTGTGTCTCGAAGCCTTCAAGGTCGAGGCGAGATTTGTAGACTGATGCGAGTGCTTCATCATCTTCGACGAGCAGAATTTTCTTACGAGATTGTGTGTTGGCGTCCATATTGTTTCAATTGTACTACAGCGTGAAGGGAAAGCACAAGCATTGCGCTCCCCCGTCACATCTATTGCAGCAGCGCCTTTGCTGCATCTAGCTGTGGATCGCGTCCGGCGTTAATGTCGTCAGCGGTCAATGTTGCTTCGGTATCGACTTTAATACCTTGCTTTGAGATGTTGTTGCCCTTTGGCGTAAACCAGCGTGCGATGGTTACTTTAAGCTGTCCACCTTCGGGTAATGCTAGGAGTTTCTGCACGCTCCCCTTACCGAAGGTCTTTTCACCAACCAGTTTCGCAGCACCGTAATCTTGCAACGCACCGGCGGTAATTTCGCTGGCGCTGGCACTACTGCCGTTCACCAGAACTGCTGTTGGCACACCTTCAAGGATCGGATCAGTGCCGGATTTCAGTTCATCAACGACAACGCCGTTCGTTTTCTCGGTTACAACAACTTTATCGTTTAGCCACAGGCTCAATACGTCTTGTGCAGCCGTCACATAGCCGCCACCGTTGCCACGGAGGTCCAAGATGACCGATTTCACACCCTGAGCCTTGAAGCTCTGCGCAGCTTGCCGTGCGAGGACGCCCGTTTCGTCGTCGAAACGCGTAATCGTCATTGTGCCGATGCCGTCAGTCACGCTACTGTAGACACTTGGGTTTGTAACCGTTGCGCGGGTAATTGTGAACTCTTTTAGTTCCGTATCACGCAAAACAGTAAGTTTAACCGTCGTGCCAACGTCGCCGCGGACTTTTTTCGCGGTATCACTGACAGTTTGTTCAGCTGTCACCTCTTGGTCGTTTACCTTCACGATGATGTCCCCTGCCATGATGCCTGCTTTTTCAGCCGGGTTGTCCTTCAAGATGCGCAGTGCGGTAATGGTACCGTTACGCAGTCCGAGCTCAACGCCAATCCCACCGCCAATGGTGCCAGAAAGTTCGTTCTCGAACTCTTCGGTCTCGGCCTTGTTCATATACACGGTATAGTCATCACCCAGTGCTGCGACAAGGCCTTTATTCGCGCCTTCGATCAAGCTTTGGTCATCAACTTTGCCATCATAGTTAGCTTTCAGCTCTTGATAGGTCTTTTGCAGGCTCGACACGTCGAGCGTTGCGGCGCTGGTCTTGATGCCGACAATCGGTGCAATCACACCAATGATCTGGGCATTGAATGTCCCCGCGACGTAGCCCAGTCCCAGGATAATAATCACTGCGAGTGCTTTGAGACTTGTCGGAATTGGACGTTGTTGTTTGCGACGTTCGGTCGTGTGTGTGTGTTCGGCCATGTACTGTAAACTCCCCTTTGTTTGCTCCCTTAATTATAGCTCATCCGCATTCAGGATACCTTATGAAAGTTATGGTTTGCTTAAAACAGCGAGCGTGTAGTTGAAGCGGATAGCTACATTCAGTGTCCCACTCCGATACGCGGTCATAAAACCCTCGTAATTTTTTTGTATCTTCCGTAACTCGCTTCGCTCAGACATACTCAGATAGCAATAAAAATTACGAGGGTTTTATCCGGTATCGTCACAGGACACTGAATGTAGCTATCCGCTTCAGCCGCGCAATCAATGCTCTTAGCATGCATCGCTTTCGCGAATTAATCCCGAATGCGGGGATGAGGCAATCTGTGATCCACCCAAATAAAATAACCGGCAAACGTATACGCTATCTGAGTATGTCTGAGGCGTAAGCCGAGTTACGGAAGATACGATACGTTGTCGGTTGTTTTATGGTGCGGTGGTGAGTGGATTGCTGAATGCCCGCATTCGGGATTAATTCAGGGGAAAGACAGGTGCCTAAGGCTTAGCGTACTGGTTGAAGAAGTTAGCAGAAAGCCACATCTCACTGTAATACCCGTAGCCAGCGCCGTAGTCATAGTTGTACTGCGAAACAAGGATCTTGCCGCCATCAACTGCTTCAACGTAAGCGGTGTGACCCGGGTTGCCCCAGAGTGATCCGACGGAACCAGCTTGTGGTGTCCCACCAAGGTTTGTCCAACCGTGACGGCTGACAAGTGTTTGGGCTGTTTGGCCACCGTTACCTAGGTTGTTGTAGTAAACGCCAGTTGCTTTTGCAACGCGGTATGCGACGTAGCTGACACATTGTCGGCAGCCGTAGCCGTGACCATCGCCACCATTACCGTCAGAGCCACCAGTCGACATATAGCCGGACATACGACAGTTTGAGTCATTCCATGGGTAGCCAGGCAGTGAGCCAGCATCAACCAGTGAGTATCCGCCAGTTGCGTTCGAACGAGCGCGCAGTGCGGCTTGTGCTGCTTTCGCTTCGTTAATCGCTGAGGCGTTCTTGCCAATCAAACCTTGATAGTTTGCTTCATCATTTTGTGTTTGTGCTAATAAGTTTGCTTGTTCGCTTTCTTTTGCAGCGATGCCTTCGAGGGCGGTCTTTTGTTGGGCTAAGACTTTTTCGACTTCAGCTTTTTGGCCGTCGAGTTGGATCTTCAGCGTCTTCACTTTTTTAATCGTGCCACTGAGTTGGTCTTTGACAGAACTGCGGTACTCTTGCTTGTCGAAGAAGTCGCCGATGTTACCGCTACCGGCAAGCATTTCGATTGGTGATACTTCGTCGCTGACATAGAGGTTCGCAATAGTTGTACCAAGGGCGTCTTGGTTGTCTTTAATTTCTTTTTCGGTCGTTGCGATGTCGATGACCAACTTGTCGTATTGTGCTTGGCTCAAGTTAACTTGAGCTTGGAGTGCGTTCTTTTCGTTTGTAATCTGCGCGAGGGCAATCGCAAGTGTCGCTGCTTCACCATTGAGGCGATCAGCTTCGGCTTGGAACTGTGCCATTTCGCGGGTGAGTGACGCGATTTTGTCGTCAAATTGGTCAGCGGATGCAGGACGAGAAAATGGAACAACTGCAATGACCAGTGCGAAAACGGTAAGTCCCAGGAAAGTAGCCCTAGTGAATTTGGCAAAACGCGAGCGTGAGACTGGTGTGGTGGAGCGCAGTTTCATATCTGTCTCAACTGTAGCATAAGCACGATGCTTCGTCAAGGCTGTTCCCTTCCCTATAGCTTCAAGTAGCGGCGGGTCGCCATCAGAGACGAAACGATACCGATTAGCGCACCAATCAAGATCATCGCCAGCAGCACGAAGCCGGCAAAATAAGTGAACAAGTCGAGAGTTGGTTGCAAGTTAATGCCGTAACTTAACAATCCCGGTGCGGCAAAGAATAATAACGAGTAGCCCATCGCGCTGGCGATGATTGCGGCAAAGAAGCCATAGACAATCGCTTCGACGACGAACGGTCCACGGATAAACGAGCGTTCGGCACCGATCAACTTCATCATTTGAATTTCCTCACGGCGGTTAAAGATGGCCATGCGGATGGTATTAAAGATGATCAGGGTCGAGATCGCCACGAAGATGATGCTGGCGCCAATGCCGGCTTTTTGCGCGAAGTCCACTGCCCTACTGATCGTCTGCAGGGTTGCGCGACGGTCGCCCGCGAATGACGGCGGGTGGCTTGGGTCGGTGTTAGCTTTCACCAGTGGGTTGCTCTCTACAAAGGATTGGAGCTGCTTGGTATCATTGATGTCTTTAATCTTGATGCTAATTGTCCACGGCAGTTTGTTAGTCGCCTGCGTCACGGCTTCGAGTGTATCGGCGCTGGTTTTGTTGTCCTCGATGAACTTCGAACGGGCTTGTTCGGGAGTTTCTAGGTTCACAGCCGTTACAGAAGATAACCCCTTGATGCCGTCGACGACTTTATTGACGTCGTCAGGTTTTGCTTCCGTCACCAGGTAGACGGACATGTCGATCTTGTCGCGCACTTGGTCGGCGGTGTCCACTAGGACATTGCGTGAGGCAAAGCTCACAAATACCACCAGCAATGTAATGGTCATAATAGCGGTTGCAGCAATCGTCAGCCAGGCGTTACGCGTGAAGTTATTCACACCGTAGCGGCACATACGCATAAACGTCACCCATTGGCGGCGGTGGCGCTTTTGCTGCGAAAAGCTTTTTGAGTCGAGTTTTTTCTTGCCCTTTGCCATATTACTGTCTGTAACTTCCTTCAGCTTGATCGCTGGTAATTTTGCCGCCTTCGATCGTGATAACACGTCGTTTTAGTTTGTTCACGATCTCGGCGTTGTGAGTTGTCAGCAGTACCGTCGTGCCGTATTTGTTGATCTTTTCCAGCAGACGGACGATGTCCCAGCTGTGCTTTGGGTCGAGGTTCCCTGTTGGCTCATCGGCGATGAGGATCTTTGGTTGACGAACCACAGCACGGGCAATTGCAACACGTTGACGTTCCCCACCAGACAGTTGGCTGGGGAAGTTCTTTTCCTTACCGGACAGTCCAACGAGGTCGATGACCTTCGGGACGGTATTTTTGATCTCGCGACCGGTCATGCCGGCAATTTCCAGCGCAAAGGCGATATTTTCAAAGACGGTGCGCTGTGGTAATAGTTTGAAATCTTGGAAGACGACGCCGATTTTGCGGCGCAGCATAGGGACTTGGCTGTCCTTTAGCGTGTCGTAATCGATACCACCGACCACGATTTTGCCACTAGTTGGCTTCTCTTCGCGTGTTAAGAGTTTCAGAAGAGTTGATTTGCCGGCACCAGAGGCACCAACAATAATCACGAATTCGCGGGGTTCAATAAACAGACTCAACCGACTTAACGCCGGTGCGATGTCTTTACCGTATGTTTTCGTTACCCTATCTAACAGAATCATTGCTAGGTTTAGTATAGCATAAACGGGACGGTGGAATATCTGCAGATACGAAATTTCAACGCACGATTTTAGTCATGGATGAGTCCGAGAAGTTGCGCCTTGTGGGCGCAGCTTCTCGGTAGAACTCAGTCCTCTTTTTCGGGCGACGGCGGCAGCGGCAATCGCTGCACTATCGTTCGATCGAAACCTCTCGAGTCGCGCACGATGAATGAGACTTGCCTGATGACGAATGCGGGATCAGGTACTTCGATCTGGACAGTTACTCGCCCACCCACGTGGTGTTCACCAGATATGGAAAGGCCTTTTACGCTTAACGCATCAGATGTGCCAAAGGACACCACCAGTGGGATTGCCGTAGGTGGTGCCTCGATCGCGTCGCCACGTAGCAACTCGATGACCTTCTGACGTGTTCGCGGCAAGTCGGCGCCCAAATGCACCAGCACCTGCGCGCCAATGCCTTCGCCCTCTCGAATGACACCCAGCAGGATGTGCTCGGTGCCGATGTAGGTGTGCCCTAGCTGAAGCGCTTCGCGAAAAGCCAGCTCGAGCGCTTTCTTGACGCGAGGGGTAAACGGGATCTGCCCATCCACCTCTTGCTGACCTTTGCCGATGATATCCAGGACCTGGTCCCGTGCGCCATCGAGCGAAACACCCAGCGACAGCAATGCTTGCGCAGCTACCCCCTCGCCTTCATGTATCAGTCCCAGCACGATGTGCTCGGTACCAACGTAGTTGTGATTAAGCAGCTTTGCTTCTTCTTGCGCCAGAATTACGACGCGACGTGCGCGATCGGTGAATCTTTCAAACATAGCCCCTCCAAGGGTTGTTGTGTGTACGAAAAAGAGAATTGTGTTCTCCGAGGTATAAAACCTCGTATGTAGAGATATTCGCATATAAAAGAACACTTCCCCACCAGGGGTAGTGTGACTACTTTAAACTGCTTCTCATCGCTACGCAAGCATAGTCGATATATCTAGGGATACGAAATACAACATGAGTTATCGAGAGGGCCGCACCTTATACAGGCGGGCCCTCTCGGCGAGAACTTAGTACTTAGCCAACATGCTCGGGTCGGTGACCTTTACCAGCATCTCAGTACGATCAACTCGCAGTGAGTCGAAAAGCTGTTCGATGTTGATATCGGTAGTCACGAGCAGCGAAGTCAGCAAGTGCCTTGGCTCTGCATCTGTTGCTGTCGGATCTTGTTGCGCGATCATAATCGCGGTCTTGATCACGGCAATGGCAAGCACTGTGTACTTCTCGTTGAGTCGCTTGCCTATCTGAGCCGTGTGCATGTGACGCACGATCGCCCATACCTTTTCGTACGTAATGCCGAAGGATATCAGCACGTCGTACGCTGGTCCACTCCCCTGCTTCAGCAGTCCAAGCAGGATGTGCTCGGCTCCTTGCACGGGGTGGTGCATCCGCACCGCTTCGTTAGCTGTGAGCGAAAAGACTTCATCCGTCTCTGGCGCTACATGGCTAAACGTCTGGGGCACTTGCTGATCTGTCTGCACTGCTACTCCCTTGATTGAATGGATAAGAACATGTGTTCTCCGAGGTTTGAACCTCGTATCTATAGATATGCCAATGAACATCTCGAATTGAATCGATGATTCATATATTATATCACACTTAAGCTAAAAAAGCAATATATCGGTTATTCTTTGGCGGGCGCTTCGAGGTAGGCTTCCATAAAGGGATTCAAGTCGCCGTCCAATACCCCTTGGGCATTGTTGGTTTCGAATTTAGTGCGTGTGTCTTTGACGAGGGTGTATGGGTGCAGGACATAGTTGCGGATCTGGCTGCCCCAGTTAGCCGACTCGCCTGCCTGCAATTCGGTAATAGAGCTAGTGTGCTGATCTAGTTGCATCTGGGCCAGTTTCGAACGCAGGATCTTCATGGCGGTCTCACGATTTTGTAGCTGCGAGCGTTCGTTCTGGATCGCTACAACGATACCGGTCGGAGCATGGGTCACACGCACTGCGCTATCAGTTGTATTAACGGATTGGCCGCCGTGGCCGCCGGCGCGGTAGACATCAATTTTCAGATCTTTATCGTCAATCTTGACCTCATCCGGGGTGTCGATTTGTGGCAAGATTTCGACGAGTGCGAAGCTGGTTTGACGAAGGTTGTCGCTATTGAACGGACTGAGGCGCACTAAACGGTGCACACCGTTTTCACTGCGCATTTTGCCATAGGCAAACGGACCGACGATTTCGATCACACTAGATTTAATCCCAGCCTCTTCCCCATTCGATCGTTCGATGGTAGTTGCAGACATGCCATTCTTTTCAGCCCAGCGAAAATACATGCGTTCCAGCATTTCAGTCCAGTCTTGGGCGTCAGTGCCACCGACACCGGCGCTGAGGCGAAGGATCGCATTGTGATCGTCGTACTCGCCGTCAAACAGCAGGTCTTTACGCATCGTCGCAAACTCTTTTTCCAGCGCAATCACCTGACCTTCGAATTCGCCGAGCAGACTATCGTCATCCAGATCCATGAGCTCGACCATGTCGGCCGTTTGGGCCTGCAGCGTCAGCCATGGATCGACAAGCGATTTCATCGCAGCGAGTTGTTTGCTTTTCGCCTGGGCATCAGTTGGATTGTGCCAGACTTCTGGTTGTGCCAGTTGGTGTTCAAGGACCTCGATTGCAGCATTTTTGGAATCAATCGCCAAGCGGCCCAAGGCGGCATCTACTTGGGTATTCAGTTCTTTCAGTCGTTTTATCAGAGGTTGCATCACCTTTACTATACAGTAAATCCTGGCACACTCTTACTTTACCGTTGAAAGATTTATAAGTTCTTAACTGCAGCTACAAACTGCTCACCGCGGTCAGCGTAGTTCTTGAACATGTCAAAGCTGGCTGCTGCGGGACTGAGGATCACGACATCACCGGGTTCGGCGTGTGTTGCGGCGACTCGGACAATCTCGACGATATCCTTTGCATCGACTCTATGCACCAACCCTTGATCTTTATCGGTCAACAAACTAGTGATGCGCTGACCGTTTGCGCCAATCGAAATAACCGCTTTGACCGAATCACTTTCGGCAATCGCTGTCGCCAGTGTAGTATAGTCGCCACCCTTGTCGGCACCGCCAACGATCACAATTTTGGGCTGAGCAAACGATGCGATTGCCGCAACGGTGCTGGCTGGCGTGGTTGCGATACTGTCATCGTAGTACGACACTCCGTTCACATCACGGACGAATGCCAGGCGGTGTGGCAACCCGGTAAAGCCTTGGAGGCCGGCTTCGATGCTCGCAGGGCTCTGCACATATTTCCAGACTGCATCAATGGCAGCGATCGCGTTTGACTGGTTATGTGCCCCTGGTAACTGAAGTACTTCAACTGAACACAATTTTTGTTCACCATTATAGAAATGCCCATCACGAATATGCGCAGTCTGTTCACCGGGGTAGCCGACAGTTGTCGCTGGTGAGGCTTCGCCGATTGAACGAGCGTACGGGTTTTCTTGGTTATATACGAGGATATCCCCTGCTGCTTGGAACTTTGTGATATTCGCCTTGGCTGCTACGTACTCTTCCATGCTGGCATGGACATCGAGGTGTTCTGGTTCGATAAACAAGACAACGGCGGTGTGCGGTGAACGTTCAATGTCCCATAGCTGGAAACTCGATAGTTCATAGACGACGATATCGTCTGGCTGGATCTGTGACAGCACGTCTAAGGCGGCGACACCGATATTTCCGACCAACCACACCTTACGACCCGCTGCCTGCAATATAGAGGCGATCAGGCTGGCAGTCGTGCCCTTCCCTTTTGATCCTGTGATACCAATAATATCAGCGGGGCATGTGGCGAAGAACTCATTCGTCACAGACCAAATCTTGCCGTCAGTTGTAATGTGATCGGGTGCGAGTCCAGGACTCCGAATCACCAGATCAAACCCGTTCAATTTTTGCAGTGAACCGGAGCCAAGTAACACATTGGCACCAGCAGGTACCGTAAATTTCGGTGCGTCAGACTCATCAACAATTGTTATGTCATTTGCTGGGTCAGCACCCCAGTAGGCATAACTTGCTTCACCTTCGACGCCGTACCCTGCAATTGCAATCTTCATACTGCTTATTCTAACCCTCTATCAGATCTTTTGCGAATAAGTCGTAGTGTTTTTGCAGCGCATCCTTCTCGATGTTGCCGATCCCACCAAAGACCCAGATGCCGCTTGCGAGGAATTCTTTCAACAGGCCCTGAATTTCTTCGACGGTGGTGCCGTTAATAAGTGCGGGCATCGCATCGACGTAATCGATCTTGCCGGTATCGTAATAGACGTCGTCGTACCAGCTGACGAGTGATTTGACGGTTTCAACTTCCATCTGCGCAGTTCCCAGGCGGAAACGCTTTGTTTGCGCCAGATCATCTTCGCTGACGCCTTGGGTGCGCACAACGGTAAGCTGCTGGATAATCAGCTGGAACAATTCGTGGGCATTGTCGAAACTGACCTCACCACCAAAGCCAAGTTCGGTGACACCTGTTGGTTGAGAGCTGATCCATGACCACATACCATAGCAAATACCCCTTGTTCGGGCGGTTCCCCAGATTTTGGAGTGCATAGTGCCCGTCAACATATGGTTCAGTGCGTTCATAGCCCGCAGCTCTTTGCGCGTCAGTTCGCGGTTAATGTAAAAGGCGACGGAAAAAGTCAGGTTCTGCACTTGTGCGCGTTTGATATGCACCAGCCCCGGTGCGTGCGCTTCCTCTCGAATCAGTGGCAGGTGTTCGCCCGCAGGAAGCTCCCACTGCTCGAACTGATCAATCAATGCCGGCATGTGCGGCGCCAGGTCACCCGCCAAGATAAAGCGCATGTTGTTGGTCGTGTGCGTGCGCGTGTAATGCTCTTCAATGTCATCGAGGGTGATGTTGTCGAGCGTCCTTAGTTCATCAGCGTCAAACCAGCGCTTCAGTCCCAGACTACGGTGAATGTGCTGCCACAATGTGCGCCAGTCGTCGTTTAAGTAACCAGTAAGTTCTTCACGCACATTCCCCTTTTCGGCGTCAAGCAACGCTTGAGAGCGCAGCGGCTTCGTAATAGACAACCGTTCTAGTTCCATGATCCGGTCCCACTCCATAATGGCGCAATCCGCTACGTAGGTCAGTTCCGTGCTGCCCGTAAAGGCATTCGAATAGGCACCGTTCTTGGTAAATTCTTGGCTAAAAGCCTCGATCGTTGGATAGCCCTGGTTTGCACCGAAGGCCATGTGCTCTAGTGTGTGCGCGACCTGGCTAATGTCCGGGCGCAGCGCATAGTTGTTCCCCGCGCGGAACTGTACATCGTAGTGCACAGAGGTAGCGTCGGGTACCAAGATAAATAATCCCTTAGCCCCATTTTTTAACACGACTTCTTGAACGGTGTGCTTCAGGGGCATAGACTAACCTTTCTTATCAAATAATCCGGTGAGCTTGTCGTTGAGTGATACCAGCTCATCGCGGTCACCACTGCTGACTGCAGCCAGGACCCAGGTGTTGGCGTCAACGAAGCTTTGCGTCGTGGCGACGATTTTCTCGCGTGTGACTTTGCGAATCAGGTCAGGTACTTTGGCGTAATCTTTAATGAAGTCATCAGCGAAGTAACGGTTCGTATAGAAGCCACTAATTTGTGAGACAGTTTGCGCACCCATTTGGTAGCGACCAAGGCCGAACGATTTAGCTGCATCAATTTCGGCGTCAGTCAGCTTGCCATCAAGGACGGCTTTGATTTCGGTCGCGATAATGTCGAAGAGTTGCGGCGCGGTGTCGTGGTTGACCTGCCCAGAGATATCCCAAGCGCTGTCATAGAAGCCGGCACCGGTGTAGGCGCCGACACTATATGCCAGGCCCTTGGCGCGGGCTTTTCCAAAGATACGTGAGTGCGTTGTCCCGGTCAGGATGTGGTTCAGGTTGTGCATTGCATCTAGTTCATCATCGGATAATTCACGCGGTAGGCTAAGTGTCAGGCCAAAAGTAATGTTGGTTGCGTCTTTGCGACGGATCACCGTTGGGTGTGCGCTCGACAGTTCATCGCGGGGCACTTCGAAACGTTCGCCCTCTGGCAGTTCGAAGTTGTTCAGCTGACGAAGAATCTCAGACTTACGCCCACGAAGTTTACCGGCAATCACAAAGCGCATGTTCTGCGTTGTGTGCGTGCGTTTGTGATGTTCGCGGATATCAGCCAGTGTGACGTTGCTGATCGTTGAGATCGCCTGACGGTAGGTCAATACGTCCTCACCCAGCAGCTGCTGGACGCGTGGCCACAAGATACGGTGGTGATCATTCAGGTAATTCGTCAGTTCGCTGCGCACATTCCCCTTCTCGGCTTCCAGTTCGGTCGCGTTGAATTTTGGTTCGCAGATGCTGACTTTTTGTAACGCCAAGATCCGGTCCCATTCAAAGTCAGCACAGTCGGCTTCATATACCATCGACAGATCGCTGGTATATGCATTGTGATAGGCCCCGTTTTTCGTGAATTCGGATTCGAAGTCGTGCTCGGACTTGAACTGCGCGTTGGCGCCAAACGCCATGTGTTCCATGATGTGGGCAACTTGCTCGATGTCCTTGTCTTTTGCGTAACGACTGCCCGCGCGGAACTGAAACTGCATGCTCATTACGGTTGCACCGGGAATGTTAATAAACAACCCTTTTGCGCCATTTTTTAGTTTCACTTCTTCAACGGTATGATTCATTACGGGACTCTCTTTTAACTAACTATGTATATTATGCTTTGCGGCCGGATTTGCGGTTTTGACGCTGGCTCTTCTTTTTCTTGCGAGCTTGGTTCTTCTTTGCAGTCGCGTCGCTGGCTGATTCAGCTTTTGCGATCTTGAAGTCTTTGTCGCGGTTCGCTTCGCCGTTGGTGATTTCGTTCACGCCTTTTTCAACAGCGCTTTCAGCGAGGCGTGTCAGCTCAGTTTCGTGCTGTTCGTCGGCGCGGGCAGCGGCGTCACGTGGGGTCACACGTGTAACCGTGCGGATGACTTCGTCGCGGAGGGTTGCCTGCAAGCTATCAAACAGCTTAGCTGCTTCACTACGGTACTCAACCAGCGGGTCGCGTTGTCCAACGCTGCGCCAGTGAATGCCATCACGAAGGTGCTGCATGTTTTCAAGGTGTTGCATCCACAGTGTATCGAGGACCTGAAGGTAGACTTCACGTTCAACCTTGCGAAGCACGTCGGCTTCTAGTTCGTCTTCCTTTAGCTTGTAGAGCTTACTGACTTCTTTAAGCGCCAGTTGGTAGCGTGCTTTGTCATTCTTTTCAGCGCCAATTGCCTTCAGCTTCTTGTCGCTCAGTGGGAACGCTTCGGTAAATTCGTCGTTGAAGTTTTTGTTGTTCTTTGCCGGTAATGCGGTTAGGTCACGGACCTTTGCTTCGATCAAGCGTTCAACTTCAGCCTTAATGTCGGCACCTTCAAGGATCTTGCGACGAATCGTGTAGACCACGCGGCGGTGACGGTTGATAACGTTGTCATACTGGACGACGTTCTTACGGATGTCGAAGTTAAAGCCTTCGACGCGCTTCTGCGCAGCTTCGAGGGTATTCGACACCATCTTGTGTTGGATCGGTGTTTCATCATCCATACCAATACGGCCCATCAGTGACGAAATTCGCTCACCTTGGAAAATACGCATCAGGTCATCTTCGGTTGAGACGTAGAACTGTGTCAGCCCTGGGTCGCCTTGGCGTCCACCACGTCCACGGAGCTGGTTGTCGATGCGACGAGATTCATGTCGTTCTGATCCAATAACGACGAGGCCACCAAGTTCAACAACACCCTCACCAAGCTTAATGTCGGTACCACGTCCGGCAATGTTAGTCGCCAGTGTGATTGCACCTTTTTGGCCGGCGTTCTTGATAATTGATGCTTCACGCTCGTTGTTCTTGGCGTTCAAGATTTCGTACGGGACTTTCGCTTTCTTCAACCAATCAGCAATCAGTTCGTTTTTCGCAATTGATGCAGACCCAACGAGGACTGGGCGGCCTTCGCTGTGGTATTCGGCAATCACATCAGCAATCGCCTTCAACTTGCCTTTTTCGGTCTTGAAGATCAAGTCTTGGCGGTCTTCACGCTGGATTGGCTTATTTGACGGAATCTGGATAACGTCGATACTGTAGATCTGTTGGAATTCTTCCGCTTCAGTAAAGGCCGTACCGGTCATACCAGACAGTTTCTTGTACAAACGGAAGTAGTTCTGGAACGAAACGGTCGCCAGTGTCATGCTTTCTTGCAGGACATCGACTTTTTCTTTCGCTTCGATTGCTTGGTGCAATCCTTCGTTATAACGACGACCTTGCATCAAACGACCAGTGAATTCATCGACGATAATTACTTCGCCGTCTTTAGAGACAACGTAATCTTTGTCGCGCTTGAATAGTGTCTGCGCACGAAGCGCTTGGTCAAGGTGATAGACCGAACGAACGTATTCTGGGCTGTACAAGTTCTTGACGCCCAGCATGCGCTGGATCTTGTCGACACCATCGTCGGTCAGGGCAACCATCTTGCGCTTTTCATCCAGGACATAGTCGTCAGCGACAAGCTTTGATGCGATCTTTGCAAACTGAATGTAGCTTTCTGGGTTTTCTGCTGCAGGTGCAGAGATAATCAGCGGCGTACGCGCTTCATCGATCAGGACTGAGTCAACCTCGTCAACGATCGCATAGTTAAGGTCGCGCTGGCGAAGCAGTTCCACTTCGTTCACCATGTTGTCACGTAGGTAATCGAAGCCAAACTCGTTGTTTGTGCCGTAGGTCACATCAGCGGCGTAGGCTTCTTTACGGGTGACGGGGCGGAGTTTGCGCATGTGTGGGTCGTCGTGAGCTTGGTTATCAAACTTAGCGTCATATTGGAACGAAGCTTCGTTAATAATAACGGCAGTCGTCAGGCCTAGGAAGTCGTACAACTCACCCATTTCGCTGGCGTCACGCTGGACAAGGTAATCGTTCACGCTAATAACGTGGACACCTTTGCCCTCAAGGGCATTCAAATAGACTGGCAGCGTTGCAACAAGCGTCTTACCTTCACCGGTCTTCATTTCGGCAACGTCGCCTTCGTGGAGCACCATACCACCGATGAGCTGGACATCGAAGTGACGCATTTTCAGAACCCGGCGGCTGGATTCGCGCACCAATGCGAATGCATCAGGCAGGATCGTATCAAGTGTCTCGCCCTTCTTCTGGAGGCGCTTTTTCAGGACTTCCGTTTGCTTCTTTAATTCAGAAACGGTCATCTTCTTGTACTTGTCTTCGAGTTCATTAATAGTAACGACACGTTTTTGTAGTCGTTTCAGAATCTTTGCTTGTGGATCACCAAAAATTTTGGTGAGTGCACCTTGTTTACTAATCATTGCGCGTACCCCGCCTTTCAGGAAAATAGTTCAGTCTGCTGCTTTTAACTATTATTATACGATTTTACGGGGTAAGGCACAAGGATTTTCTAGAGTTCGGACTGGGCTGGCTTTGCTCTGCTTAACAAGCGCTTATTCGCGACGTGCGTGATGCTGGCGTCTTTGTATTTGCGCATTTGGTTAATGAGTTTCGTTTCGACAATATCGATTGCAGCGAACATGTTCCCTGTTGAGTCTTTTGCGGTGATACGCTTCTCTGGCACGTTCAAAATAATCTCTGCTTCGTATTTGTTGCCGTGGTCACGGTTTACTTGGCGGAGCTTTACGTCGGCCGTCACACTTTTACGTGCGTGCCGCGGTAAATAGCGATCAAGTTTCGCTATCCGGCGCATCACATAGGTGCGCGCCTTGTCCCCTACAATGTATTTGACTCCTACGATGTCGATTGATTCAATCATAGTACTTATTCCTCCGTTTCCGTTGGTATTTGTACTCTTATTATACACCCGTAAGCTGAGAGAAAGCCACGAAGCCCGCTATAACTTCCCCATCGCAAACGGCTTCGCTCCGGGATTTTCTCTGCTTCCAGTACCGGGACAATCTCGGGCTGCAGATGTTTACTCAGGGGAAGTCACAGCAGTCTTCGACCATCTAAGCTTGCAGCGTCTAAAGAATTTCGCGGCCGCCGAGGTATGGCTGCAGGACTGCTGGGACGCGGAGGGTGCCGTCAGGGTTTTGGTAATGTTCCAGGATTGCGACGAGAGAACGTGCTAATGACACGGCGGTGCCGTTGAGCGTGTGCAGGACTTCTACCTTGCTGGTTTCGGTGCGGCGGACGCGGATGTTTAAGTTACGGGCTTGGAAATCGGTACAGTTAGATGCGCTGGTCAGTTCGCGGTAGATGTTATCAACGGGTGACCAATATTCCAGGTCGTATTTCTTGGTTGCAGGTGCGCCGAGGTCGCCACTGGCGATGTTAATGACGTGGTACGGAATGCCCAGTGATTGCCAGATCTCTTCTTCGATAGCTAGGATCTTTTCGTGGACTTCGTTACTCTGCTCGGGAGTAGTGAATGCGTACATCTCTAACTTGTTGAATTGGTGGACGCGGAACAGGCCGCGTGCGTGCTTACCGTAGGTGCCAGCTTCTTTGCGGAATGAGGGGCTGTAGCCGACGTAGAACAATGGCAGCTTGGCTTCATCGATAATTTCATCGGCGTGGTAGCCGGTAATTGGAATTTCGGCAGTCCCTATTAGTGTCAGGTCTTCCCCATCGATATAGTATTCGTCGCTCTGATCGCTGGTACGTGGGGCGAAGCCAGTCCCCATTGCAGTGCGGCTGTTCACAAGGGCCGGGACGGTCAAGTAGGTAAAGCCTTTCTCTAGCACCAAGTGCAGCGCGTACTGCGTAATTGCGTTCTCTAATAAAGCTAGGTCACCCTTAAGGTAGTAAAACTTTGCGCCGGCAACTTTTGCGCCGCGCTCAAAATCAACCCAGTCGCGGTTGACTGCAAAATCAAGGTGATCAATCGCGCCAGTGTTTTGC
>Ga0247811_1000097_pt1 | contig 29835 bp, 27 predicted proteins | sample UWRJL134311R1_FD_189018 | JGI IMG/M metagenome (GOLD analysis project Ga0247811, IMG submission 189018) | Plant litter microbial communities from Arlington Agricultural Research Station in Wisconsin, United States - UWRJ-L134-311R-1 | ecosystem: Environmental > Terrestrial > Plant litter >...
GCGTGTCGGTCGTGATCAACGGGCGGCAGCAGGCCGGCGTCGCCGCGGCGGCGGAGCGGCTGCGTGCCGAGGTGGCGGGTGCCTCGGTGTCGGGCATCGCCGCCGATTTCGAGCGGCCCGAAGAGGTACGCGCCCTGCTGCATGAGCTCGGCGACGTCGACATCCTCGTGAACAACGTGGGCCTGTTCGGGCTGGCGCCGTTCGTCGACATCTCCGACGACGACTGGCAGCGCTATTTCGACGTGAACGTGATGAGTGGCGTGCGCCTCTCGCGCGAGCTGCTCGGCGGCATGTTGGCCAGAAACTGGGGCCGCATCGTCTTCGTCGGCAGCGAATCGGGGGTGAACATCCCGGCCGACATGGTGCACTACGGCATGACCAAGGCGGCCATGCTCGCGGTGAGCAACGGGCTCGCCAAGCTCACGCGCGCAACAGGCGTGACCGTGAACACCGTGCTAGGCGGTCCCACCTATTCCGACGGTGTCGCGGGGGTCGTGGAGCAGCTGGCGCGGGCCCAGGGGGTGCCGGCCGACGACCTGAAGGCGGCCATCAGCGCCGGCAACCAGACCTCGCTGCTGCAGCGGTTCATCGAGCCCGCCGAGATAGCGCAGTTGGTGCTGTACCTCGCGAGTCCGCTGTCGTCCGCGACCAACGGTGCCGCGGTGCGCGCAGACGGCGGGGTGTTGACGACGACGCTCTGAGCCTGCCTGATCGCGGCAGCCGTCGTGTCGCGCCGGGAGGGGTGATGGAGGGTGTCGCGGCCTGGTGGACGGCACGGTCGGATGGAGCCGTCCCGACCGGATCGACGGGTGCCCCGGCCGGCGATTCAGGAGTATAAGAGATAGGTATCCGCGTCGGCGGGCACCGCCGTCGCACCACTGAGTGGCAGTGCGGGAGGCGAGCATGACCGCGACGAGTGGCGCCGGTCGTCAGACGGCACGATCGGCTCGCACCATCAGCGTCTTCGTCACGTGTCTCGGTCTCGTCGTCGCGGTGTCCACCAGCGTGCTGGCATCGATCGATGCCGCCGGTCTCGTCGACGAAGACATCGAGCGAGCCCGCTTTGTCGCGGGTCTAGCGGGCGGGCTGCTCACCGCTCTCGGCACCAAGGGTGTGCTGGCGGGCTGGACGGGACTGAGCGGGCTCTGGCAGGTGGTCGTCGCCGTGCTCGTCGGGCTCGTGACCATCGCGCCGGCGCTCTGGCTTTTCTTCGACAACCCGAGCCAGGAATACCTCGAGGGGGAGATCACCGCCGATTCCCCGTTCGCCAAACGCACGCTGCTGACCGGCGGCAATGGCAGCCGGTACTTCGTCACGCTCGACACGGCTCCCGGGCTCACCGCGACTTTCAGCATCCGGGGCGCAGGGCAGGAGATCACCGGCGTCGAGGGGAACGGTCGTATTGTCGCCGACGGAGTGCTGGCCGGCGACGCGACCTGGACCGTCGTGATCAAGTCGCTGGAAGGAACGGGCAAGTTCTACCTCTATGTCGACTCGGTCGAGCCCGACGAGGTGCGGGTGGGCGACGGGCCGGAGACGCACAGCTTCGACCCGCTGCGGTCGCGGGCGGGCTTCGTCTTCGATGTTCGGGGGGATTCCGACGATACGGCCCCCGTCTACGTGCGGGCGAGAGCGGTTACCGACGGTGAGTCGGACCCGGGGTGGACCCTCCGTTCGTCGAAGGGCCTCACCATCGACCACCGGGTCGTCGAGGACAAGGGCAATCCGGCTACCGTCGACCAGAGCACGTTCGCCGAAGTGCCTTCGGGCGAGTACGTTCTCGACGTGTTCGGCGCCGTGGGCCAACGCTTCGAACTGATCGTGGACGATCACGTCCCGACCGACGTGGATCCGCCAGACTCGTCGGGCCAGCCACAGCCGATTCCGCCCCCGAGCCCCGTAGATCCGGGACCTGGACCGACCCCCACACGTCAGCCGGATACCGACCTGGTCGTATTGCCCGCCGAGGTGCAGTTCACGGCCCCCGAATCCACGGTCGTGCCGGCCCTCGCGGGTGCCGGATTCGTCGTGCAGGCCGTACCCGTCTGCAGCAATTCTTTCGCGGCCGAGGGGCTGGCGGTCGGCAGCACCCGGCAGATCGTGCTCGCCGGCGCTGTCACGTTCTCCGACGAGGTGGAGATTGTCGGGTCGCACGGTCGCAACCGCGAAACCCTCCCGCGCGCAACCGGCCTGCAGGTCAAGACCTTCAACGGGCTGCCCTGTAAGTAACGCCCACCATAAAGCGACACATGCTTGTTAAATAAACGAAACAATCTCTCGCTAGTGTGACGTCGAGGGGGCATCACCATGGAAGCTGTTATTCGGCGCGCAGAACTGTCAGACGCGGTATCTCTCGGAGTGCTGCACTCGACCTGCTGGGCGGAGTTGTACTCGTCGACCCTGAAGCCCGAGGTGCTCGACCAGCTCGACTCGGGCACGATGACGCTGCTCTGGCGCAAGTTCGTGAAGCGCGGCGCAGACTACAAACAGTGGGTCGCCGAAGTCGATGGCGAGATCGTCGGTTTCGTCGGAATCGGTCCCGGACGAGAAGAGGGCCACGAGGCATCCACCGAACTCTATTTCTTCTACGTCTCGCAGTATTACCGGCGTCAGGGAATCGGCAGCGCGCTGCTGACCGAAGCCGACGCCGACTACATGTGGATCTGGGAGGGTCTGAAGAAGACCCGCAAGTACTACGAGAAGCGTCAGTACAAGCCCGATATCGTGCGCGCCACCCGCGGCGTCGGAACCCGCAGCCGGGCCAGCAAGATGTTCGGGGCGTACCACACGGAGTTCAAACTGATGCGTCCGCCGACGGCCAAGCCGGTACCGGCGACGGATGCCGCGGTGCTCGTCGAAGAACCGGCCCTGTAGGCGGTCTTGCGCCGTCGGGGCGGCCCGGTTCTACAATCGCGCATGGAAAATCTACGATTCAGCGTCGACGTAGACGCACCGGCACAGCGGGTATGGAGCGTGATGCTCGATCTGGAGACCTACCGTGAATGGACGGGCACCTTTCACGAGGGGTCGACCTACGAGGGCGGCTGGAACACGGGCGACTCGATCCGCTTTGTCGGCCCCAACGACGACGGCACGGTGAGCGGCCTCTTCGGAACGATCGAGCAGAGCCGGCCGGCCGAGTTCGTGTCGATCCGCTACCTCGGCGACATCGACCATGATGTCGAAGACCGTGACGGGCCCGCCGCGGGCCTGAACGAAACCTACGCGTTCAGCGAGGCCGACGGCGTGACCACCCTCGTCGTCGAACTCGAGGTTCCCGACGACTGGGCCGACGACATGCGTTCGATGTGGTCGCAGTCGGTTCTGAAAATCAAGGAGCTGGCCGAGGCGGCCTAGCGACAGAAGCGGCCGGACTCCGGTCAGGAATTGCAACAGGCCCGACAGTGTTGTGACGGGTGGTGCGAGTAGAGAACACCAGAGGAGACAACACGATGTCGGTCATAACCTGGCTGTTCGACGCCCAACTCGTGATCGGCGACCAGACCGTGCTCTGGCGCGAGATCATCGGCAATGTGTTCGGGCTGCTGAGCGCCTTGGGCGGAATGCGCCGCAAAGTCTGGGCCTGGCCCGTGGGCATCGTCGGCAACGCCCTGCTGTTCACCGTCTTCCTCGGCGCCGTGTTCGACACCCCCAATCCCGTAAACCTGCTCGGCCAGGCGGCCCGTCAGGTGATGTTCATCGTCGTCTCGGTCTACGGCTGGTACCGCTGGAAGCACCGGGCGGATGCCGGACAGGCCGCGGTCGAACCACGCTGGGCCGGCGCGCGGTCGCGCGTGCTGCTCGTCGTCGCCCTCGTCGCGGGAACCCTCATCCTCACCCCGATCTTCACCGCCCTCGGCTCGTTCGAGCCGGTCTGGGCCGACGCCTGGATCTTTACCGGCTCGTTGCTCGCCACCTACGGAATGGCCAAGGGCTGGGTCGAATTCTGGCTGATCTGGGTGGCCGTCGACATCGTCGGCGTACCCCTGCTGTTCAGCGCGGGCTACTACGCGTCGGGCCTGATGTACGTCTTCTACGGCGGCTTCACGCTCGTCGGTTTCTTCGTCTGGGCACGTGCGCGCCGGCGCGCGGCCCTTACCGGGCGTACCCCCAGTTCGGGGGACGCGGTTTTGGCACCTCGGTAGTGCCGAGGGAGTGCTTCTCAGTAGAAACCAGTAGTTAACCGGGTATTTCGCTGGCAATTCCCGTGCAAACCCGGTGTTTACGAATACACTTCATCTTGTGCGGTTCGCGGGGGTTTGCTAGCGGTAGGTAGTTGTACCAATCCGAATAGTCCATGCCTACGTATCAATCTCGTAACCACTGCTTGTTGACGCGTCGATGTTGATCCGCGCGACCGGCCCTGGTGAGGGCATACGGAAATTCCGATTGCCCCTGTTTTGATACCGGAGCTCACCATTTCCATGACCACCCGAACCCGAACCCGTGCACGAGTGCGGACGCTGATCCTTCTTCTCGCCGTACTCGTCGTCGGAGGCGCCGGCCTCCTCAACCCGCCGTCGGCCAGCGCCGCCACGGCGACCAACACCATCGCCATCACCGCGGTCATCGCCATTCCCGCCGACCTCGCCGACACCGACAACGCGTGGACCGCGGCACAGGTGAAGAAGCTGATCGCGGGCGCCAACACCCGCTGGTCGACCGAGAGCTCAGGCCTCGCGAAGATCGGCGCGCCGACGAGCGTCGCCATCGTGCACACCGCCGCAAAATCGACGGATACCGCGAAGGCCTTCCTCGCGACCGTGGCCAAGGAACAGAAGTTCACGACCGCGCCGTGGAAAGGCCTGCTGGTCTTCTCGGCCGCGAAGAGCGTCATCTCGCTCGCCGGAGCCAACGTCGGTGCCGCCACCTACGGCAACGGCACCAAGAACGGCGGCACCATGGTGATCAGCTCGCGCACCAAGACCGCCGCGCAACTGCAGATCAGCGTGAGCCACGAGTTCGGCCACTTCTTCTCCATCGCCCACGCGAACCGCCTCGGCTGCGCCGACGGCAGCGTCGACACGCTGCCGAACTCGGCGGGCACGGGCTGGGCCAACGCCACGTGCACGTCGATCGAGTACGACGACAACAACGACATCATGTCGAACGCCTACTCGGCGGGTGCGCTCAACTCGCTGCTCGCGACATCCGCGGGCTTTGTGAAGAGCACCGACGTGCGCGACGTGAAGGCGACCAGCACGACGACCAACTACACGCTGCTCCCGTGGGCCGACAAGACGGCGACCACGGCCAAGGCGATCCGCGTCGCCGATCCGAGCACCGGCATCCCGTTCTACGTCGAGCTGCGCGAACCGGTCGGGCTCGACTCCACCGACGCGACCGGCGTACGCGCCGGCGTGAAGATCCTCAAGAAGAACAGCGCCGGAACCGGCTCGGTCGTGCTCGACCCGACGCCCACCACGAAGACGCTCAACACCGACGGCAAGCAGACCTGGGACGCGGGCAGCGTGTTCGTCAACGCGTCGAAGACGATCGCGATCACCATCAAGAGCGTGAGCGCCACCTCTGCCGTCGTGTCGGTCACGACGGTGACCCCGTCGACATCGGCATCGTTCCAGTCGAAGAACCAGAGCGCGCAGGTCGTCGCAACCGCGACCACCGGCAATTCGTACTACGGCACCGCCGGAAAACTCGCCATCACCGCCAAAACCGCTGCGGGCGCCGGCATCGCCGGAAAAGTCACCGTGACCGAGGGCACGACCGTTATCGGCACCGCGACCATCAGTGCCGCGGGCACCGGCACCCTCGCCCTTCCGGTCACGACCACGGCCGGCACGCACAACTACACGCTCGTGCACTCGAGCGCCAGCGTGCGGTCGAGCGACGTGACTTACCAGGTCGCCAAGGCGGCGAGCACGGTGGCCGCCACCGTCGGTGCCTCCTCCATCGCGGTCAAGGCGACGATCGCCAAGAGCACCGCGCTGCTCGGAACCATCACGGTCACCCGCGACGGCAAGGCCGCCGGCACCGTGGCGCTCACCAAGGCCAACGGCGGCGCCGGCTCGATCGATATCAGCGCGCTCGCGCCGGGCAAGTACGCCTTCGTGCTCTCGTACCCGGGCGCCGGCAACACGCTGCCGTCGAAGACCGCCGTCAGCGTGACCGTCGCCGACCCCGCGTCGGTCGCGACCGTCACCGCGACGTCGAGCGGACCGTCGAACTACTACACCTCGCAGGCCACCCTCACGCTCTCGGCCAAGACCGCCGCAGGGGCAGGCAAGGCGGGCACCGTCACGATCTACGAGGGCAGCACGGTCGTCGGCAAGGCCACCTTGCCCGCCTCCGGCACGGCGACGTTCGCCCTGCCGAAGACCGTCACTGCCGGCAGCCACACCTACCGGCTGGTGCACTCCGTCGCCGCGGTGCAGCCCGGTACCGTCACCCAGGTGGTGAACAAGGCCGCGACGGCCACGGCTGCCGTGGCATCCACCACCACCGTCGCCGCCGGAGACGCGACCGCGACCGTCAAGCTGAGCGCCTCGATCCCCGGCGCCGCGACGCTCGTCGGCACCGTCACGGTCACCGACAACGGACAGTCGAAGACCGCGGTCAGCCTCACCGCCGCGAACAAGGGTGCCGCGGTCTACGCCGTCGGTGCGCTCACCCCCGGCAAACACACCCTCGTCTTCACCTACACGGGCGGCGCGAGCACGAAGCCGTCGACGGCCCAGGTGATCATCACCGCGAAATAGTACGGGTCGCCGCTCGCGCCGCGCCGCGACACCAGCGAACTCGTAGATATGTACATCGTTTGATGTAGCCGCATATCCACTAGAGGGACGATGACACCGGTGGGAGAGAGGGCGAGGCTAGAGGCACGCCCACATTTCGAAAGAGGTACACCGTGAACACCGTCGTCGAATTCGCGCCCGCCGAAACAACACCCATCTCGCCGGACGCGCTGGATCTGCCGCCGACCACGAGCGTGAGCGTGACCTGGTGACCTCGAACTCAAACACCGGTGTAATCGACCGCATCGATCCCGCGGGCGCCGGCCGGCGCAAGAACCGCGTTCTCGTCATCGACGAGGAGGTGCCGCTCACCGAACTGCTCACGCTCTCGCTGACCTTCGAGGGCTGGGAGGTCGAGACGCTCGCCAACGGCAACGCGGCCGTCGAAGTGGCACGCCGGTTCCGCCCCGACGCCATCCTGCTCGACATGATGCTGCCCGACGTCAGCGGCGTCGCGGTCGTGTCGCGCCTGCGCGAGGCCGGCATCGAGACGCCGGTGATCTTCCTCACCGGCCGCACCTCGCTCGAAGACCGGCTCGCGGCGTTCGGCGCGGGCGGCGACGACTACATGACCAAACCCTTCGGCCTCGAAGAAGTCAGCACGCGGCTGCGCGCGGTTTTCCGTCGCGCGGGACTCACCGAGTCCAGCATCCTGTTCGCCGACCTCGTCATCGACGGCGCGAGCGGGCAGGTCTGGCGGGCGGGCGAACACGTGCTGCTGTCGTCGCTCGAGGTCGAGGTGCTCAAGCTGCTCGTCGCGCGCGCGGGCGATCCGATCGACGGAACCGGCATCATCCGGGGCCTGGGTCTCTCGGGTCACACGGTGATCGATTCGGCCGCGACGCGTGCCGTCGACAACCTGAAAGCGAAGATCAACGCGGATGCCGCCCCACTCGTGCACCTCTCGAACGGAGCGGCCTGGATCGCCGAGCCGCTAGCCCGCGCATAGGTACCCGACACCGGGTCGAAAAGCCACCCCGAACGGCGATCTGCCCCGGCTGGTAAACCGGAAGCATGACAAAGGACATCTACACTCCGCAGAATCCGATCGACCTCTACCCGGGCCCTCCGTTCAAAAAGCAGCAGCAGCCCAACCCCGGCGCTGCGACCGCGATGGACCCGAAGCCCGACCACGGCGAAGAGAGCTACATCGGCCACGGACGTCTCGCCGGACGCAAGGCGCTCGTCACGGGTGCCGACAGCGGAATCGGCCGCGCCGTCGCCATCGCCTTCGCGCGCGAGGGGGCGGATGTGGCGCTCAGCTACCTCGACGTCGAAGAGCCCGAGGGCGACAGCACCGCGTCGTGGGTCGAGAAGGCCGGCCAGAAGGCCGTGCAGCTGCCCGGCGACCTCTCTGACGAGCAGACCAGCATCGACGTGGTCAACCAGGCCGCCGAGCAGCTCGGCGGACTCGACATCCTCGTGATGGTCGCGGGCGAGATGCCCACCGTCGACAGCATCGACGACTTCGACACCGACACCTTCGACCACCTGCTGCGACTCAACATCCACAACCTGTTCTGGATGACCAAGGCCGCGAAGAAGCACTTCGCACCCGGTGCCGCGATCATCACCACCTCGTCGGTGCAGGGCTTCCACCCGTCGCCCGCGCTCACCGAGTACGCGGTGACCAAGGCCGGCATCGCGAACTTCACGCGCGCGATGGCGCAGCAGCTGGCCCAGGACGGCATCCGCGTGAACGGCGTCGCGCCCGGCCCGTTCTGGACGCCGCTGCAGCCGAGCTCCGTGCCGAACGAGAAGATCGAGGTCTTCGGCGAGGAGACCCCCTACGGCCGTCCGGGCCAGCCCGCCGAGATCGCCTCGACCTACGTGTACCTGGCGTCGCAGGAGGCCAGCTACACGAGCGGCGAGACCATCGTGGTGAGTGGCGGAGAGCCGCTGCACTAACCGCGGTTCGGTCCCTGAGCCTGTCGAAGGCGCCTCCTGCGGGAGGCCCTTCGACAAGCTCAGGGACCGTCGTCGTTAAAACGGGGCCCGCCGTCGTCAGATCGTCGCGACCGAACCCGAGTCGACGCGGTAGTTCGAGCCGTTGACGAAGCTGGCGAGATCGCTGCAGAGGAATGCGATCACGTTCGCCACCTCGCTGGTCTCGCCGCGGCGCTTGAGCTCCATGTACGGGCGTTCCTCGTCGAGGAAGCTCTCGATCGCTTCATCCACCGGCACACCCAGCTTGTCGGCCCGCTTCTCCATCATGGCGTCGGTCATCGGCGTGTGGATGAAGGCGGGGGAGACCGCGTTGACGAGCAGCCCCTCGAGCGCGTAGCTGCGCGACAGGCCCTTGGCGAGGGCGAGGATTCCCGCCTTCGCGGCGCAGTACGGCAGCTCGTCGTCGTACGGCTGCACGGCGTCCTCCGAGGCGACGAACACCAGCCGGCCCCAGCCGCCCTGGCGCAGCGCGGGAAGGAACGCTTTCACCAGCCGCACCGGGCCCATCAGGTCGACCTCGAGCGTCGACGTCCAGCCCTCGTCGTCGATCTCGTGGAAGAGCCCCTGCGCGCCCGTGATGCCCGCGGACTGCACGAGGATATCGATGTCGCCGACGGCCCCGCTCACCTTCTTCTCGAGCGCGGCGATCGACTCGACGCTCGTGATGTCGGCGGCGAATGCGAACAGCGTGCCCTCGGCGGCGCCGAGCTTGGCTGCGGCCTTGTCGAGCGAGTCCTGCTCCTTGTCGGTGATGACCACCGTCACGCCCTCGTCGAGGAGGATGCGCGCGGTCTCCCAGCCGATGCCCGAGTCCGCGCCGGAGATGAGTGCTTTTTTACCTGCGATTTTGAGATCCATCCCTCCACCGTAGGTTTGGGGCCGCAAACCCGGCGGGCCTTGACAAGGCCTTGCCCGCTGCCTATCCGCGTGATGGTCTGGGGTGATGAACCCCACACCCGCTGTCTTCCGTGATGCGCGCGCGATTCTGGGCGAAAGCCTGGTTCTGGATGACTCGGGGTCGGCGCCCGCCGTGTTGTGGTGTGACATCACCGCGGGGTTGCTGCACCGCAGCCAGCTCGCGGGCGATCCGGGCGGCGGCGACGACAGCGTGCTCGCCCTTCCCGCGCCGCTCGCGTCGTTCCACCGGGCCGAGCTGGCCGGCGAGCCGGGCTACATCGCGTCGCTCGGCGACCGGATCGTGTTGGCCGACCGGGACGGCGCGATCGTGAGGGAGCTCGCGCGTATCGACCACGCGCATCCGGGTCTCAGACTCAACGAGGGCAAGGTCGATCCGGCGGGCCGCTGGGTCACCGGTTCGATGGACCTCACCCGGGGCGAACCCGACGGCGCGTTCTACTCGGTCGCACCCGACGGCCACCCGCGCGTCATCGCGGGCGGGCTCGGCACGGCCAACGGCCTCGAGTGGTCGCTCGACGGCGACCGCATCTACTTCACCGACACGAGCGTCGAGACGATCTACACCGGCGGCTACTCGGCCGACGGCGAGATCAGCGACGTCGAGGTGTTCCACCACGGCGAGATGCACGACGGCCTCGCGATCGACGCCGAGGGCTGGCTGTGGAGCGCCGTCTACGGCGGCGGCGTGGTCGTGCGGTACGACCCGCAGGGCGTCGAGCGCGAGCGCCACGAGTTTCCGGCGCCGAACCTGACCTCGGTCGCGTTCGTCGGCTCGGCTCTGTTCGTGACGAGCGCGCGGGAGAACCTCACCGAAGAGCAGTTGCGGCAGCATCCGCTCTCCGGTGCGGTGTTCACTCTCGAGACCGGTACGACCGGCCGCACCGCGCGGGTGTTCGTCGCCTAACTGAGCTCTTCGATCGTGATCGCCGTGTTCACGAGCGCCAGGTGGCTGAGCCCCTGCGGGAAGTTTCCGAGGAACGCGAGCGAGTCGGGATCGATCATCTCGGCGTAGAGGCCCACGTCGTTGCCGAGGTCGACGAGCTCGTCCATCAGTGCGACCGCCTCGTCTTGGCGGCCGACGCAGGCGAGTGCCGACGCCGTCCAGAACGCGCAGGAGACGAACGTCGCCTCCTCGCTCTGCACGCCGCTGTAGCGGTACATCAAGGCGCCGCGGCCGAGTTCGTCGCGGATGGCGTCGATAGTGCTGTTCATGCGTGCGCCGCGTTCGAATCCGCTCGGCGCGTGCAGCAGCACCGACGCGTCGAGATCGTCGCTGCCGGCGAAGAACGTGTACGACTGGCGTTCCTCCGACCAGCAGTTGTCTTCGACCCACTCTTTGATTGCGTCGCGTTCGGCCCGCCAGCGGTCGGCGCTGCCGGGGATCTGACCGAGCTCGCAGAGCCGCACCGCGTTGTCGAGGGCGCTCCAGCAGCCCATTTTCGACGAGGTGTAGTGGTGCACGTCGGGCAGCTCCCACATGCCGTGGTCCTGTCGGTGCCACGCGTCGCAGGTCTTGTCGGCGACGCTCGCGAGCAGCCGGCCGGTCTCGGCGTCGAGCACGTTGCCCGCCTCGACGTAGCGGCGCATCACGTCGAACAGGTCGCCGTAGACGCCGAGCTGCAACTGCCCGCCCGCCGGGTTGCCGGTGACGACGGGTTTGTTGCCGCGCCAACCGGCCACGTCGTGCGCTTCGACACCGCCCGGCAGCCCGCCGTCGAGATCGTAGAACACGTGCAGGTCGGGGCCGTTCTCGCGGATGGTGCGCAGCAGCCAGGACACCGAGCCGTGCGTCTCTTCGCGCAAGCCGAAGCGGGTGAGCGCCGTGACCGTGTAGGCGAGGTCGCGAACCCAGGCGTAACGGTAGTCCCAGTTCTTGCCGCCGGCCAGGGACTCGGGCAGCGACGTCGTCGCGGCCGCGGCGATCGCGCCGGTGGGGCTGAAGATCAGCAGCTTCAGCGCGAGGGCGCTGCGCTGCACGGCGTCTGCCCACGGGCCGTCGTAGTTGAACTCCGTCGACCAGGCCCGCCAGTTGGCGATCGTGCGGTCTATGCCGCGGTCGACGTTGCCGGGGTCGGGGATGTGGAGGGGCTCGTTCGAGGTGCCCACGACGGTGACCTGGTGCATCGAGTCGGCGCTGGTGGTGAAGGCCCCGGCGATCGCCTGGTTGCCGCTGCGGCGGGCGCCGTTGTCGATGCCGCGCACGGCGATCGTGACGCCGTCGATGCGCACGACGGGGCCGTGCGTCGTGACGTCGATCCACGGGGAGGCGCTGCCGAGCATCGACCCCGGGGCGACCTTCCAACGGAATTTGACCGACCCCGAGACGCCCTCGATACGGCGGGCCAGCTCGACCCACGGCAGCCGCCCGGCGACGCCGGTCACGAGCGCATCGGTGACCTTGGCGACGCCGGACGCGGTGGTGAAGGTCGTCTCCAGCACGTTCGTGGCCGGGATGTACCGGCGCTTGACCGCGAACTCGTCGACGGGGGCGAGCGCGATGGCTCCGCCCCCGCCGGCGTCGAGGATGCGCGCGAATACCGGCACCGAGTCGAGGTTGGGAATGGGCAGCCAGTCGACCGACCCGTCCTCCGCGATCAGCGCGACCGTGCGGCCGTCGCCGATCGCCCCGTAGGAACGGAGGTCGACGTAGCCGTCGGCTCTCGAGGCGGGCGGGGTTGTGGTGCGACGTGGCAAGCGGTCAGTCCTTCTTCGACGGTGTGGTGGCGGGTTTGCGGTTTTCGGCGGAGACCATCCAGGCGAACTGCTCGAGGCGCTCGATGATGCCGTGCAGGATGTCGGCGCTCGTGGGGTCTTCGTCGTCTACGTCGTCGTGCACCTCGCGCATCGTGCCCACGGTCGCCTCGAGGCGCTGGGTGATCAGGTCGACGGTGGTGGCGGTGTCGATCTCGCCGTTCGGGTACTCGGGCAGGGTGGTTCCCGCGGCGACGGTGTCGCTGCGTCCGTCGGGCACCGCGTGCAGGGCGCGCAGGCGCTCGGCGACGGTGTCGCTGAACTCGCGCACCTCTTCGACGATCTCGTCGAGCTGCAGGTGCAGGTCGCGGAAGTTCTTTCCGACGACGTTCCAGTGCGCCTGCTTGCCCTGCAGGTGCAGTTCGATCAGGTCGACGTGCACCGCTTGCATGCTCGCGATGAGCTCCTTCGACGCGGTGAAGCCTTTTTCGGCGTTCTGGCGACGGGTGGGCTTGGCGCCGCCGTCTGCGGGGGCCTGCACGTTGCGTTCGATGGTGGTCATGGTTCTCTCCTCTTATTCTCTTCGGTGCGCTAGAGCGCGGGGTTTGCCATAGCCTGCGGATTGCGCAGGTCGTCGCGCAGGTAGCGGGCGAACCCGCCGGGGGTCCGTCCGATCTGCCTGCCCGAAGTGGTGACTTCGCAGCGGTCGCTCGCGGTGATCGTGGCGCCCAGCGCGGAGCAGTGGTCGACGAAGGCGACATCCTCGTGTTCGGCCAGGCCGGGAAAACCGCCGACCGCGAGATAGACGTCGGCCCGCACGCCGAGGTTGGCGCCGTGCACCTCGCCGAGTGCTCGTTCGCCGGTGTGCAAGACCGCCCAGGCCCGCGCCTGTTCGTCGTCGAGATCGTCGAAATCGGGGCGCACCGTGCCGAGCATCACTCCCGCGCCACGGCGGGCGAGCCGAGCCTGTTCGAGCAGCCAGCCGGCGGGAACGGCCGAGTCGGCGTCGGTGCTCGCGATCCAGACCCGGTCGGGCAGCACAGCGTTCCCCTCGAGCGCGAGCATCACGCCGGTGGCTCGTGCCACACCGACGTTGCCGGCGTCGATCTCGACCACGGTGACACCCGGATAACGACGGGCGACATCGGCCGTGTCATCCGTGCACCGGTCGGCGACCACCGTGATCGACACGGCGATGTCTGCCGCGACCTCGCGCTTCGCGGCCAGCACCGATTCGAGGCAACGGCCGATCAGCTCGGTTTCGTCTCGGGCGGGAATCACCACCGCGATCGCGCCGATCACAGCAGCCCCGTTCTGCCGGCGACGGATCGGGCGTCGGGCGAGTACACGTCGAGCACGAAGTCTTCTTCTTCGTGGCGGGCGAGCCGCGTGAACGTGCCGGCGAACGCGGCAGCCGCAAGCTCGTGCACTTCGTCGCCGCGCAGGGCGTAGTCGGCGACGCCGTGCCGCCAATGGCAGAGCACCACGGTGCCGCCGACCGCGAGCGAGGCGGCGGTGTCGGCGAGCACCCGCTCGAGCACGTCGGGTTCGAAGTAGTAGCCCACCTCGCTCAGTAGGACCAGGTCGAAGGGACCTTCCGGAAAGACGGATGCGACGTCGGCGAGCTCGACCCGGACACCCGGCTCAGACGCGACCCGGTCGGAGGCCCGCTGCACAGCCGCGGCGGAGACGTCGACGGCGAGCAGGTCGTCACAGCGTGCTGCGAGCTGCTCGGTGAGCACTCCGATCGAGCAGCCCACCTCGAGGGCCGAGCGGTAGTGCTTCTGCGGCAGGCTGGCGAGGGTCACGGCGCGTTTGCGTTCTTCGTACCAGCGGCTCGTGAATCCCCACGGATCGTCGGCGCGGTCGTAGATGGCGTCGAAGTATCCGGCGCCGAGGGGGTTGGGGTCGACGGCGGCCAGGTCGCGCACGAACAGCTCGCGCTTTCCGCGGAAATTCTCGAGAAACGGCTCGAGCAGCATCGCCTCGTCGCCGGGCTGGTCGCTCAGCGGTTCGGCCTGTGAGGCGTACGCGTCGATCGCGTTGGCCTTGCGCGCGAGTGCGTCGCCGCGCGGGCTGAAAACGACGAAGCGGCCCCACGGCACTGCGGCGTCGTCGGGCTCCGCCCAGTGCCAGAGCCAGATCGGGTATTCGAGCAGGTCGACGGATGCTGCGAGCGCGAGCTCGGCGCAGATCTCGCCCACGACGGTGTGGTCGGCGTGTCCGTCGCCACGCCACGGCGCGACCAGCAGCACGCCGGTGTCGGGCAGCAGCTCGGCGATCGCCGCGTGGATGGCGGCGCGGTTCTGCGCCACCCCACCGTCGGGGAATGCGAGCAGATGTGCGACCGCGTCGGGAGACAGCCGGTGCACGGCGAGCAGCGCTTCCGCGGTGCGCATTCGGCGCAGTTCGTCGGGGGTGGTCGTCGGCGAGTGCGGGTGCGAGGCAGCGCCGTCGGTAACCACGATCACGGTGACCGGGATGTCGCGCTGGGCGGCTTCGGCGACGAGCGCTCCGGCGCCGAGCGACTCGTCGTCGGGGTGCGCGGCCACGACGACGAGATGCTGGACGCCGTCGAGGTCGAGCTGCGGCAGGTCGGGCAGTCGAGGGTCGCCGAGCCAGAGCGCGGCGGGGGTGCCCGGTTCGGCGGAGTCGAAGGTCACCACGGGGCGACTCCCGCGGCGAGAAGCGAAGCGCCGAGTGCGTGCTGGTCGCGTTCGGCGTGGTGCTGCCGCACGTACAACTGCAGGTCGGCGACGCGTTTGGCGTGTGCGGCGTCGAGCGCGAGCGCGGCGGGGCCGAGCGCGTGCGCCGCCCGGTCGAGGATCTCCTCGCAAGCCCGGGCCACCGTGGCTCGCACGCGCAGCGCGAGCGTGGCGCCGTCGTCGGATCCGGCGTCGACCAGCTCGGCGGCCTCGGCGAGCGCGCGCCGGGCCGTCTCGAGCAGGTCGTCGATCGCGCCCAAGTGCATCAGAGAGAACGGCTTGTCGTCTCGCGCGGCCGCGAACACGGTGCGGGCGATGCCGACGGCGCCGCCGAACCAGCAGGCGGCCACGCCGATGCCGCCCCACGCGAAACCGGGCCGGGAGAGGTACCAGCCCTCGTCGCCGACGGGCTCGCCGACGGCGGTGTGGAAGAGCACCGGTCCGCTGGGGATCTCGGTAAGACCGCGGGCGTGCCAGGAATCTGCGACCACGCGGGTTCCGGGTCGGGTGAGGTCGACCGCGAACAGCCGGCGCCCGCCGTGCTCGGTGTGGGCGCTGACGAGCGCGCGGTCGAGGCGGCCGGCGAGCGAGCACCACGGCTTGGTGCCGGTGAGCCGCCAGCCGTCGACGACGGGGGTCGCGGTGAGGGGATCGTCACCGCCCTCGGCCGCGAACACTCCCCAGCTGTGCGCGGCGGATGCCGCAGCATCCGTCGGCGACTCATAGCCGGCCTGCTGCAAGATGGCGAGGGCATCGAGGTGCGGCTCGATCGCGCGGGCCGCACCGAGGTCGTGGGCCGCGAGGGTAGCGAGGGCCTGCCAGAGGTCTGCCGTCGAGCCGGTGCCCGGGGAGGGCGCGATCGCGCCGAGCTGCACGGCCGCATCCAACGCCTCGTCGACGGTCGTCGGTGCGAGCTGCGAGGCGAGGGCGGTGAGCGGGCCGGCCGTCCGAGGCGACAGACCGAGGGAGACGAAGTTCGCGACGTGGGGGAGCATGGCAGAACCGAGGCTACGTTCGGCCTTGTGCGATACCAAGGCCTCGACCAACGCCATGCGACGTGGTATCCGTTTTCGGCGACGTGCCGTGCGAGGATGGCCGAGTAAACTCCGCTCAGCGAGAGGCCGCCCGTGAGAATTCTGTTCGTTGTGCTGCGCGCATCCGTTGCCGTGGCTATCGTGGCGGCCGTCGTCGCCCAGCTTGCGGCGAGCCTGCGTTTCTGGAATGAACGCGGCATCGACAACGTCGGCAGCCAGACCGTCAATTTCTTCAGTTTCTTCACCGTCGAATCCAATATCGCGGCGGCGGTTGTGCTCGCGGTCGGCGCGGTGCTGCTCGTGGTGCGTCCGGACCCCGATTCCACGGTGTTCTCGGTGACGCGCGCGTCGGTCGTCACCTACATGGTCGTCACGGGCCTGGTCTACAACCTGCTGCTGCGCGGAATCGACCTGCCGCAGGGGTCGACGGTCGGGTGGTCGAACGAGGTGCTGCACGTGGTGGCGCCCCTGTACCTGCTGGTCGACTGGCTCTTCGCGCCGGGTCGCTCGCCGATCGCGGCCCGCAAGATCTGGATCGTGCTCGTGTTCCCGCTGGTCTGGACCGCCTACACGCTCGTGCGCGGCCCGTTCGTCGAGGACCAGGTCTACGGCAACCCGTTCTGGTACCCGTACCCCTTCCTCAACCCGGTGACCTCGGCGAACGGCTACCTGTCGGTGGCCTTCTACGTGATCCTCATCGCGGCCGTCATCGGCCTGGTCGCCGCGGGCGTGCTCTGGATCTCCCGTCGGCGCGCAACACCCCTCACGCGCTGATTCGCGCTGCCCAAGCTGGACAGGCCGTGTGAAAACGATTCATTAGCTTCGAATCGGATGCCGCGCCGCGTACCGTTGCCACCGTTTCAACCGGGAGGCAGCAGCGCTGCCGCAATGTATTGCGCGGGTTCACCATGTTCAAGTCACTCTCTGCACGCTCGAAAGTCATCGCGGTGGTCATCGTCGGCGCCCTCGCCGCGGTGCCGGTGATCGCCTTGGCGACGCCCGCCGACGCGGCGACCACAACGGTCACGAACGCGAGTCAGCTGAAGTCGGCGCTCAAGGCCGCGGCGCCGGGCGCCACGATCCGGCTCGCCGACGGCACCTACACCGGCAAGTTCGTCGGCGCGAAGAACGGCACCGCGGCGGCGCCCATCACCCTCGTCGGGTCACGGGCCGCAGTGCTGACTACGGGATCGGTCGGCTCGGGCTACGCGCTGAACCTCACCGGCGACTACTGGAACCTCTCGGGCTTCACCGTCGCCAAGGCGAAGAAGGGCGTGGTGCTCGACGGCTCGGTGGGCTCGCGCCTGACCGGCCTCGACGTCGGATCGATCGGCGAGGAAGCCGTGCACGTGCGCAAAAACAGCACGGGTGTTGTGATCACCAATAACTCGATCCATCACACCGGGCTCACCGCCGCCGGGTACGGCGAGGGCATCTACGTCGGCAGCGCCGCCTCGAACTGGGCGTCGGTCATGGGCTCCGCGTCGACACCCGACCGCTCCGACCGCGTTGTGATCCAGAACAATACGATCCGCGCGACGTCGGCCGAGGGCATCGACGTCAAAGAGGGAACGACCGGCGGCCGCATTACCGGCAACCGCTTCGTCGACGCGGGACTGTCGGGCGCGAACTACGCCGACTCCTGGGTCGATGTAAAAGGCAACGGCTACACCGTCACGGGCAACTCGGGGTCGGGTGCCCGCACCGACGCGTTCCAGGTGCACGTGGCATCCGTCGGATGGGGCTCGGGCAACGTCTTCCGGGGCAACGGCACCGTGTCGGGCGTGCCCGGGTACGAGGTGAATGTGCAGAGCACGGCGGCCGGCACCACGGTCGCCTGTGCGGCGTCGGGTGCCGGCCGCGGTCTCAGCAATATCGCCTGCGGGTAGCGGCTACTCCTTGTTCTCGGGGTCGCCCGGCCGCACCGCGGCGGTCTCGGCGATGTCGATGCGCTTCACACCGTCGGGGGTCTCCTCGACGGTGATGCGGGGAGCCGCGTCTTCCTCGGTCGAGCCGGAGAGACGAAGCAGTTGGTCGCGACGTTTTTCGTCGTCAGTCATGTCGGTCATGGTCAGGACGCTAACACCGGTTGCGGATCATCCGAAGGCCTTGCAATATTCGCGTGTCCCTTTTGGTTATGTCACTGACCTCGATAAGGATGGACCAATGACCGACACGCAGACCCCCACGCCAGAATCCCTGCTCGCGACCTACCACGAGCGCCGCGAACTGAGCGTGGTGCAGCCCAAGGGTTCGCTCGCTCTCGTCAACACGCAGTGGATCGACTCCGAGCAGACCATCTACGGTGTTCCCGGAACCTGGGCACCGCTGCCCGCCGGAGAATCGGGGCTGCTCGTGAAGGCGGTCGCCGCCGACAACATCACGGTCGACGGAGCGTTGGTGGATGGCGAGGCCGTCGTGCGCGGCAAGGACGCGGATGCCCCGAGCGATATCGACTTCGGCGAGGGCAAGACCGGTTTTGTGATCGCGAGCGAGGCGGGCAGCTATGCCCTGCGTGTTTGGGACGCCAACTCCGAGGAGATCCAGAAATTCGGCTCGATCGACGCCTTCCCGTACAACCCCGACTGGGTCGTCACCGCCAAGTTCACCGAGATCCCCGGCGGTAAGACCGTCGGGTTCGAGCATCTCAAAGACGACGGCAACACTCGCGACGAGGTCATCCCCGGCGAGATCACCTTCACCAAAGACGGCGTCGACTACGACCTCGCCGCCTTCAAGTCGGGACGCGCCCTGCAGCTCGTCTTCGCCGACGCCACCAGCGGCGACAGCACCTACAGCGTGGGCCGCTTCCTCTTCGTCGCCCCGAAGCCTGACGGCACCATCACTCTCGACTTCAACCTCGCCGTGCTGCCGCCCTGCGCCTTCAGCTACAACTTCAACTGCCCGATGCCGCCCAAGCAGAACCGCTTCTCGGTGCCGATCGAGGCCGGCGAGAAGAACGTGCTGCAGAAAGACGGCTCGCTGCTGCACGCCGAATAGGCGGGGCGCCTGACACCGCGCGTCTAGACGGCGTACACCCGCGCGTCACCCGCGTCGCATAGTGTGCGGAGAATGCGTGCTCTCCGGCCCGACCTTCAGGGACTTCGAGCCCTCGCGGTAATGCTGGTGGTCGGCTACCACCTCTGGCCGCAGCGGCTCAGCGGCGGGTTCGTGGGCGTCGACGTGTTCTTCGTGCTGTCGGGCTTCCTCATCACGGGGCACCTGGTCGCCGAGGCCGAGCGCACGGGGCGCGTCGAACTGCGGGAGTTCTGGGCTCGGCGCGTGCGCAGGCTGTTGCCGGCCGCATCCATCGTGCTCGGTTCGTCGTTCCTGCTGATGCTGGCGCTCGTGCCGCAGTCGCTCTGGCAGCGCACCGTCGTGGAGATCGGCGCGAGCGCGCTCTACGTTCAGAACTGGGTGCTCGTCGGTGCCGCGGTCGACTACCTCGGGGCTGAGAACACCCCGACGCTCGTGCAGCACTTCTGGTCGCTGTCGGTCGAGGAGCAGTTCTATCTGGTCTGGCCGCTGCTCGTGGTGCTCGCCATCGCGATCCGGCCGGGCCGTCGCGCCATCGCCGTCATCGTCGGTGTGGTGTTCGCGGGGTCGTTGGCCTACTCGGTTCTGGGCGACGCCTCGTCGTACTTCGACACCGGCGCCCGCGCGTGGGAGTTCGCGGCGGGCGGTCTGCTCGCACTGCTGCCCCTGCGGTCGCCGTCGCGTCGCGTCGCGGTGGTGCTCGGTTGGGCGGGGGTGGGCCTCGTCGTCTGGTCGGCCGTCGTCTACACCGGGCAGACGGTATTTCCCGGCTGGGCCGCGCTCGCTCCCGTGGTCGGCACGGTGCTCGCGATCCACGCCGGCCAGTCGGGTGCGCGGTTCGGCGCCGGGCGCGTCGCGAGTATGCGGCCGCTGGTGTTCGTCGGCGACCACTCCTACGCGATCTATCTCTGGCACTGGCCGCTCGTCGTTGTGACCCCGTTCGTGCTCGGCGGCCCGCTCACTCCGGGCGCCAAGATCGGCATCCTCGCCGCAACGCTGCTGCTCGCCGTCGTTACACGCCGCATCGAACGGCGCGTGCGGGTCGCGTCGACGCTCGCCCGGCCCCGTCGCGTCTTCACTCTCGCCGCCGCCTCGCTGGTGGTGCTCGTCGTCGCGACCGGCGCGACCTGGGGGTCGCTCGGCGCGAACACGGCGGCAGCGGCGAACCAGTCGGTCGTCGACTTCGAGACCCTCAGCTGTTACGGCGCCGAGGCCATGGTCGACACCTCCTGCGAGCGGCCCTACTCCGCTCCCGACGGTCTGGAATCGGCGTTCGCCGCCGTCGACAAAGGGCCGCTCGGCCTGTCGTGCGACTCGTCTACCGAAGAGGCCGGCTGGTGCGAATTCGGCGAGCTCGACGATCCGGTGCGGTCGGTCGTGGTGATCGGAAACTCGCACGCCGGCCACCTCGTCGCGGGGCTCGACCAATACGGCCGTGACCACGGTTGGAAGATCACCCTGATGCGCAAGACCGGCTGCACCGGCCTGTCGGCGGCACCGATCACGGCCGAGACGCATCCCGACTGTGCGGCCTGGTCGCGCGGTGTGCTCGACGAGGTGCTCGCCGACCCGACGATCGACGCCGTGGTGGTCGCCACCAACAACGATTCCGCCACTTACCTCGTGCCCGACGGCAGCGGAGCCGCGGCCGTCGACGCCGCCAGGGCCGAAGTCGCCGCCAACCTCGGCGCCCTCGTCGCCGCCGGCAAGGCAGTGCTCGCCGTGGGCGACGTGCCGCGCCTCGCTACGCCCGCGCCCGAGTGCGTCGACCTGCACCACCTCGAGTACGACCCGTGCGCGATCCCGCTCGCCGACGGCGAGGAACGCGGCAACATCGTCGCCGAAGCCGCGCGCCTGACCCCGGGAGTCGGCACTGCCAGCCTGCTGCCGTACCTGTGCGACGACGAGAAGTGCCACGTCGTGATCGGCGGTGTCGTCGCCTACATCGACGAGCACCACCTCTCGGCATCGTTCTCGCGCTCGCTCGCGCCCTACCTCGGCGGCGCCGTCGCCGCCCAGATCGCGCACACCGGGTAACGCCGCCGACCAATTCGCCGGCACGAAGAAGTACGCTGGTGGCATTCGACCAACGATGATCGGAGATGCCGGTGACCGCTCACTGGGGCACAGAGTCGCTCGACCGTTCGCTGCGCGCCGTGCACGACGCGGTGATCGGCGACCGGCGGCAGCCCGCCGGTGTGCGGCCACTGGTGCGCGACTCGTGGCAGCGTTCCCTCTCGCTCAAGATCGACCCCGACCGGCCCCTCGTGCGCTTCGGCCTCGACGACGACGACCTGCGCGAGTACCGTGACGCCCACCCGCTCGCACTCGCGCTGCCCACGATCCAACGCCTGCTCGTACGGCACACCGTCGACGTCGGCCTCATCATCGCGATCGGCGACCAGGCGGGGCGGCTGCTCTGGGTCGACGGTGACCGCGACCTGCGCCGCAAAGCCGAGGGCATGTTCTTCGTCGAGGGCGCCGACTGGTCGGAGCGCGCCGTCGGCACGAGCGCCCCTGGCACCGCCCTCGCGCTCGACCGCAGCGTGCAGATCCGCGGTGCAGAACACTACGCCCGCCTCGTGCACCCGTGGAGCTGCAGTGCCGTGCCCGTGCACGACCCCGACTCGGGCGCCGTGCTCGGGGTGATCGACATCACCGGGGGAGAGCAGGCGATCGCGCCGGCCACCCTGCCGTTGCTCGAAGCCGCCGTGGCCGCCGTCGAGGCCGAGCTGCGCATCAGCAGGCTCGACGAGCTGACCCGAGCCCGGCCGCGCCGCGTGCACGCCGCCGAATCGCCCGCGCTGCCCGTGCTGAGCGTGCTGGGTTCGGATGTCGGCCGTCTCGAGGCGGCCGGGCACAGCGTCGAACTCAGCTCCCGGCACGCCGAGATCCTCACGTTGCTCGCCTGGCATCCGGAGGGCCTGTCGGCCGAGCACCTGGCCGACCTGGTCTACGGTCGCGACGACGCGGTCGTCACCCTGCGCGCCGAGATGGTGCGGCTGCGCCGTGTGCTCGAGCCGGTCGACCCGTCGCTCGTGCCGGTCTCCCGTCCCTACCGGCTGCAACGCAGGCTCGACCTCGACGCGACCCGCTGCCTCGCCTTCCTCGACCGCGGCGCGCACCGGGTCGCCCTCGGCGCCTACGCCGGACCGGTGCTGCCCGACTCGCAGGCTCCCGGCATCCGAGACATCCGCACGGAAGTGAGCGCCCGCCTGCGCGACGCTTTTCTGACGGACGCGGCCGCCGACACCCTGCTCGCCTACGCCCGCACCGACGAGGCGGCGTTCGATGTGGAGGTGTGGCGCGCGTGCCTCCGGCTGCTGCCGCCGAGGTCGCCGAAGCGCGCGTCCGTCGTCGCGCGGCTCGAGCACGTCGACCACGAGCTCGCGCAACCGACTGCAACCTAGCCGGATCTAACCTGATCCTGGCGCCCACCCCGCGCCGACCTGACAATGACGTCACGAGGAGATCAACGATGACCGTGTATGCAGCACCCGGAACGCCCGACGCGAAAGTCACCTTCAAACCGCGCTACGAGCACTGGATCGGCGGTGAATGGGTGAAGCCCGTTAAGGGCCAGTACTTCGAAGACATCTCTCCCGTCACCGGAAAGGCTTTCACCGAGGTGGCGCGCGGCACGGCGGAAGACATCGACGCGGCCCTCGACGCCGCCCACAAAGCCGCTCCCGCGTGGGGCAAGACCAGCTCGACCGAACGCGCCGCCGTGCTCAACAAGATCGCCGACGTGATCGACGCTAACCTCGAGCTGCTCGCGGTTGCCGAGACCTGGGACAACGGCAAGCCGATCCGGGAACCGCTGAACGCCGACCTGCCGCTCGCTTCCGACCACTTCCGCTACTTCGCGGCCGCGATCCGCGCGCAAGACGGCGACCACGCCGAACTCGACGGTGACACCGTGGCATACCAGTTCCATGAGCCGCTCGGCGTCGTCGGGCAGATCATTCCGTGGAACTTCCCCATCCTCATGGCCGTGTGGAAGCTCGCGCCCGCCCTCGCCGCGGGCAACGCGGTCGTGCTCAAGCCGGCCGAGCAGACCCCCGTCTCGATCCTCGTGCTCATCGAGTTGATCGGCGACATCCTGCCCGTCGGCGTCGTGAACATCGTCAACGGTTTCGGTACAGAGGCGGGCAAGCCGCTCGCGTCGAGCCCGCGCATCCGCAAGATCGCGTTCACCGGCGAGACCAGCACCGGCCGCCTGATCATGCAGTACGCGAGCGCCAACCTCATCCCGGTGACCCTCGAACTCGGCGGCAAGAGCCCGAACATCTTCTTCGAGGACATCGCCGACAAGGATGACGCGTTCTACGACAAGGCGCAGGAGGGCTTCACGCTCTTCGCCTTCAACCAGGGCGAGGTGTGCACGGCTCCCAGCCGCGCGCTCATCCACAAGCCGATCTACGACTCGTTCCTCGGCACCGTGGTCGAGCGCACCCGCAAGGCAGTGCAGGGCAACCCGCTCGACACAGACACGCAGGTCGGCGCTCAGGCGTCGAACGACCAGCTCGAGAAAATCCTCAGCTACATCGACATCGGCAAGCAGGAGGGCGCCACCATCGCCCTCGGCGGCGAGCGCGCCGACCTCGGCGGCGAGTTCAGCGAGGGGTACTACGTGCAGCCGACCATCTTCGAGGGCAACAACAAGATGCGTCTCTTCCAGGAAGAGATCTTCGGCCCCGTCGTCGCCGTGACGAGCTTCGCCGACTACGACGACGCCATCTCGATCGCCAACGACACCCTTTACGGGCTCGGTGCGGGCGTCTGGTCGCGTAACGGCAACGTCGCCTACCGGGCGGGACGCGACATCCAGGCCGGACGCGTCTGGGTGAACAACTACCACGCCTATCCTGCGGGGGCGGCGTTCGGCGGCTACAAGAGCTCGGGTATCGGCCGCGAGAACAACAAGCTAGCGCTCGACCACTATCAGCAGACCAAGAACATGCTCGTCTCGTACTCCGAGAACGCGCTGGGCTTCTTCTAAACCAACCCACCCGGTGGCCGGCCCATCCGTGACGAGAGGGCCGGCCGCCCACCCAAAGGAGCATGCCGTGATCGAAGCCAGCGTCGTCATCCCCGGCGAGACCCTGCCGAGGCTCGCCCTCACCGCCGAGGCGGTCGACCTGCTGCGCAAGCTGTGGGACGCCAACGGTCCGCTGATGTTCCATCAGTCGGGCGGATGCTGCGACGGCAGTTCACCGATGTGCTACCCCGAGGGCGACTTCATCACCGGCGACAGCGACATCCGGCTCGGTGTGCTCGACATTTCGATCGGCGGCGACCCGCAGCCGATCGACTTCTGGATGTCGCGCGAGCAGTTCGCCTACTGGAGCCACACCTTCCTCACCGTCGACGTGGTGAAGGGGCGCGGCAGCGGGTTCTCGCTCGAGGCGCCCGAGGGGTTGCGGTTCCTCATCCGGTCGCGGCTGATGGAGACGGCCACGCCGTTCTCGTGACCCGGAGCCTTTAGTTACCGCTTCGTTAGTCTTCGCCCGTCGTCGTGCACCTACGCTGGGGCCATGAGAATTCATCAGCGGATGGTGCTCGCCCCGGTGCTTGTCGTGGTGGGCATCACGCTGGGCGGGTGTGCCGCCCAGGCGCCCGTGGCGAACGAACCGTCGGCGCCGTCGAGCGCCGCTGCCGTCGAGCCCGCTGCCTCGGTGCTGCTCTTCAGCGGCTCGGACGTGCAAGCGCTAGATGACGACGGGGCGCCGGTCGAGACCGCCAGCTTCACCGACGGCGTGGAGCCCGCCGTCGCCCTGCTCACCGAGGTCCTCGGCGTAGAGCCCGCGGTCACCGAGCAGCCCGAGCAGTGTGCGGGCGCCCACACCTCGTACGCGTGGGACGGCGTGACGCTCGCCGCCTGGGCCGGCTCGAGCGACCTCTCGTTCACGGTCGACGCGGCCGCGAGCGGCGACGTACGGCTGGAGACCGTGGGCGGGTTCGCCGTGGGCGACGACGTGTCATCCTTCGTGGCGAGCCAGCCCGCCGAGAACGTCGCCCGGCCCGGCGGCACCGACGTCTACGTCGCCTTCGACGTCGTCTCGACCGTCACGTCGGGCGACTACACGAGCCCCGTCGGCGCGGTCGGCTACCTGCCCGACGGCGCGACGCTCGACACCGTCATCACGCCCGGGGAATGGACATCGTTCCTATGCTGACCCCACCGACACCCCGGCGGGTCGTCGTGGCGACAGTCACCGTGGCGATGGGCCTCGCGCTGCTGACCGGATGCACCGTGCCCGAGCTGGTTCCCGTCGCGAGCGCGACTCCGGAACCGCTGCCGACAGTCGCAGCACCGGCCGAACCGGTGATCGCGAGTGTCGCCATCGGCGGCCTCGCCTTCAGCACCCTCGACGCCGACGGCGCCGTGATCGACACCCTGGAGTACTCCGGCGAGGCCGAAGCGGCGATGGACGTGCTCAACGATGCGTTCGGCGCGACCCCAGAGCTGACGAAACAGGAAAGTGACCACAACTGCGTGGCCGAGGCGTGGATCGCCGACTGGTCCGACGCGTTCTACCTCTCGTACGACACGGTCGCCCTGCCGCCGGGCCAGGTATTCGCCGTCGCCGCCAAGGGCCCCGCGGTCAACGGTGTGACGATCAGCACTCCGGGCGGAGTCGCCGTCGGCGCCAGCCTCGCCGATCTGGAAGCGAGCATCTCCGGGGTGCATTCCACCCACTACGAGTGGGAAGGCACCGTCTACGACTTTGTGCACTACGACGTGGGTGTAGGCACCTGGGTCGAACCCGACTCGCCCGAAGCCCTCGCCGACGAATACTGGGGAGCCCGCGCCGACGTCACCAACGACGCTGTCGAGCGGCTCGTCGCACCGGTCTGGTACTTCGACGCGTGCTGAGCACGCCCCACGGGTTTCCGCCGGTCGGACGGCGTCGGTAGCACCCGGCACAATTGACAGGTGTACGTCGTCCTCACCCGCACCTCCCGCGGCATCTCCGCGCTGCGACTCGACGACGCCGCAACTGCGCTGGGCGACATCGAGGCCGTGTCCGAGGCGCAGCTTCCCGCGTGGGTGGGCCGGGTGGAACGTGAGCGACCGCGCTGGGTGTGGGACGACACGACCCGCTGGTATCCGAGCCTGCTCGCGGCCGGCATCCGGGTCGAACGCTGCGTCGACCTGCGCCTGTCGCACCAGATCTTGCGGTCGTCGACCCTCACCGCCGGGTCCGAGCTGGCCAATGCGGCGGTCGGCCCCTGGGACTACGCCACCCCGCTCGCAGAGAAACCCCGCGGCGGCGACGCACTCTTCGATCTCGACGTCGATCCCGCCGCAGACACACCGATGGATCCGTTCGCCGAGTTCGCCCTGCAGCGCTCCGCCACGGCGTCGGCGGCCGAACCCGGCCGCATCGGCCTGCTGCTCGCCGCCGAGAGCGCGGGGGCGTTGATCGCCTGCGAGATGAAGTTCGCCGGGCTGCCGGTGAGTGCCGAAGTGCACGAGGGCCTGCTCGCCGAACTGTTGGGCGAGCGACCGCGCGGCCTCGAGCGACCGGCCCGTCTCGAGGCGCTCCTCGACCGGATGCGGACCATCCTCGGCACGACCGACGTCAACCCCGATTCGCCGGCCGAGCTGCTCAAGACGCTGCGGCGCACCGGGTTGCAGGTCACCTCCACCCGGTCGTGGGAGCTCAAGGAGGTCAAGCACCCGGTGATCGAGCCGCTGCTCGAGTACAAGAAGCTCTCGCGCCTGCAGGCGGCGAACGGCTGGAACTGGCTCGACAGCTGGGTTGCCGACGGACGCTTCCGGCCCGACTACGTTCCGGGCGGCGCGGCCACCGGGCGCTGGGGCGCGAGCGGCGGGGGAGCACTGCAACTGCCGAAGCAAGTGCGCGGCGCGGTCGTCGCCGACCCCGGCTGGAAACTCGTCGTGGCCGACGCGGCGCAGCTCGAACCGCGCGTACTCTCCGCGTTGAGCGCCGACCGCCGTATGGCCGAGGCCGGCCGAGGCGACCTCTACGAAGGAATCGTCGCGAGCGGCGCGGTCAAAACGCGCGCCGAGGCCAAGGTCGCGATGCTCGGGGCGATGTACGGCGCCACGGCCGGCGACGGCGGACGCCTGATGCCCGCGCTCACCCGCGCCTTCCCGCAGGCGATCGCCATGGTCGAAGACGCGGCGCGCACCGGCGAACGCGGCGGCATCGTGACGACGCGGCTCGGGCGCAGCTCGCCCCTCCCCGGCGAATCGTGGCGCGAACTGCAGGAGGGCGCCTCGGTGCAGGGCGCCTCCGACGCACTGCAACGCGCCGCCCGGTCGCAGTCGCGCAGTTGGGGCCGGTTCACGCGCAACTTCATCGTGCAGGGCACCGCCGCCGAGTGGGCGCTGTGCTGGATGGCGGGTCTGCGCGGCAGGCTGTGGGACCTGTCGGGCGGGAGGCTGGTCGACCGGCCGCACCTGGTGTTCTTCCTGCACGACGAGGTCATCGTGCACACCCCGGCCGCGCTGGCCGACAGTGTCGTGGCAGAGCTGCGCTCGGCAGCATCCGAAGCCGGTCGTCTGATTTTCGGCGGGCTGCCCGTCGACTTCCCGATCACGACGGCGGTCGTCGACAACTACGGGCAGGCGAAGTAGCCCCCAGTAGTAGTCACGCGAATAGTTACACGCTTGTTGTTTCGCAGGTTAGTGCGACATAATGCACGAGTAGCACCACAATTTCACACGCGCGGTCATGCGCATCCGTTTGCCAGGTCGATGGGGAAGTCGCACCTAACAGAACGGAGAAGATCGTGACCGCATCACACGCTCGCGGAGTGCTCTTTGTGCACTCCGCTCCACGTGCTCTGTGCCCTCACATCGAGTGGGCTGCGGGGCGCGCTATCGATCGCGCCGTCAACTTCTCGTGGGCCGATCAGCCCGTTCTCAAGGGTGCCCAGCGCACCGAGTTCTACTGGGAAGGCCCGGCAGGTACCGGTGCCAAGATCGCTTCCGCCCTCCGCGGCTGGGAGCACCTGCGCTACGAAGTGACCGAGGATGCCTCGGCCGCGAGCGACGGCGGACGGTGGATGCACACCCCCGACCTCGGTATCTTCTTCGCTCAGACCGACACGGTGGGCAACGTCGTCATCCCCGAAGACCGGCTGCGCTACGCGATGGAGATCGCCGGCTCGAACGCGCTCGAATTGCACCGCGAACTGCGGCTCGCCCTCGGCCAGGCCTGGGACGACGAGCTCGAGGCGTTCCGACACGCGTCGAGCGACAGCCAGGTCGTCTGGCTGCACAAGGTCGGTTGACGAACGAACCGCTGGTCGAGTAGGGCCGTCTACGGCCCGTATCGAAACCATGGTGCGAGGGTTTCGATACGGTCGCGGAGCGACCTACTCAACCAGCGGTCGTTCTTACTTCTCGTAGCTGCGGAACGCGACGACCGAGTTGTGGCCGCCGAATCCGAACGAGTTGCTGATCGCGAGCAGCGGGCCCGCGGGCAGCTCGCGCGGGCTGGTGACGACGTCGAGCAGAATCGCGGGATCCTGCTCGGTGAGGTTGATCGTCGGGGGAGCGAGGCGGTTGTGCAGCGCGAGGATCGTGAAGATCGCCTCGAGCGCACCGGTGCCGCCGAGCAGGTGGCCGGTGGCCGCCTTGGTCGCCGACACGGGGATCTCGTGGATCCGCTCGCCGAACACCGCCAGCAGTGCCTTGTACTCGGCGATGTCGCCGACGGGAGTGCTGGTCGCGTGGGCGTTGATGTGCATCACGTCGTCGACGCTCGCCCCGGCCTGCTCGAGCGCGGCGTACACGGCACGGGCCGCTCCGGCGCCCTCGGGGTCGGGGGCGGTGATGTGGTACGAGTCGCTCGTCACGCCGCCGCCGGCGAGTTCCGCGTAGATGCGGGCGCCGCGGGCGAGAGCGTGTTCCTCGGTCTCGAGGATGATGCTGCCGGCACCCTCGCCGAGCACGAAGCCGTCGCGGGTGGTGTCGTACGGACGCGAGGCGGTGGCCGGGTCGTCGTTGCGCTTGGAGAGCGCCTGCATCGCGGCGAACGACGCGATCGGAAGCGGGTGGATGACCGCCTCGGTGCCGCCGGCGATCACGACGTCGGCGTACCCCTTCTGCAGGTGGTCGTAGGCGTTCGCGATCGCCTCGGTGCTCGACGCGCACGCCGACACGTCGGTGCGGGCGTAGGCGCGGGCGTGCAGGTTCATGCTGATCGCCGCGGATGCGGCGTTCGGCATAAGCATGGGGATAGTCATCGGCAGAACGCGGCGCGGTCCCTTTTCTTTCAGCGTGTCCCACGCGTCGAGGAGGGTCCAGAGTCCGCCGATGCCGGTGGAGTAGTCGACTCCCACGCGGTCGGGGTCGATTCCCGCTTCATCCAGACCCGCGTCGGTCCACGCTTCACGCGCGGAGATCAGCGCGAACTGGCTCGACGGGTCGAGACGCTTGACCTCCTGGCGGGGCAGAACGTCTTCGGGACGCACTTTGGCCTGCCCGGCGAAAGTCACGGGCAGCTCGTGCTTGGCGACCCAGTCGTGCTCGATCGTGCTGATACCGGACTCGCCGGCGAGCAGGGCGGTCCACGACTCGGGAGCGGTTCCGCCGAGGGGGGAGGTGGCACCGATTCCGGTGACAACGATTTTTTTGGTCACAACAACATCCTTATTCAATTCAGAGATCTCACTCGCGGGCGTGGCCGGACGCAGTGCGGCCGGCCAGCCGCGGATGGGAGGCGCTTAGCCCTGTGCTGCGGTGATGAAGCTGACGGCGTCGCCGAC
>Ga0247811_1000098_pt1 | contig 29720 bp, 42 predicted proteins | sample UWRJL134311R1_FD_189018 | JGI IMG/M metagenome (GOLD analysis project Ga0247811, IMG submission 189018) | Plant litter microbial communities from Arlington Agricultural Research Station in Wisconsin, United States - UWRJ-L134-311R-1 | ecosystem: Environmental > Terrestrial > Plant litter >...
TAATAGGGTTATCAGTCGGTAACAGAGCTACCATTGCAGCATACGAAGCCAGGGTTCTTCTCACAACTGAACTTTCTATTGCTTCTGAATTTATTTGTTGATAAATTATTAAAATATACTCACCTGCTGCCAAAGGATTATCGGATTTAAAAGAAAAACTTCCCGTTGTACTATTATACAAAACTTGTTGGTTTGCAGGAGTGCCTGTCGATATTACTTTATAAGGCTGTAATCTGAATACCCCTATTATTATTTTATTAATAAGACTAATATCTGTGAAATTTGTTTCTCCTCCTGTGGCTATATATTCAAATTTTCTTGTTGTAGCAGCGTTCAAAGTATCTGAGAGGGATGTTGTTGCTTCTGAAATAGCATCCTGAACCCATCCTGTCTGAGGATATATTTTACGGTCTGTACCATTATTATTACCAGAAAAATCCTGAGCCCCCTTAAGACCTATACTTGTAGGTTCATCTGAATAAAGGACTACTCTGTCAGTTTGTACTGATAGGTCAGTATAGTTTTCACCATCAGTTGTCCTTAAGAAAATATTATTCAGAGTAAAATTAATGGAATTGGTATATCCCCCATAACTTGAGAATAAACGGTTATCATTGCCCCCGTATATCTCAATATCACCTGTGACAGGATTATCTAAATCTGTTCCTACAAGTGGTACATAATTCTCTAATCTATCTTTAACCACCAAATCGGCATCCTCTATTCCTGACTTAAACCAGTATTCTTTTACTTCCCCTGATATTATAAAACCATCTGCATCGTACTGTGGATTAGATATAATACCTACTGTTCTACCAGGTTCTCTTAATCCCGCTGTCGATTCCAAAGCTTCTTCTATGGATACATATATTCCATATAGAGCATCAAAACTTGCATTTGGATTAACTACTCTTCCTTTTTTTGTTATATCGTATGTTGGCATATATTAAATAAGTGTTACATTTATTGTATAATTACTACTAAAAGGCACTGCATTCTCTAATGTATACACTTTGTAAGACTGATTTGTTCCAGCTGCATCAGGTACTGAAGTTATTGAAGTTGATAAAGAAAATCCAAGTGTTTCATTTGTTCCTGAATTTATAGCCGATACTAAAGTTTTTGTGTCTGGAATAGCTATTATAAACCTTTTATTTATCGTTCCTGTTGTAAAAGAGAAAGTATTAGGAGTATTTATCACAGAGCTGCCAATTAAAGCTGTTCGTAGTGCTAACCCATTTATAGGGAATACATCTATGTTGTTAGCATATCTCCTGAAACCTCCTATTACAACTTTATTAGGGCTTGTTGTATGACCTGCTGGAATACGTCCTTCACAAGTCTCTACACCGACATTATTATTTTTACAATCTCCTTCTGCGTACTGAACTTGACCTGAGTAAATAGTGTTCCCTAAAGGTACAGTTATGTTCTCTGATAAAGTACTTCCACTTGGAAAAGCAACCCCATTTTTAGATATGAATTCAGATATTTTAGCTCCTCCATCATTCTGTGTAAATGTTTGAGTTAAAGCTACCGATAGAGTAGTTCCAACTTCAAATGTTCCAGAAGTACCAGATAAAACAGATGTAGGATATACGTAAGTAGGAGGAATAGAGATAGCATCTAATATAAGCCCTATTAAGTCGTTATCAGCCACATTTGTGAGATAAGTATGCTGGGCTAAGTTTAAGTGGTAATACTCGTCTAAAAGTCCTCCTTGTAAGTCTGGAAATAAATTATGAAGCGATATTATACTATCAAGAATATCCTGGCTAATGTCTATATCCTGCCCATTTGTAATTGAGATAGTACCATTAGGAGATGTAAGTGTTATTTGTGACCCACCTCCACCTCCTACTAAATAAGGAGCTCCTTGACCGTCTGTGACATACGTCAATATTCCACCTTCTATCTTTACGAAATATATGTTCCTTGCTTCAGGTTCAGCTGGCAGACCTAATACCCAATTGTGAACCACATTTTCTAAACATGTATTAAAACTCATTTTTTATTTTTAAAATTTATTACCACTCGGTAGTTCCTATATCTGATATTAAACAACACTGTTCTATTACTTCTGTATCCGAACAATCCTCTTTATTATGACAACTCTTGTATTCTTGTATTGTATCACAAAGAGGTTTTTTTTCACATCCCAACTCTCCGATTATTTTATTATTTATGTACTCTACCATTTCACAGTTATCAGTACACATTAATCTATGGAAGTTCATTATATGACTAATTTCATCTAAGCTCACTCCCTTCCCTACCATAAATTTATCTTGCACATAAAAAGCATCCGCACAATAGAGAAGATTCTCTTCGTACTCATTGTGCAAAGAGTCTTTATTCATCTCTAAAATAGATTGTGTAGACATGTTAAAATTGTATTAAAGTTATAATAAGAGTTATTAAGGGAGAAATAATAGTGGCTAAAACATCTCTGACTGATGGCTCACCGTTCTTAGTAACTTTTTGTACTATCTCATTTCCTATAGCTATAGCTAAGCATATACCAAAGGCTATAAAAGGAGATAAACCAAAGAGTATTATTGGTAAATAAACCAGGCACATTATTGACCCTACAAATGCATGTTGTAATTTATCAAAGGGCATTATTTTTTCTAAGAACTTTTTCATTTTAATAACAGTTTGTACATTTTTTATTGCGGTTAACCAATTTTTCGGCTTCAGAAAAAAACTGATGAGCTTTACCTATATTACCCCTTCTTGTATGAGCTTCTGCTGTTCTTAAATAAAACTCTATAATAGATAAAGCATCTCTCTTCTCTTTGTCTCCTTGAGAATATTGTAAACTTGTCTCAATATAAATCTTGTCAAGCTCCATCCTCAGCTTATCTATTTTAAGATAGTATCTTTGTTTGTTGAAAGTATCAGGACTTCCCTTCAAAAGAATAGTGTATATTCCATCTGGAAGGTCTACGTACTCTGAACAATCGCTGCATCCCACGTACAAAGTACTACTGTTAAAAGAATTAATTGTATGTTTGACAAAATTGTAAGATATGGCGTTATGAGACCCTGGTAATGTTATCTCTATTACTGATGGCTTATTTTCTATATGTAGCCAATTAGAAAAATCTCCTATAAGTAGTCTTTGGGGGTCTCCAGATGTTATACATTGAAAATCTATATTTATTTGTCCTATTTCCATTATTTATTAATATTGAATATCCTAAATTTAACTCCTACAAAAACGTCTTTGTCGGTATTAATACCTGCTGATATAATTGTTTTACTATTAATTTGAGCAGATAAATCGACTCCTGGAGCTAACTTACCTAAAGACGTGTTCGTCTGGGCATTAACTCCTGCAAACATAGCAAACCTGCTTGTGACTGTTGTTTCCTTTGTTATTGTTTTCTCTTGCACTACTATCGTTTGAGGCTTAATTGTATAAGTAGGTTTTAAGTCCACAAGAGTCCCCTTAACTTTCGTATTCACTTTTAATTTTAGATAGTTATCTTCATACTCAGAAACATACTCTCTTTGTCTAACCCCATTTAAAAATACTTGAAGTTTCTGCAAAGAATCTTTAGCACTCTTGTAGTCCTGTACCATCGCCTCATCCACATCAGATTCAACATAAATAAGTTTATCGTAATATACTATAGAGTCTTTACCTTTACTTGGTATTTCAGATTGATTTGAAGGTTTTAGAAAAGTACCGTCTCTTCCAGGAACCATAACATTTACATCTTTAACAATTGTACTCGTTTTAGTATCTCCATCTCCCTGGCAGCTATGTTGCAAAATAAGCAGCATAAGTAGTACACCTATAATAGCAATATAAATCCACTTGGTTTTTGTTGTGTCCATTATATATTTACGTATTTTATTTTTATCCCGTTTACGACCTCGGTTTTATAGTCATTACTATTTATCTTAGCTTTCAACTCAGTAACACTATACCCAAAACGTTTCTCAAAATGTGGATAATCTTTTAAGCTTCCTTTCCAGTCTCCACCCCATTCCCAACCTTTTGATTTAAAATAAGTTACTATTTCCATCCAGTCAGATGAACCATCTTTGTCAAAATCTTTTACTATATCCCAAGTAGCAGTTTCAAAAGAACCATTATTATCTTTATCTAACAGTAATACAATATCAAAAGCTAATGAATACTGATGAATGCTTTGCCAAGCTTTAGCATTAGTCACTTTTGCTCCTTTAGTAGTCCTACCTTGATTATAAAGAGCTGTCTGTTCCTCGGGAGACCTATAAGTATAAGCTAACCTTAGTCTAACACCTTTACCCAATAACTTCTCGTTTATATAATTATACTCGTTTAAAACCTCTTCTCTCACTTTAGGGTGAAGAGCTTTAATCCTTTCTAACGTAATTAAATCTGCTGGCATAACTATTATTTTTCAACTATTATAGAATCTTTCGGAACTATTATAGAGTCTATAATATCATCTTTAACAACTTCCTTTATCATATTTTCGACAGAATCTTGTCTGGCTTCAATCTTTTTTGCTATTTGATTTAAAGAGGAGTGCTTAATAAGTTCGTTTGTTGTAACTACCTTGACCTCTTTTGCTTTCACATGGGGTAATTTAGTTTCATTTACCTGGACTGTGTACATACCTGCTATTAATAATGCTATTGCTGCAAAAATTTGTGACTTCATCTATTATTCGTTTTCTTTTATTTCTTTGATATTTCTGTAGTTTTGACCTGATTTTTCATATAAAGCTTCATATTTACCCCTCCAGTATTTATCAGATTCTTCAACATCATCAAAACGTTCTTGGTTACATTTCTCAATGTCTTTCCGCAATAAATTAGTGTCAGTATTATATCTATCAGTAAGGGTGTCCACTCGTACATTTAATCCGTCAATTGTTTGTTTCTGTTCATATATATAGTAACCAGCACCCGTTAGAAGTAGAACTAAAAGTACTTTTAAAATACCCTTACCATCTAAAGTGGTGAACCATTTTAGAGCATCTAAAATTTTGTCCATTATTTTTGCCTCTCATTTTTAAATTACCGTCAATTTTAAGGTTACTTCTTATTAAAAGAATTATATGCATCTACCATTAAAGACAAAAAATATGTGCATATTATCAAAAAATAATATCCGAAATAGTTTGGCATACTTTCTACTATAAAACTCATTTCGGTTAAAAAATTTAAAGAGATAACCGTCATTAAACTTTTCTTAGCTACAAACCCCCATTCTTTCCCGTCTGAAAAATAGTAAAGTATACTTAACGTCAGAATAAAAGTATCAATAAACACAATAAAAGTGTAATAGTTATCATAGTATTCCTGAGAGTCTGTAAAAAAGAATAGAATTATATAAAACCAGACTAAGACTATAGGTATATATTGGCTTCTGTTAGTTTTTCTTTCTTTTACCATAACACTGTCCCAGTTACTATTATTTAAATCTTTGTATTAAAAAAGGGAGAAGATTTACCTCCTCCCTTAGTTTATTAAGAATATGCTTGTACTGTTGGAATTCCAACTTCTGTTGCCATAGCGTTTAGAATATCCTCTACATCCTGGTGCCTACCTACTTCTGCAAGTATATGGAAGTTAAAGTTTTCAACAACCTCTCCTGAAAAAGATTGAGAAAGACGAACTGTCCTTATTGTAAGTACATAGTCTACATACTGTTTAGTTGGGTCGAGATGACTCTCTTGTCCTAAAATCCAGTTACCATAGTTATTATTGGTAAATCTACTTTTACCTGTGAAGTGAACATTACTTCTATTTTCCCAGTCATAAAAGTCTCCTCCCCATGCTTCAGGTTCCTGGGCACGACTGATTAATTTCACTTTAAACCTTTGGTTACGACCTTCGTTAAATGATTCAGAAATCGTTCCTGGGTATCCACCTGATACAGTCATTCTAACTGATGAAGCTATAAATCCTAATTGGTCTCTGTAAGTTTCATCTCCAGCTAAAATAGTCTGTTTAGCTTTGAAGCTAATTCCCATTAAAGCAGCAGGGTCGTAAGTCTTAGGAGCTTTTGTCCAGTTAATTTCTTCAAATGGTTCTGGAGCTTCAGATGTAAATAGACCGTTATAAAGTGGAGAACACTCAGTACACAATACATTTGTTACAACTGTAGTTGTGTAAGAAGTCATACAACCACCTGTTACATTCTGGTTAACAACCGCTACAGCTCCTACAGTACCAGCTAAGTTAGTGGTAGCATTTGTAATAGTTATAGCAGGGAAACCTGTTGTTGTATGAGTAAAAGTAAGAGCTGCTCCGTTGGCTGTAACAGTTGTGCCAGCTGCTGTAAGAGCAGCACTATGAGTAGTCACAAAAGCTGCTGCTGTAGCTGCTAAGCTTGTAGCGTAAGTAGCCAAGTAATTTGTTCCAGCTACACTTATGTTTGCTGTACCTGAGCTACCTGTTAAAGTTACAACTCGTCTTGAGTTAGCTGTTGGCAATGCAGCAACTGCAATTGTCAAGTTAGGATAAGCAGCTTGAAGGTCTGCAAGTCTATTAACACCGCATTCATCATCAGCCACAGTTATACCGTATGTTGCTGTTTGAGCAAAACAATTATCCCCATCTTCCCATTCATAAGAAATGTCAGCATCACTAACACATAGTTCACCATCAAGAGTATACCCTGTTGGACATACAGCACAATCGGCAAGTACAGCTCCTGCTACTACTGTGTAGTCAGCAAGGTTTGTTGCAGCTGGGGCTAATATTGTGTAAGTAGAAAGACCTCCTATATGTTCTGTTCTCTCTACTGTAAATAGAGGATATTGAGCTTGTACAAGTGCAAGAGATGTATAGTCACCATTATCAGGCACAAATAGGTTGAAGTAAGTATAGGCTGTACCTGTTAAAGTACTGTTTAAACTATTTGTAGGTGTAGCTTCAAGATACTCAGTTATTGGCTCACCCCCTATAAGGGTCTTGCGATTAAATTCTTCAACTGCTTTTTCAATCAGTTCTTGATTACTAAAGGCTCCTGTATTAGGTGCTGTTAAGTAAAGTTTTACAACTGCCTTGGCGTTTTTATACCCAAGCAAACCAATTGCTTTACCTTCTAAAGCTACTTCAATAACTTCGTTATCTCCATTTTGTAGAACTATAGCTGAAGTTGGGTCTATACCATCATAACCTACAATAAAGTGGTCAGTTTGAATACCTTTAACTTTTGGAGCTGCTACTCGTAATCCTTGTATTTCAGAAAGTTTGAAAACTGGGGTTGACATGGCTTTATCAGAGGAAGTCCTCGATAGTGGCACTGGAGCAACACCTAAGCGCATCTCAAATTTTCTGTTTGCTAATCCTGTAAATGTAGAAGTCACCAATAGACCTTGATTGGTTGGTGCAGCTTCCATATCTACTACTCCGAATTGTCCCTTTGTTAGCTGAAGAGACCTACCATTTTTCATAGTCAGACCTTTTATTGTAACAAAATGTCTGTCCCATCCTTTATGTGAACCCATGTTTAATATTTAATTAAGTGATTGTTTTATATTTTATTTATTGCTCTTGCTTTATCAGCTTGTGTTTTTGGATTTTCTACGTTCAATTCAAACTCTCCTGAAGCTATTGATAAAACCCTATCTATGAATTTGTCATCAAATTCTGGGTCAATATTATTATCAAAATCGCTTTCTGGGTCGTCTTCATTTAGAAGCTTAATCTGTATAGGGTATCTGTAGTAGTTTAACATAACTTTATCTATGGCAAAGTCATCTATGTAAACTCTTAAGTTATCTGAAGTAATGTTAAAAGGAGCTTCACGAGCTTCAAAAGAAGGCTTGTTAAATTCGTCCTGTAGAATATCGTTTTTATCGTCACCTTTGATTTCGTATAAAAACAATGTTTTATTGTTGCATTTTTCTTTGCTTGCTATGGCAGAGGCACTTGAAAAATCAAAATAATTTTTTGGAAGAGGAAAATTTTGATAATTTATTTTAGACTCTGAGGGTGACACTGGATAATCCGATATTAATATCTTTTGAATATACCTAATATCATCCTCATTTTTCTTGTCTAAAATGTATTCAATTAATTTGTTGGTAGCCTCATTAAATGTTAACACAAACTTACCTCTGTCTACAGCTACACTTCCAGTTTCAAAGTTCTTATTAACTTTAATTAGAAACTTATCAAAAGCTGTTTGTGTTTTCATATTATAGAGCTAATAGTTGTTTTAGTTGGTCTTTATCCCTTAAGACATTTGATGCTGCATCTTTGAATGTCTTACCTAATTGCTCATCATTATACCAAATCTCCCCTTTTTTCTGTTTAATTCGTCCCTCTGCTGCCAGAGCTTTTAATTTAGAAAAAACATAGAGTTCTGTTTCTCCATCTTCAGAAGCCAGTTTTTCAGCTGTCTTAATGAAAAGTCTTGTATTTTGAACACTGTCTTTAGGGTCTTTTATGTATCGGTTAAAAATAGAGGTAATTGCAGGTGTATCAGCGTTTTCAGATACAGACATTCCTAAATAGTCCATTATAATAACTAAATCTTTTTTATTAGATTTTATCATAGAGTAAAACAATCCTGCGGCTTCCATTTGAGCCATTTCTATTTGTTGCACCCTGTCTACTACAGAATCTTTATCTTGAACGTTGTATTGTGATTTGCTGAATTCATGGTTTCCACTTGGAATATCTGAAGGCGTAAGCTGCCTATGAAGCACTGCAAGAAATAAAGAAAGTAGTTCCATTGGTTTATCACTATAAAACACTTCGTTTTTAGCTACTCTGATTTTAAAGTTATCCCAAAAATCATTATTTGTAGCCAAGTGTGACAAAGCTCCTTTACCTTTTATCTTCTCTATTGGAGCCAAAATATATTTTTCGATATTTTTTAAAGCTGCCTTTCTTTCAGTTTCGTTAGGAAATACCTTATTAAGAGCACGAGACTCAAGATACATACCTGTATCCCAAGCATTTTTTTCGTGGTCAAATATAGCTCCTGGTACAGCATTATCAACGTGTCTACTTAAAATTTTTGTAGTTCCGTGGTCTTGAAATGCTTTAGGTGCACTCGGGTCTTCCTTCGGTATTACTTGATACACTGTATCGGATTTAATATCCAGACCGTATATTGTAAATAAAGTTTCTTTACTCATTATTTTTGTATATTGGTTTTTACAAAGACAAAGGTATAAAACTTTTTTTTATCTGTGAAATTCCTTAATTTTTTGAGGTCGTCCTTAACTTTTAGTAAATGTAAGTCTAATGTATAATAAAAACCCCCTCCCGACGAAGGAAGGGGTTTTATCAATTATTAGTTGAAACCTTTACGTGCATCTGGGTCAAGCTCAATCATCACGAACTTCGTAACGTCTTTAACCCATATAGCCATAGAGTTGTAAGCCCAGAACTCTTGACCAATCTGTTTGTGTGAAGACACAATCCCAGCAGCCTTAGTTATGTCATACCTACCGTTTGATGTACCCCAGTATGTCATTTCTCCTTCTGGCTTAACCAAGAAGATATTTGCATTACTGTCACCACCTTGTATTAGCTTAGCTCCTTTTGGAAGTTCACTATTATTTGAATATTGCCTGTCAGCAACATCCCATATTACAAGTGAATAAGCTGTGTGAGCAAGTTGCTCTGGGTGCATACCTATAGCAAATCTATCAGCCATAGGGTTCATATTTAAAGAAGGGTCTTCTTCAATTTCTAACCATCCAACATTCGGTATGTAAGCTTCAATGAATCTAACTGGAGAATATTTCAAGTTCATTAAATCTTTACCTTGCACTGGAGATTGTGGTAATTGTCTATCAGTACCTACAAATCCTGTTGCAGCTAAAAGGCTTGCTTGATTTCTGATTTCATCAGCAAAAATTTCAAGAACGTTGGCAACAGCCAGACGACCACCTTTAAATTTAACTCTCCTCTCAATAACTGGTTTGTAAGGATTATTACGGAAGACATATTCAACAGCTTCTTGCAAGTGTTGGCGTGTTATACCTCCTGGACGACCATAAAGAACACGTTTACCTCTACGTAGTTGGTGCCATAGACCTTCATTTAATCTATAGTCTCCATTTCCATCACGTACAGTACCTGCTTTTTGGAATAACAAAGCGTAAGCTGTTAACTTATCAAGTTCTCTATGTACAAGATATTGCATTGTAGCACCTATCCTTGCTGTAGCCATATTTGGGCGGGCTTTACCTCCAGCATCTACCACTTTATCAGCAATAATAGCTATCTCTCCTAACTGGGTGGCTTCATCAATAAGTTTAGTGTAGTATTCTTTAGCCGAAGCTACAGCACCACCTAAATTTTTCTTGTCAGCATAACCTGTAACGTATGCTTCCACACCACGTAGGCTTCCAAGTTGGAATTGTGCTCTCATCGAACCGAAACTGTTAGGAAACTGAACGTGTGAGAATCGTGTACCATACTCTCCACCAACCGCGTGGTTAATTTTGAAATAAGTTTTACCTTTTACTAAGTTGGAGCTCATGTACCACTCAGTCTTGTCATTTGTAACAAGTTTAACAGTGTGCTCAAATCCATCACTTAGCTGGTTAACTGGAGTGCTCTCAGTTACTATAATTTGCTGACCAAACTCAGCATCATACGTAAGAACGTCCCCTGCTGTATATTCTTCACTTAGCATAATAGTAAATTCCCCTCCATCAACACCTGCATTGTGTTGGAAGCTTGTGTCTCTTGTTGTATAGCAACCTTCATAGTCCTCGATTGGAATATCGTAGGTAAACGTTCCGTCGAAACCATTTACCTCAAGCATAGCTCTATTTTGTAAAAGCTCCCTATAAATAGGGTATGTCGTCTGAGTTTGTTGTCCCCAGAAATTCATAAGCCCAAGATGGGCTTTTTCAGGATTTTCCTGATACCATGAAGACATCGAGGCTTTGTCCTGGTAACCTTGAATACTCTTTACGGTTGCAGGGTTAGTAAACATTATAATCTGGTCTCCCCCGATTATACTATGTATACCTTGTTGTGTAATACTCATGTTTATTCTGTTTTATTATTTGTGATTGTTTTAGAATTCTATTTGTGAGAAGGGGTCAGTGGCTGGTATTTCTGTTGAAACTTTTGGTGTTACTTTAGAAGCCGTGTCACGTATAATACTTACTTTTCTCATAAAGTCAACTTGTTCAGCTTGTTTTATTTTAGCTCCTCTTGCCTTAAGGTAATTTTCCTTTTCAAGCATAAAGAAAACAAGTTCTTTAGCTTCTTTAGGGTCTTCCATAAGTTTTTCGTATATTGTATCTATAGCTAAATTACCTTCTGCATCTCTTTTGGTGGCAGCATCAACAAATTTTTTAGATATGTGTTCTGACAAGCCTTCTTCTTTATACGCGAGCGAAAGATTTTTTCTATATTCCTTTATTGCTGTTTCTTCAGCTTGTCGTTCCGCTATGATTTCCTTTTCTTTAAGGGCTAAAGTATCATCGTAATGCTTCTGGTAAGCTTTTACGATAGAATCAGTTTTTGTTTCAAGAGTCAAATCTTTAGCAGCTTTCTCTGTTAGCTCTTTAGCTTCTTCCTGAGAAAGTCCTTGTCTTAAAAACTGGTTATAGACTATTGATTTTTGATACTGTTCATTCGAAAGGTCAGCACCTTCAAAAGGTCGTTTAATTTGAGATGGGTCTTGGAAAATATCTTTTAAATCTCCTCCATTTTTAATTATGTTAATAAGCTTTAACTTATTATCATCAACTCCTTTAACTGAAACATAATCTTTCTCTATGTCCTCCTTTCGAGCTGCATCCTGAGCTTCATAAACTTTAAGAAAAAGTTCTTCATCCAACTCAGTGGCTTCAGATAATTTTATTTCTTTTCCGTTATCGTCTATAAGCATGTCTTCCCATTTACCATCTTCTAAGAATTTTTTAGATATGTTTAAATAGATAGGAGCAATGGTAGCGGGTGCAGGAGCTTCCTGAGAAGGTTCCTCTTTTTTTATCTCAACAACTGGTTCTTTAAGTTGCTCTATTTCCCCTACCTTTGTGAGGTCGGCTATATCGATTTTAACGTCTGGAGCCGCTTGTGATGTTGGAGGTACTGCTGGTATGTCAGTTTCTGGTAATTTAAAATCTCCATCAAGACTCATTAAGTCTTCAAAGGTAATTTCTGTTGTGGGTGTGTGTTCCATTTCCGTGTACAAATTTATGTTGGTTTTTTTGATTTACAAAATAGATTAAATTTAAATAACTATCCTTAACTATTAGTTAATGCTTAATTTTTATTAATTGAAGCTATATATCGGTCATTACTCATCTGTCTCTCCTTTTGTTGGAACTCTTGGATTTGAAGATTAAGTTTTTGGAGGTCTACATCTTTTTTAATATCTATAGCCCTGGTTTTATTATCTAATTCTTTATTAGCTATTTCAGCGTTATTTTTAGCTTCCTCTTGGTCAATAGCAATATTAGATATTCTTTCTAAAGCATCGATTCCCTCAGCTGTAGCATCACGGTCTATTGCCCTTCCTGCTGCTGCTATTCTTGCCTGTTGTAATTTAGATTGTCTGTCCTTATCTTTAGAAGACTCCTCCCATTCACGGTCAGCTTGTTTCTGTTCAGCGTTAGCTTGCAATTGTTTATCAAGTAAATCCTGTTCATGCTGTCTTTGGGCTTCAATCTCTTTTTGTTTGTCAAGCCTATTTTTTCTACCTATAGAAACTAAAGTAGTGACACTATCTGCCGAAAATAATTGAGCATAGTCAAGCATATCACTTCCCAGAGTATTAGTCTGAAGTAGTGTATTTCTCAAACTATCTAAATCTCTACGTTTTTTAGAATTATTTACAGGGAGTATTCCAAGTCTTCTTAATGGAAAGTCTTTATCCGTCAGGTTCATAAATTGTTTATCTCCATCAGATTTGGTAAACACCATATCTACGTCCATATACTCTTTTTGGCAATACTGAGCAACAGCTAAATGGAGCTCCATAGTTTTTCTACGAGCTACACTCATCTGGGCAAAAATATTTTCTGTCTGGGCATACGAAGCTTTAGTACCTTGTTCTACACCAGCAGCTGTTTCATATTTTCCTGGTGTACCTATTCTTTGAGGAGTGATACCAATTTGCTCTAACGCCATGCTTTTGTAATGCTGAGCTAAACCAGTGCGACTTTGTATTTGAACATCGTAGTTTATGCTTTGTGTACTGAAAGTATTCATTTGAGGATTTGCTCCTTGCATGTTCTGTTTAGTTGAATCAATCGGAACAATTCCGACTCCTTTAGCTAAATCTAACAATTTATTGAGAGCCTCCTGAGTATCTCCAGTTTCTCTGTATTCAGAAGGAAGGAAATTTATATCAAATAAAAAGAAAGTACCTATCTCTTTTTCTAAAAGATTAAATATTTGATTAAGACAAATATTATAACCTACTTGAAAAGGACGTAACTTTTGAGCCATAGATGTACCTATAATACCTCCTACTGGGAGCTTAACATCATATACATTGCTATCTCCTTTTATTTGATATTCTAATGGCTCTACTCCTAAATATATTGGGTCATTTAGGTAAGAGTTACCATTGTTTATTTTAATACCTTTCCAAACTTCGGGCACCCAGAATTCATACATTGTATCTGGTTCCAAGTTTAGTTTTATATCATTTATTGATTTTGTTGAAACTTTTCGAATTTGATTATCTTTGATAAAGCCAGGTAAAAGTTCATCTGTAACAATTGCACTATCATTAATACCGTCTGGTGTAGTATAGTTTAGAAACCACATTCTTTTCCATGAACGCCAGTAAGCTTCTGTGACTTGTAAGGAATCATCCCTTACATTTATATCATCTCTTTTTTCAAAAGTGTGAGTTTGCGTTCTATGCTGTGGGTTGAAATATTCTGGTATATACTGAGGTATTTCAATATCTTCTCCATCTTTACCTTTACCAAGGGTATAACCCATAGGGCGACCAAAAGCATCTTCAAATTGTTTTCCGAGTTCTCTATCATAATAGTTGAAAAAAGGTATATGATGAGTTTCACCGAATCCATTTTGTATAATATCTTTAAAAGAACGACCTGTATCATTATAGGTTTCATTTGTACCATCATAATAGCCACTAAGACGTTTTATATCTGTCGGAGAGAGCATGTGCCCATACCTCTTTATAGCTTCTGAAGGACTTACGTTAAAAACGCGTCCTACATATTCTCCATCTTGAGGATATTTTGCATCAGCATCTTGGGAAAAGAAAGTTTCTAATGGTTCCCACCTTTCAGGTTTATAAAAGTCATATCCTACATAATAATGCCTGAAAAACCTGCCTGTAAGCAAATAATCCTTCATTTCCTCTCCATCTAAAGTATCCATATAGAACCTTTCCTGGTCAGCTTCTACAACATGCTCTGCCCATTCAGCAGCTTTAGTTTTCCAGTTTTTTTGCATGTCCATTTCAATTTCAGAAGGGTCGATGAGTTCGTTCTTCTGTTGTTGAAGGAATTGCATATATTGTTGTTGCTCTTCTGGAGATTGAAAGTCTCCTTTTTCTGGGTCTACCCCACGCATTACAAGGAGTTTTTTAAGTTCCAAATCAAATAGCTGAGCTGAATACTGGCGTACTCTCTCACTCCTTTCTCTGACAAATTCATTGGAAGAAAGGCTATCGATAGCATCTATTTTAAAATCATCTCTTTGAGAAAGATATTCTCCTACTAACTGATTAGTTACTATTCCAATAAAGTCATAGTGCTTAACAAAAGTTGGTATAGCTACGGCATCTCCAAGTTTACGAATGTCTTTAAGAATTCCTTCGTCTATCCCATAATCGGAATAGACAAGTTTTCCTTCAACCATCTTGTAAAAATCTCTGAAGTGAGCATTGTCACCTCTTTGTTGCAAACCTATGGTTTCTAAGGCATCCATTGTTCTCTTTTTGAATGCATCGTTTTTCTTAGAACTTGGCAGAACTTGATTAGGAAGTGACCCCGATTGAAATCCTCCTCCTTTTCCTACTCCATTATAAAATGGAAACAAATTAGCCCCTGTACTCATTTATATTAATTTATTCTGCAAAGTTAAAACTTTCTTAACTTTTATCAAAATTCCTTAATTTATTTGAAGAGTCTATTACCCATACCAGTTGTGAACATCCTTTGAGCCAGGTTTTTAGGTTCTTCCTTTTTCTTTTTAGCCTCTTCAATATTTCTTTGGACATTTTCAGTTTTTGGAAAAATCCAGTTAAGAAAAAGATAAAAGTCATACCCCAGGGCTCCCATCATAGCTGTAATTCTATCAACGTTTTTATCTTTTGAATAATTTATTATCTCATCTAACAAAGCTACGTCATTTATTAACTGCACTCCCAGCAGTTCGATTTCTACCCCTTCCTCATTCTTTACTGTGAAAGTTTGATTGCAGTAGTCTCGGAATAACCCAAATAAGAATTTTTTATTCTTAGGAGTAGGTTGCCAACCGAATTTCCTTACTCCTCCATATTTAAGCTGTTCTTCAGATTCAAAATCCATAGAAGGCACTAAAAACATCTGAGCAAGCCTTTGGTGGTCTAAATGTTTTTTAAAGTCCATATCCTCATTTTCCCCAAATGCCATCACATTAAAAGCTTCAAGCATTAAATGCCACTGTTTATGCATTTTTGTATGAGGGTCAGGACGAGTTGATAAAGATGCTACTATACGACCTGCATTTTTTACACCTAATATATCTCTTTTAAATATATATAAGGTTCCTACAGATTCTGAGTTATCTGACTCATCTTGTTTATAGTCATCAAATCCAGCAGTATATAATCCATAAGGGGGCTTTATTTCAGGCAAGTCTTCAAAAAGTAATACAGGTGAATCTATAAATCCTCCTGAATGTGGGTACAAAGCAACTTTACGAGACTCATCAAAATCTGACTTTATTTTACCAGTTTCACTATCTCTATATAGAAACACTTTCTTTCCAGTTAAACCATTAGCTTGTATATACTCTTTATGATTTTTAGCCTCTAAATAAGGCAGAGGATTTTTATCGGGCGATAGAAAGCATTCTTCAGGGTCGATAGGATATTGAACAGTAATTTGTTGTAGAGCAAAAGAACTTTTAGAGAGGGCTTCTCTTTCCTCTAAAATAACTTGAGTATTAGTTACCCAATCCGTTTGCTCTATTACAATTTGATTTAATAGTTCTGATTCTATACCTAAGAAATCTCCAAAACCTCTTTTTATTCTTTTAAATCCAGGTGTTGGAAAATTAGCCATCTGTCCAGGGACAAACGTAGCAAAGGTACGTCTTTTCCAAGTTGGCTTAAAATCAACAGGGAGCTTACTTTCAAATAAATCCCAGTCCATTTCCATAAACTTGAATGATTCTGGATTAGTAACTGCCATCATAGCATCTCCAGATAAAGAAGCCTCTCCTGAAGTACCAACAGCAATAAGAGTTGTTTTCCACCCGTCATCTCCACTAAAGGCGGGTATTTCAGCACGGAAAGCTTTCTCCCAAGGTGCCTTCCCAATTTCTTCATATAAAGATATAGATGGGGCTCCTCCCGCAGTCTTTTGAGTGGCTGTTCTTGCTCCGTTATCTAAGTTTTTAACAAAGTGATGTGAATGAGCTATACTGTTATTTGCGTCTGTTTTAATGCCTATAAATATTTCCTTTTCCCAGTCCCCACTTTTGTACATTCTAAAAGCTGGTTCCATAAAAGTCATAGACACGTCTATTTTTTTTGTTAATTCAGCTAAATCCCCAGCTGAACCTGATTTTATAGATGTGTTAACATTAGCTTGTGTCAAAGCTTTCCAGTCACATATTGATGACATAGTTACACTCTTAGCAAACCTTCGACTACCATATAAAAGTAAACCTCTATCTCGTCCTACTCTACTTTCTATTTTTTTTAGATTCTCCGCAATCCACCACTCATTATCACGTAGCCTTGGGTTAGTAGTTTTATCTGGCATTCCTCCTGGCTGTGGAATTGGTGTTTTATAGAAGTTGAGATGGTAGTACAACCACGGATGAACATAATAGCCATCTATTTCTAACCCTCTATTAATTTTTAACCACTCATTCCACCAAAATTTTAAAACTTCAGGCTTTTGCTCCCAATAGTGTTTCTTTTCTTCCCATCGGGGTATTTTATCACCTCTCTGTTTCTTTAGTATGAAAAAGTCTTTGTCAGTCATTTCTGTAGGCAAATCAAGCTTCTCAGTCATCTCCGCTATATCTGCATTTATAGCTGGAAGAACGTCTATCATAGGCAGTGTGGCTTTCATATCATTATAAAAACGAATGCTTGTATTTTCCACCTCTCCTGATATATTGAGTTTCTCCAGATTATCCTGTATCTCAATCATCTTCGAAAATATATTATCCTGGAATAGAATCTCGTATGACCTGAAATCAGTGTCTTCTAAAAGGCTCTCCTCTTCCACTTCATCCATACTATAGTCCAAATATTTCTTACATTTTTTTATATGTATCTGAATTATCTGCACTGTAGTATCTATAAATTTCTGAGCTGCTGGCTCTTTTCTGTCACCAGTCCTCTCTATCTCTTTTATAAACGAGGAAAGCCTACCAAGTATAGACGTGGTAAGCTCATTTTCCTGTTTGAATAAATTTTCTTTGTTTTTCCGAGCGTTCTCGGTAAATTTAAGCAAGTTTTTTTCTATCTCTGATAACTTTTTATCTACATCTTCATCCTGGCTCTCTCTTAATATTAGAATCTCAGTTGAAAAGTCTTTTATTTTATTATCAAAGCTTTCGTTACTATCCCACTTATTACTCTCTATAATTTTTTTATTTCTAAGAAAATATTCAGTATGCTGCTTGACGAATTTACTGATGTAATCTGACATTAACTAAATTGTTTTACAAGATTTTTATAAATATCCCCTGAAAGGAATTCATTTCTCCTCTTTTCAAGTGCTCCATCTTCAACTTCAATAAGTTTTCCGTCTTTTAAAACGAAATTTATTTTGAACTTTTCCTTATAGCTGCTGTACATTGATTTAATATCTTCTGGTAAATCTTGCTGATATAGCTCAACATACAAGTCTGTATAATTTCCAAACTTGTTAAACATCATTTGTAAGTCCTGAGCATAGGATATTAAATCAACAAAAGAATCAGTTAAAAACTGCTGCAATTCCTCTGGAGACGGAATGTCTTCTTCAGTTTTAACATTTTTCAATTTAGCTTTGTAAGTTTCGACAGCTTGAACTTTATCTGTGTAAATCTTGAAAAAGTCCATATAAGCTATTTTTAGCTCGATTATTTTTTCTAATAATACCTCTTTCATTACTCTCTTTCTGTTTCTCGGGCTTTATCTATAATTGAATAAACCTGTTCGTCAGTAAGGTCTCTCAAACTTTTTATAGAGTTACAATCAGTTACTTCTTTACGGACTACTGAATAAAGTATTTGTCCTAAAGCGTATTCTGGAAACTCATCTGCATACTCTTTAAGCCCACGTAAGGCTATGTTCCTGTAATTCATATTACTGTTCCTTTTATGTTAAAAATTATTTTTTTAGAAGACCCCTTTGACTTGTAAGGAACCTGTAATTGTTTGTTAAACCTACCTCTTCTTGTAGTGTCATAAACTATAGTAGCTGTGTAAGTATTACCTTCTTTTTCTACACTGGATACTGTACACCCGCAGGTAGGCAATACCTGGAGATTTGTAATACTCCCTTCTTCATCCAGAAGTTCAACAGTAAGAGTACTATCACCACCATAAGGTATGTTGTTTATGTAAGAGAAGGTCGTGAATGCCCCCTCAGTAGTCATCTCAGCTTTTTCTGGTGACTTGTTAGATATTTTCAAGCTCATGTGTACTCCATTTATTTTTTGGACAATATTCATCTTCTTCTGCGACTTTGAAAACTAACATGCATCCACATACATTACATGTTGCCTCGTCACTAACCTTCTTTCCTAATATAAAGTTAACGACCCTATTACCATTTATTTTTATTGTGTCTAAAACTGTTTTTTGTTCAATATTATCAGTATTGAATGGACACGACTTACAAATCTCAAGCCTATCTTTTATCCAGTCTTTGTCTGTATCTTTAGGAGACAGCCTTGAAAGAATTATTTTCTTGATTTTGTTCATTGTATTTTATTTAGAATTTCATTACTTTTCTTTTCTACAACAGCCCACATGCTATACATCTTATTATATATTTGGGTCACTGTTTTTTCTTTAGTTATCTTTTTGTACAACCTCTCAAATAACGGCTTATTAAAGCTAACTAATTTGGGAGCTTTCTGAGCAGATAACAGCCCTATCTTCTCTGATAGAGATTTATATTTTTTAAGCCCCGATACAGACTTGGCATGTCTGGTAGTAAATCTCGAACTCATTCCCAGCCTTAAATTAAATCTTAGTTTAGTTAAGTTAGGAAGGGAAATTAGCAAAATGGGTTTTTCTTCAACACTTTTTTTTATATACTCCAAGTTCTTATTTACAATTTCCATTATCTCCTTCATTGGAATGTTAAATTCCTTTGACATTTCCTGGACTATATCCTCCTTAAAATAAATACCTTGACTCATCAACTCTTTTTAAAATGTATGGCATACACTCTTCTTTTATCAAGAATGAATTTTTTTCTTACTTCCTCTAAATAAGGATTTAATTTTTTCATTCTATAGTTATTTTCAGCATCTTCTATATACCCTTTGCTCTTCAAAAGAAAATCAATTTGAGTTATATTGTTCTGTGTTTTGTCTAAGTCCTCTTCTACTATTAGTTTAGTTTCTGGGCTATAACCATATCGTATGTAGTAGTTAAGTACATCCCTCTCAAAAGGTCTTAATTTATAACTTTTAAACTTACTGCCTTCAGGGGGAACATTATCTTCTTTCGTTAAAGAATATATACTTAATATTTTGTTAACTAAGTGCACTTCATTATCGTAAGATATTTCTAAAAATGATATTTTTGGTTCCTGCATATTACTGTATAAAGTGCAAAGGTATAACAAACATTTGAATTTTACAAATAAATTAACATTTAATTTTTGTTTATTAAGGAATTTTTTTTATAAAAAGTTTTACCCTACCTTTGTACCAAACCAAAATATTTAAAAATGATAGATTATACGTTAGATTTTACGTATGCAGATTTCCAAGAATTAACGTCTGAGGATTTCATGGACATCGTGTGGAGCAACCATATATCTGAAAAAATAGTAAGTACAGAGTATTATCAAGCCAACTCTGATTTTATAAGTGCATTAACTTTTGACTGTTATAGGTTATTCCAAATGGATTCCGCTTTAAAGTTGAGAAATGTATGCAAAATGATTGAATACTTTTTCTTTAACTTATTTAGATATTCAGCCCCAAATAAGGATGAAATTAACTAAGTGATTGTTCAGCCCCACCTGGGGCTTTTTTTATTATAAATATTTTTTACAAAATACTTGTGTAGTAAATAAATTATATTTATCTTTGCAGTAATTAAAAATTCTCAGCAACTGATTCTTGCTGTTCAGTCGGATAACCCCTAACTCGTAAGTGTCCGACTTTATACGGTTTTGTAGGTACACTCTTGAAATAATAGAGAAAAATAGTGCCGATGTTTGAAGGGTGTTAAATCCCGCAATCGTAGGAAGAAGATTTAGGACGACTCTAAGTTATAAAGCAATGCTATCAGGCAACTTTAACTCAGTAATGTTTGGTCAAGTAAACTTTCACTTATACGTGTTTTTGTTACTAAGACGATTATTAGAAGAAGCTCCTAAATTAAAAAAGTAGTCACCGAAAGGTGTATTTTCTTCAATTAGTCAAAAATTCTTATGCTTTTTTGTGTCCAGCCCCCTTTTTTTAGGGGTTGTTGTTTCATACAAACACGGGTTTTCTTGGATGTTTCACCTTTTAATCATTCTCCTGAATACGATGAACTTCGATTTTATACGAGAGTGCTTAGCGGCACTGTATATGAAAGGTGTAAAATAATAAAATTTATGTGAATTTTTTAGGTTATGTAAATAATTTTTCGTAAATTTGTAGTATAGTTTATTAATCAATGTATACACCTTTTAATCATCAGGAAATCCCAATACAAGTTTGTACAGATATACTAAAATCTGTAAAGCCACGTAAAGAGATAGTAGTTGCTCCTACAGGGTGTGGTAAGTCATTGTACATTGGCTTTGCTGCGAATGCTGTAGATTTCCCTCTAATAGTATTGCAGCCTTCTAAAGAGCTTCTTAAACAAAACTACGAGAAGTATACTGACCTGGGTGGTCAAGCTGAAATATTTTCCTCCTCTCTTAAATTAAAAAACATTGGTAAAGTAACGTTTGCAACTATAGGCTCTATTAAAAACAAAGTAGCTGAATTCAAAGCTATGGGTATAAAAGCTATAGTTATTGACGAGGTTCATCTCGGCAGCAAATCTGGCTCTCAAATAAGAAAGTTTATAAAAGACGTAGGTATCAACAATGTTTTAGGTTTGACAGCTACTCCTTTATACCTTCAATCAGGTTTGAATGGTGCAGAGCTTAAGATGATGACTAAAGTAAAAGGTACTATTTTTAGAGATATAGCTTATGTAACACAGATTGATGAGTTAGTACGGACGGGTTTTTGGACTCCTCTTGTTTATAGAGTTATAAATCAAGATGGCTCAGTACTTATGTCTAACTCTTCAGGTGCCGATTATACACTTGACAGCCTTAAAAAGTTTTACAAAAGCAATGATATAGAGAAACAGATAATAAAACATGTTGAGGACTTCAAGGCAGAAGATAAGAAATCTGTACTGATATTTGTTTCTGACATTAGCGAGGCTGAAGCTTTAGGTGAAAAAATACCTGGAAGTAAAGTTGTTCACAGTAAGACTAATCCTATAGAGAGGGACAAAATAATAGAAGGATTTAAAGACTTGAGTATACAAGTTGTAATAAATGTTAATGTTTTATCTGTAGGGTTTGACCATCCAAGGTTGGATGCAATAATAACAGCTCGTCCTACAATGTCTATAGCTGTATATTATCAACAGATAGGTAGAGGAGTGAGGATACATCCAGATAAAAAAGATTGTGCAGTTGTTGACCTATCTGGTAACTTTAGTAAGTTCGGAAAAGTAGAGAATCTAAAGTTTGAATTTATAGAAGGATGGGGATGGGGGTTATTTGCAGGAGACGAGTTGTTATCAAACTATCCTATGCAAGCTAAAAAGCGACCTACAATAAGCTCTCTTATAGCTTCAGTAGAAACTAAAAGGAAAAAAATATTTGACTCTAAAAATAATTCTTCTGTAAGTTCTATAAGATTCTGGTTTGGTAAGTATTCAGGTAAAACAGTAGAAAAAGTATACGAAGAAAATAAGAGTTATCTTGCCTGGATGTTTGATGAATTCGAATTCAAAGGTGATAAAATGAAAGCTCTTAAAGTTGAAATAAAACAAATTTTAAAATTATAATATGGCAGAAGAAAAAGACCCTCTATTAGAAGCGTTAGCACTATTAGATAAGAAGTTCGGAAAAGGAGCAACCATAATGGGGGATGCAGTTGTTAATACTGAGAGGCGAAAAACTGGTTCTCTCGGTCTCGACATAATAACAGGAGGTGGTTGGGGTAGAGGCAGGATAGTAGAAGTTTTCGCTCCCGAATCTTCAGGTAAAACTACGCTGGCTATTCATACAATGGTAGAGTCACAGAGAGCAGGGGGTACTGTAGCCTTTATCGATGCAGAACACGCTTTCGATAGGCAGTATGCTGAAGCTTTAGGGCTTGACATGTCTACAGTTATTATGGCTCAACCAAGTAACGGAGAAGAAGCTTTGGAAATAGCTGAAACACTCATTTCCACTGGGAAAATAGATATTTGTGTTATTGACTCAGTAGCTGCTCTTACGCCCAGAGCAGAAATAGAAGGTGAAATGGGGGATTCAAAAATGGGACTACATGCTCGCCTGATGTCTCAAGCTTGCAGGAAGTTAACTTCTACTATTTCTAAGACGAACACTGTGGTTTATTTTACAAACCAAATCCGAGAAAAAATAGGAGTTATGTTTGGTAATCCCGAAGTGACAACAGGAGGTAATGCTCTTAAATTTTTTGCTTCTATAAGGATTGACATGAGAAAAAAACAAGGTGAAAAAGATGCATCTGGAGGAGTTGTAACAAATAGGGTTACAGTGAAAACTGTTAAAAATAAACTTGCTCCTCCTTTCAAAAAATGTGAATTTGATATTATATTTGGACAGGGCATTGATAGAATAGGAGAGATTATTGAATGGGGAGTAGAAATAGACCTTATTAAAAAAGCTGGTTCTTGGTATAGTTATGGAGATACAAAGTTAGGGCAGGGCACCACAGGTATCAGGACTTTACTTCAGGATAATCCTGAGTTAACAGATGAACTGGAAGCTAAGATAAGAACTTTTTACCAGATATAATGAACTGGGAATTTAATAATATAGAGGTATTGTCCTTAGAAGACATGCCTCTTAATACCATAGGCTTCATATATCAAATAGATAATTTATCAACTGGGAAATATTATATAGGTAGAAAAACTGTAGCCAGTGTAAAGAAAAAAAAGCTCACTATAAAAGAAAAGCTATTACCTGAAAATAAAAGGAAGACTTTTAAATATGTCTTTTCAGAGACTCCAGGGTGGAAAAAATATACAGGTTCCAATTTAACTCTAAAAGCTGAAGTAGATAGAGGAGATAAAATTAAAAAAACAATCCTGTGTTTTTGTCAATCTAAAGCTTGTTTAACCTACAAAGAGACTGAAGCTATAATATGCAGTGGCTCTTTATTAGACCCAAAATCATACAATGACTGGGTTTCTTGTAAAGTATATAAAAAACATTTATAAATTATGAAAGAACTTAAAAATCCTATACAGTACAAAGTTACTTTGGATGAAGACCAGAAAAAAGTTAAAGAGGCTATATACAGCTCTCAAATTGTAGTAATTACAGGAGCAGCTGGAAGTGGTAAGAGTTTAGTCGTGGCTAACACTGTTCTGGACATGCTATTTAAAGAAGTTGCTTTTGAAGTTTATGTCACACGCCCTGCTATTGAGGTTGGGAAGACTTTAGGTTTTCTCCCAGGGGAACTATCAAATAAATTTGACCCTTACATTGAGGCTTTTAGGGATAATCTATATAAATGTTATGATGAGAACAAAGTTAACATGCATTTATCTCATTTAGAAGGTGGAGATGAAAATAAAGACAAAAAAGCTCAGAAGAAAAGTAAAATTACTGGGATGCCAATACAGTACATAAGAGGTAAAACTTTTGACTCTGGGCAAATACTTGTTGTTGAAGAGGCTCAGAATTTGAGTGTACATGAGATGGAAGCTATCTTAACCCGACTTGGAAAAGGAGGTAAGATAATTATAAATGGAGATAACAACCAGAATGACACGGGTCAAACTTATACAGGGTTAAGTCTTGCAATCGACTTGGCTAAGAATATAGAAGGTATAGAATGGTTCAAATTAAAATCTAACCATAGGTCTGAATTAGTAGGAAAAATCTTAGATTACATTCACAAAGGCAAAACAGAAGAATAATGGGAGAAAAAAATGATTTAGGGAAGTTGCCCCTTGGAATTGTAATACACAGACAATTTCCGAATGCAATAAAAGCTATAGCAGAATGTTCAAGATATGGGCACAATAAATACTCAGAAACAGACACAGATTGGCTTAACTGCCAGCGAGTGGAGAATGGGGAGGAAAGATATTTAGATGCTCTTACAAGGCATCTGGTAGACTCTGGAGTAAATCTCGATGCCAAAGATGCAGAGTCAGGATTAGAGCATATAAAGCATGCTGCCTGGAACCTTTTACAGTTATTAGAAATTTTAGAACTTAAAAAATATAAAGATGCAAGAACAGGAAATAGTAATTGAAGTGAAAGTAGTTAAAACTCAGTTCAAAAGATATTCAAATGACGATGAAGATTTTGAAGAGGATGACAAATGGAGCCGTATGGGATTAGCTAAGCCCAAAGATGAAGAAGATAAATTTGACTGGGTTGATATAACAGTGTTAAAAGATGCAGTGTGGGGAGTTTATTCAGACGAAGGAGAAACTATTATTTGCATGTACAATACCGACCTTGTTATAAATATGGGAGAAGAAGAAGCTATACAAAAGTTTTTAATGTAAGTGTTGTATATTCAAAATTAATTTCGTACCTTTGGAGCACTTAAAATATAAATAGCAAACTAAAGTAAAATGACAAAAAAATTTTTAGAATTAGACGAAAGAGAAGCTCAGTTTTTCGAATTCAGCAAAGAACCAAAAGAAGGTTTCTCAGAACATAAGTCTACTCAAGGAAAGATTTCCTTCAGGAAATATTACAAAAAAGGAGTAAAAGGTGTTTTGAAGTACATCAATGAACGAGAAGAAGAGTTTCCAACAGGAAAAGTTAGAAAACTTAATCTCGTTGTGGACAATGGAGATGACAGGTATTACCTTAACTTCCACATCCTGACTGCTAAAGGCAATCTAAATCAGTTCGTAGAGCAGCTAATACCTTTTCTCCCCAACTTAAAACAGAATACAGCATACAGGTTTTTTCCTTATGAAATGGAAAACACTTATGTAAATAAAGATGGAGTAGAAAAAACTGGGACTAACAAAGGTGTATCTGTAGCTGAATGGGACTTAGACAGTGATACCAAAGGAACTAAAGTAGAAAGAGCTCATACGTTCGGAGCAGCAGGGGATATTCCAGCGATTGTTTGGAATAAAGTAACTAAGATGGGAGAAACCAAAAACATCAAAGATGACACAGACCGATTAAACTTTTTATATGATGTTCTTAAGAAATCTCTTACACCTGGTAACACTCCTCAAACTCAACAAACACCTGGTGCTACAGCTTCATCTCCGACTACAACACAGACAGAGACAAAAGCAGAAACAACGTTACCATTTTCAGAGGAAGAACAGGACGATTTACCATTCTAATATGGAAACTGAAGAAGTAAATTTAAAGGCTTTGGATGAAGCTCACGAAAGAGTAGCCAGTACCTGGCAGTTTCAAGTGGCGTTTCATAAAGGAGAGATAAAAAGATTGAGAAAGGGTTTAGGTAAAGAATGCACTTACCTATCTTTTGAAACAGAAGGTAATAAACGGTTCATAAAAGCCGTAATGAAAAACAATGCTGGAGGTAAAGATACAGTATCAATTGAAGTTCCCTTTGACCTTTCAAAATTCAGAAAGCCTGAGTATAATCAGATAATGAAAACATTAGGAACAAAAAGCTATGATAGAAGCACAGAAACACTATAATGCCATTTTAGAGAGTGGGGAACTAAAAGATATGTTCCCCCATCTCAAAGGTGAGTGGGACAAAGATAAGAAATTTTTTACCAAGCATTTTGAAGAGAACCAAAAAATATTAAATTTGGATTTAATAGACCTGGATGACGAAGAAACTGACACTTACGGAGATTACTAATCATTTTCAAAGTAGACTAAAATATCTAAAAACTCCTCCCCAGAAATGGGATATGGAACAAGTACTTAAATTAATTGAGCGAGACGATTACAACCAACTGTTATTTGACTACGGTGAAGTTTATTGCCTAATAGTACTTGATATGTTTGAAACTTGGGAATGGTGGGAAACTTGTGCTGAAGTACTCAAACAGATAAATACTCACAATTACGTTACAGGAGAAAAATTTAAAACAAGATTAATTCAATTAAACTAACTAAAATGGACACAACACAATCTTTAGCTTTTATTAAAAGTGCTTTAGAGTTGGCTAATCAAAAAGGAGTATATAATCTACAGGATTCTGCAACTATTTTTTCAGCTTTAATAAACTTAGAAAAAGCTCTTTCTCATAAGATAGGAGAACCAATACCAGACCAGCCAACATCTAATTCTGAGCCCCTTTAATCAGGGGCTTTTTATAATATGACAAAGTTAGCAACAAAACATCTGCAATTCTATAGAAAAATCTTTGAACACAAATGGAGGTGGCGAATTAAAACAGATGAAGGTAGGATAATTGCTTGTTCTTCAGAAGCATTCAAAGATAAGAAAGAGGCTCAGAATAATCTCTTACAAGTGCATGAATTCTTAATAGAATATTTAAACCAGCCTGAAGTATGATAGCCGAAATATTAAGAGAGTTGTACTTAGAAATACAACATGGAGATGAAGAGCACAAGAAGTGGCTCAGAGATAAAATAGAACAGTTTATACAAGAAAGGGGGCTCGAATAAAATGGAAGAAATAGATAACCTTATTAAGGAAAAATATGCTGAGATACAAGCTTTAAGAAAAGAGAAAGAAGTAGCTATCACAGAGAAACACTCAAAGTTACCAGGAAGATTCTTCTCTAAAGATGGGCAAATTGTTTCAGTAACACAAGTTATGATTAAGGATTGGGTAGGAGCAACTGATTTCTATTCCAGAGAAACACAAGCTAAGACTAAAGTAAAAAGAGTAGTAGAAGGCAAAGAGTACACAAGTTCGACAATTATATTTTTAGACGAAGAAGAGTGGACAGAGGTTTCTGAGATTGAATTTATTCAAGCATTTGAAAACTTAAGAAAAACATTATAAAATGAAATACACAATAGACACAGAAACAAAATTCATTACTTTAGAAAGTCGTGAATGTACAACAGAAGAGTTAAAATCTTTAATAGAAAAATACCCTGACTATATGGTTATAGCAGATATTGCTAAACTGTCTCAAGACTTTGAACTGGCTAATTTGTTGTTCTCTGGTAGACCAAGAGAAACAACAGTAGGAGACTTATGCCCTTGCAATCCATCTCGTGGAGGCTCAGGTATATGCGGGTGTACTATAGCCAACAACCCAGCGATGTCATATTAACAATCAAGGTTAAAAATGAAAATAGTAGCATTTGATTTAGGCAAAGATATTGAGATAGAAAAAATAACTCTCGAAGAAATTACTTTAAAAGTAAAAGAACTTTTAAAAGGCACCGAGATTCAAGACTTGCCAGTTGAATATAGAAACATAGGTTTTAAATTTAATGACAAATTAGAACAGGAAGAAATTTATTCACTATTTAATGATGAGATAAAAGAGTTTCAAAAAGATGAAGAAAATACTCTCCACTTACTTGGAGGGGTAAGGACTCCTTCTTCGAATGTCCATTTTTTAATTCCTGGTGTAGGTCATGTTAGAGACCTGCCAAATATTTTAAGTTAAAAAGAAAAGATGACAATGGAAGAAAGGCGTAAAGCCAAGGAAGAGAACGATTCCAAATATCCTAAACCCAGGAGATTCTATGAAAGGATTCAATTAGAAGATGGTAGGTTCGCCTTAAAAATAACAGACCGTTATATTTCAGCTTTAGGAAGAAAGAAAGGATACGGAGGTAAATCTATAGAAGAGGTATATGACATTGACCTGGATGTAGTAACAATCCTTGAGATAGAAAGTTCTTTACCTAAAGAAGCCTGGGGTTATGCAGCAGTAGAGATAGATTTTATAGTCAAAGCTTTACATGATGAATTCAAACGAGTTAATAATATACCTTTAAATGTAACTTTAAGATGAAAGTCAAAATAGAAGGTATAGATTTAATTAACAATATCTACACTGAAGGTAAGGAGTCCTGGAATGTTTTAACTCTAATACAAGCTTCCAAAGACCTGGAGCCCTTCGACCTTCCTCTTGCAGGAATTTATTTAGGTATAGATGTATGGCGGGATTCAAAAACAATACTTGAGTTTACTCAACACGTAAAGAGAGTTCAACACACAGACCTTAAATATCCAGTGATACTAACTCCTGAAGGATTTATATGTGATGGCTGGCATAGAGTGGTTAAAGCCTTAGTTATGGGTCATGCAACAATTAAAGCTGTAAGGTTAGATAAGATGCCGTTGCCTGATAGTACAAATAAAAAGATAAATAAAAGATGAGAGTAATAAGTGAAATGGTGTTTGAAGATGAAATTCAGATTCCAAAAAACCCCGAAGAGTATCCAAATATCGTCAGTTATAATCCAGGAAAAGACTATACAGAAACAGATGAAGAATATCTTATAGACAGAGCCTCTGTAATAAAGAGATTACCTTCAGACTACAGAAAGAAAATTATAAACAAAGAACCTTTTACGATAGAGGTGATAACAAGAAGAATTATAACTTTTGAACTTGACAGTAGGGTTAGAGTTACGTGGAAAGGTACAGCACCTAATATGTCCGAACTAATAGAAGATGAGCAAGGAGTTGTATTCATTGTAGATGGGTACAATTCAATAGTACCTCTCCATACCAGAGATATTTTAAAAGTAGTCCCAGGAACAATCTTTAAATCTCAGAAACGTTCTGAGCAATTTATAATTAAAAGTGCAGAATAGCCCTCCCTCTTTGGAGGGTTTTTTGTTTTTTAAAATGAGGGGTAGGAAATCTCAAAATTGGGGTTATGTTCATATCTCACTACCGCCCATACCAAAACCCCCTCCCCCTCGCAGAAGTTTTTGCCCCTCCCCCTCCCAAAATTTTAACAAAACTAAAACCCAAAACGATACAGCTACAAAATAAAATCCATTTTAAAAATAATTTTAACATATAATTAACCTATAATAATAGTCTATATAAAACCATCATATAATAGAATATATTTATTTTTCTTTTTGCTTTTTGTTGGGGTGTTATTTAGAATTAATATATATTATAATTCTATAACAAAACTTTAACTAAATATATTTGCAGGATTAAAATATGCTCACTGTTTAAACTTCTCAACTTTTTGATATTAGGATACATTTGCTAATCTAAACGCCCGTT
>Ga0247811_1000100_pt1 | contig 28753 bp, 33 predicted proteins | sample UWRJL134311R1_FD_189018 | JGI IMG/M metagenome (GOLD analysis project Ga0247811, IMG submission 189018) | Plant litter microbial communities from Arlington Agricultural Research Station in Wisconsin, United States - UWRJ-L134-311R-1 | ecosystem: Environmental > Terrestrial > Plant litter >...
CCTGCAAAAAGTAAGCACCATCTGCGTTGCATAAATCTACCTCGGCATCTACGGCTGTATCCGCCGGAACTTTGATACCCAATTTTGAAGCTGCGATTCCCATTGCTCCAATAAAACACGCTGACCATCCCGCTGCAAAAAGCTGTTCCGGATTGGTGCCCGGACGAGAAGTTCCCGGAGCGCTCAGTTTTATGTTTAATTGATCGTCAGAGCTTTGAGAAGCTCCTTCGCGACCGCCTGTAGTGTGTGTTTTTCCTGTGTACAATACTTTTTCTGCTAGTGAGATGTTGTTATTTTCCATGAGTTCTAAATTTTTATTGTGAATTGTTAAACGTTGAATTTTAGTTGTGCATTACTATGTTGATGAAATTTTTAATTTTTAAACCCGTCAACGTCTATTATTGCGGCTGCAAATGCTTTTGGATCTTCCTGCGGTACGTTATGTCCGATACCTTTTAAAACCCGGTGGGCGTATTTACCGGTAAATTTGTCTGCATCCGCTTTTCCATCTGCGTAAGCGCCGTCAAAATCGCTGCCAATAGTTATGGTCGGAACTTTAATTGCGGGTCTTGCTGCCAAACGTTTTTCTAAACTATCGTATTTAGATTCTCCGGCTTCCAGCGATTGTCTCCATCTGTAATTGTGAATTACGATGGCCGCGTGATCTGGATTATCAAAAGATTGTGCTGTTTGATCGTAAGTTGCTTTGTCGAAATTCCATAACGGAGAAGCCAGCTGCCATATTTGTTTATTGAATTCATAAGTATTTTGGCTGTAGCCGAGTTTTCCTCTTTCAGTCGCAAAATAATATTGATACCACCATCCTAATTCTGCTTTAGGAGGCAGTGGTTTTTGGTTGGCTTCAAGATTGACAACTAAGTAACCGCTTACAGAAACCAATCCTTTAAGTCGTTCCGGCCAAAGTGCTGCCATCACTACTGCTGTTCTTGCTCCCCAGTCGAAGCCGCCAATAATGGCTTTGTCAATTTTAAGTGCATCCATAAAAGCAATAATATCGCTTGCTAATGCTGCCTGCTGTCCGTTTCTAAAAGTATTTTTAGACAAAAATGTCGTGGTGCCTGATCCTCTTAAATAAGGCGTAATGACTCTGTATCCTTTTGCAGCCAGAATTGGCACTACTTCACTATAACTGTGAATATCGTAAGGCCAGCCATGAAGTAAAATAACAGGCGTTCCTGCGATAGGTCCGGCTTCTGTATATCCTACGTTTAATAATCCCGCGTTAATTTGTTTTAAGGTTCCGAGTGAACGGTTTGTTTGTATTGCTTTTTGTTTCTCTGATTGTGCATTACTTACTGTTGCAAAGAAAAGAACAGCGATTAAAACTAATTTTGAAAAAGTGGTTTTTATAATAATGCTTTTGATAGTACGTATTGTTTTCATGTTTTTTATTTTTTAATTATCTGATTGTTAGTTAATTTCTTCATCAAAAATACAGTACAAGCAAGAGCCACACAATCAGAAAACAGCTCAAGCCGACAAAGTAAAGGTTGAAACGGACACGCAGCAACCTGAACTCTCCTTTCAAAAATTTTATTTTTTAAGCACTAGGATCGGTTTTCCTTTTTCTACGATATAAGTCGCCAGTTCTGATGCTTTTGCATTGGTAGTGTTTTTAGCCGAGTGAATCTGACCTGCAGGAATAAAAAGTACCTCTCCGGCTTTAAGTGTAATTGGTTTTTCATCTTCAATCTGATATTCCAATGTCCCTTCCAGAACATAAATAATCTCCTCTCCCGGATGAGCATGTTTTCCGAAGGCAGTGTGTGCATCAAAATCAATTCGGGCCTGAACAGTTTCCCTTCCCGGAATATTCAGATCGTGCTTTTGCAAATCGGTTCTTTTGATACCCGAATTTTGCGCAACAATTATATTTGGAATTAAAGCGATACAAGCAATCATTGCTATTATAAATAAACCGAAGTTTTGTTTTTTATCTGTTTTCATAATTTTATTTTTTAGTAAATAGTGAATTGAATACCCGGTATTTTTCTTATTTTCTTACTGATTTAAAAGCCGCGCGAAGTTCTTCTGAAAATAATTGCGGTTCTTCCCAGGAAGCAAAATGGCCGCCCTTGTTTACCTCATTAAAGTAAATCAGGTTTTTATATGCTTTCTCTGTCCATGTTTTTGGTGCCTGATAGATTTCTCCGGGAAATACCGTTACGGCAACCGGAATTTTTATTTCTGTAGTTCTTTGTTCCACAACATTGAAGTTGTTGGTATTGTTTTCCCAATATAAATTAGCAGCTGAATTGGCAGTATTGGTCAGCCAGTACAACGAAATATCATCCAGAATTTCATCTTTCGTCAATGATTTTTCGGCATTGCCGCCGCTAAATGTCCAATCGTTGAATTTATCTAAGAAAAACGAAGCCAAACCAACTGGAGAATCTGTAAGACCATATCCTAAAGTCTGCGGACGTGTTACCATCATTCCGGCATAACCGGCACCGCGAGTGTATAATGCATTCATCGATGCAAAAGCTGCTTTTTCTTTAACCGATAATCCTGCAGGCGCAGTACTGCCGCTTTGTAATGCTTTAGCAATTTCTGCCGGAACTGTTGCGGGCATATTCAGGTGAATTCCTAATAATCCTTTTGGAGCCTGACGCGCCATAGCAGCTGCAATGACAGAACCCCAGTCGCCGCCTTGCGAAACATAATGATCATAACCCAAACGTTTCATTAAAACATCCCAGGCGATTCCAATTTTTTCAGGTCCCCAGCCTGTTCCTTTCGGCTTTTCAGAAAAACCATAACCCGGCATTGAGGGAATTACGAGATCAAAGGCATCTTCGGCTTTTCCGCCATAAGCAGTAGGATCTGTTAAAGGGCCGGCCACTTTTAAAAGTTCGAATACAGAACCCGGCCATCCGTGAGTAATAATTAAAGGCAGTGCATTTTTATGTTTTGATTTGATGTGAACGAACTGAATATCCAATCCTTCAATGTCTGTTATAAATTGAGGTAAAGCGTTTAGTTTTGCTTCGGCTTTATGCCAATCGTAATCGGTTCCCCAATATTTTACGATTCTCTGAATCTGTTCTAATTTTACTCCTTGAGATTGATCTGTCACGGTTTCTTTGTCCGGCCATCTTGTAGCATTGACACGATTGCGAAGGTCTTGTATCGCTTCTTCTGATAAGCTGATATGATACGGACGAACTGCCTCTGCATCATTTGCCGCCTTTAGCTGATTTTTCTGAGCGAAGCTTGTTGCCGTTGTCAGGATAAAAGCGCCTGCAGCGATTAGATTTAAAAAGCTTCGTTTGTTTTTTTGAATTGTTTCCATTATTTCTGATTTTTAAATTTTTAGATTATTCGTTAATTTCTTCGTCAAAAGTATTTCGATAACCGTTCTTACGAAATCAGAAAATAGTCCAGACGGGCGAATTGAATCCCGAAATGGACAATCTTGGAGTTGTGAAATGTGGAATACGAATAATTTACCGCAGCGCGCACAAAGGATTTTTAATGCTGGCTGGATAAAACACAAAAATCGCAAGGCTATATAATAACTTTGCGACCTCTGAAGTAAAAAAACTTTGCGAACCTTTGCGTATCCCGATAGCTATCGGGATTGCGTACTCTGCGTTAAAACTATTCTCATTTCAACATGAAAGATGAAACATGAAACCTAAAACAAAAGCTTAAGCTTAAGCCAAAACCATTCCTCCATCTATAATAAAATCAGCGCCGGTTATAAAAACTGCTGCGTCGCTGCTTAAATACGCTACCATTTTTGCAACATCAGCTGCGGTTCCCATTTTTTTAAGGGGAATATTATCTACAATCGCATCCATCAGGATTTTAACTTCTTCATCATTTAAACCTATCTTTTTCATTATTTCTGTTTCTGTTGGACCCGGGCTGACCGAATTCACTCTGATTTTTCTTGGAGCTAACTCTAAAGCAGCAATTTTCATAACTGCATTAAGAGCAGTTTTACCAGACGAATAGATTGATGTACCTGCATAGCTCATGTTTGCAGTGTTAGAAGAAAGGAACACAACTGATGCACCATCTTTCAAAATAGGAATAAATTTGCTCAACGTAAAATAAGCTCCTTTATAATTAATGTTGATTATACTATCAAATAAAGCTTCTGTAGCTTCTTCAATTGTTCCTTTATCTGTAATTCCGGCATTGATGAAAAGAATATCAACCTGACCAAATTCTTCTTTTACTTTTGAAGCCAAATGTTCGATATCCGAAACAATGGATTGATCAGCAACAATGGCATTCACATCCAATTCTGATGCTGCTTTTTCAACCGCTTCTTTTCTTCTTCCGGTAATGATTACAGTTGCTCCCTGCTCTTTTAGCTGTTTTGCCGCAGCGTATCCAATACCACTGTTGCCGCCTGTTATTACTGCCACTTTATTTTTTAAATTGTCCATTTTATATGTTTTAAATTAATGGTACAAATTTAAATCTGAAAACATATTGCTTTTGCAGCGGTATCATGGAGGATACCGGTTTTCAACATATAAGTTAAATCAGTTCGTTTAATTTTGGAATAAAAATTAAACCCTGCTTCTATTCTTGTATTCCCTATATGACGGGAAAATTATATCTTAGTATAAAATTAATTTTGATGGAAAGAAATCAGCAGGAAGAAGTTCGGGCACTTCAGGATACGATATATGTTTTGGGCGGCAAATGGAAACTGCCCATCATTAATTCGATTTGTAACGGCAATAATAGATTTAAGGAAATTCAGCAGAGTATTCCCGGCATTACTTCGAGAATGTTATCGAAGGAATTGAAAGATATGGAACTTAATAATATGGTTAAAAGAACCGAAGACCGTGATGCAAAAGTACCTATACTATATGAATCTACGGATTATTGTAAATCTTTTGGCCCTATAATATCCGAAATGATTAATTGGGGAATCTCACATCGAAAACACATTCAAAACCAAGTGGAAAAATAAATTTAAAAATAAAAAATAAGCGTTTGACTTCGCGCAGGATGACAAATAAAGCGATAAAAAAACATACACCAAAAGTTTCGGTCTAACAGCTCAACACCTATTCTTCGCTTTTTAAGTGCAATGCTCTCTGCAAAAAACTCTGATGCATTATTTTGTTTTCGGCTTCATTAATAGCCTGCAGCAAATTGTTTTGGTTCGCTGCAATCTCAGTTAAAGCACTTTTCATGATATCCCAAACGGGTTTCATTTTTAAAATAAGATCCTGTCCTTTTGGCGTCAGCATTAATAATCGTTTGCGCTCGTCGATTTTGTCTTTTTTCGAGCTGATTATTTTTTGTGCCTCCAGTTCTTTCAGCAGGCTGATCGTAGAAGGATGCGTGTAGCCGATTTCGTTTGCAATTTCAACCACACTCAAAACCTCTTTGTGGTGTAAGGTATAAATAACCGGAAACCATTTTGGTTCAAAATCAATTCCATACGATTTATAAATCAAAGCACCGTCTTTACGCAATTGTTCGCTCAAACGCTGTAAACGCGTGGAGATGGCTAAAATTCCTGACTCATCTATACTATTCATTCTTGTTTTTTTAGTTGTAAATGACAAAATACATTGTCGGCACTCATCAGCGGAAATGCTTTAGGCAGTGTTTCTTTTTCAATACGCACAAAATGATTTCTTTCATAAAAACGCAAAGCCGCTTCCAGTATCGATACCGTTCCCAAATATAAATCATCAATTTGATTTTCTCTGCAAAAATCTACTAAAGTCTCTAAGAGTTGTTGTGCAATTGAAAATTCTTTGCCGCGATATTCCTTCTTTACAAACATCTTTCGTATGGCTGCTTTATGATCCTCAAATTTTACCAGAGCAATTGTACCTGCCAATTCGTTATCGATAAAAGCGCCCCAAAACTGACCGCCACTTGCATAATAAAAGTCTTTAATATTAAGTAAATCGGGCTGGTCTTCTAATGTAATGGCGACATTAAATTCCTTTTGCTGAATGTTCAAAACTAAATCGATTACAGCAGCTGCATATTGATTTTCGATTGGGATAATAACGGTTTTCATCATTTAAATAATTTATAATGCAAAACTACGTAGTTAAATACATAAATACAATTATTACCTGAAATATTTTTTAATTGATACAATTAAAGCTCGCAAACACCCGCATTTTACTTATACAAAATGTGAAATTTTTCATAAAATCTAAAATAAATTTGCACATATGACCAATCGGTCATATATTTGTCCTGTAAAATAAAAGCGATCATGGCAAAAGGCGAAGCAACCAGACAATTTATCATAGAAAAAGCAGCCCCAATCTTTAATACAAAAGGGATTGCTGCAACAGCTATGAGCGATATTATGGAAGCCACAAAACTTTCTAAAGGAAGCATGTACGTTCATTTTGAAAATAAGGAAGTACTTGCCTGCGCAGCTGTCGATCATAACATGAAAGTATTGGGAGATAAACTGCAGCTGGCACTCAACAAAAGCAAAACGGCCAAAGAAGAATTATTTACCTATATCGATTTTTTCAGCAATGCGGTAAATCCGCCGCTTACCGGTGGCTGTCCGTTATTGAATTTCGGAACAGAAGCTGATGACACCAACCCAATTGTAAAAGAAAAAATAAACAAAGGCATTAAGTACAATCAGCAGATCCTGCAAAACAGCATCTCGAAGGGAATCGCCAACGGTGAATTTAAACCGGATTGGAACGCAGAAGATTTCGCCATAGTGATTTTCGCTATGATGGAAGGCGGTCATTTAATGTCGAGAATGTCAGGCAGTAATGACAAGATGAAAATCATTACCAAAACCCTAAAAAAAATAATAGAGGAAAACACACTCTAACTTTTTTTTTACCAAAAATATGACCGAAAGGTCATATTTGTAAAATGATTAAAAATTAAAAATTCATAACTCATAACTAAAAAATTCACCATTAACAATTAACAATTAACAATTACAAGATCATGTCAAAAACAATTTTAATTTCAGGAGCATCAAAAGGATTCGGAAGAGCCTGGACAGAAGCATTTTTAGCAAAAGGATACAAGGTAGCTGCAACAGCCAGAAATATCGACACCTTAGCCGATTTAAAAGCACAATACGGAGACGCAATCCTGCCTCTTAGCTTAGACGTCAACAACCGCGAGGAATCGTTCGCATTAGTACAAAAAGTACAACAGCATTTCGGGACAATTGATATCCTGATCAACAATGCAGGTTATGCTTTAAATGGCGCGGTAGAAGAAGCCAGCGAAAAAGAAGCCAGAGCACAATTTGAAACCAATTTCTTTGGCACACTTTGGTTAACGCAAGCCGTACTGCCCATTATGAGAAATCAAAAAAGCGGTCATATCATTCAGGTTTCTTCTATTTTAGGAATTGCGACGCTGCCGGTAATTGGTTTATATAACGCTTCTAAATTTGCCGTTGAAGGCCTTACTGAAACCTTGGCTTCAGAAGTAAAACAATTCGGCATCAACGTGACTCTGGTAGAACCAAACGGTTATGTGACAGACATCTGGGGCAACAAATTCAACAGCGAAAGCATCGATGCTTATGACGGAATCAAAAAAGCACTTGCAGAAGGACATGATCCTGATACTTTCGGAAAAGTAAGCGCGACAGTACCGGCAATCATTAAATTGGTGGAAGCCGAAAATCCTCCCCTCCGCCTGTTCTTAGGAAAAGTAGCCTTAGGATTCGCCAAACAAACCTACGAACAAAAAATAAAAATCTGGGAAGAATGGGCTGACGTTTCTGTAGCCGCACACGGTTAATTTATATTCTGATTTTTTTAAGTTGATTGAAAACGAGATTATTTCTTTTTAGAAATGGTCTCGTTTTTTTTTTAGGAGCTATTTCCTGCTGTCCTTCCAAATCTTTTTCTTGCTAAAGAAGCAAGAAAAAGGATTTTCTCTCCCATCAGGGCTAGGGTTTGGCTTTCATGAGTACTATTAGCAGTTATTGATTCGGAAAGTGTAAAGCATAAAATTTAAGAGCAAGACAAGTTTAAACAACCTTATACTATTGTTTTTAAAACTTATAAGGGCTATGTGTTAAAGATCACCTGCATAATTTCATAATCTAGCAAAGCAGCAGTACTGCTAAATGTAAGAGTGTGCTGCCCATCAACCAACCAATACCTCAAAAATTATGTCTCATTTTTTAAAAGTCCCTATAAAAGCAACAGACGGTTTAACAATTGCTTTGAACGATATTTGGGCATCTGAAGTTTTATTGAAAGAATTAAATTTTGAAGGCAATAATTATAAAAAAAAGATGGTTACGGCACATTTTGGCCTACTAATGCTATGCCTGATAACCAATATGTTAAATATGAAAAACAAATCGCTTTAATAATTTTTTTTATTATACAGATGCCTATAAACTAAAATTCTAATGAGGAAACTAATTACTGTCTCGTTTTTAATGTTTTTTGTTCATGCAATTGTTTTAGAACTTATTGTAGGAGGTTTAGATGAATATATTACTAAATATAATGGGGATACAGATCATGGAATACATTTCATGATTGCATTTTTTTTTACATTCATTTTCTTTATTCTTTCTATTGTTTTAGTTATTACAGAATACAGAATGGAATTTGACTATAAAAATATAATGCTTTTTCTAGTTTTTGGAAATTGCTTGTTAGAATTTTATATGTGTTGCTTTTCTCAATATAAGTTGTTTGAAAGTCCAGAACGTTTTGATATTTTATCAATATTGACAATACTAATCTACTTTATTTTTGAATTATTTCTAACTTTTTACTTAGTAGATAAAATGTATAAATTTAAAGAGATTGAAAATTAAAATTCTGGAATATATCATAATGGCGCAGTATCTCATCAACTTAATGAGTGCTTGCTATCTAGATAGAATGAAAAATAAAAATGTCGAAATATTTTGACTAAAAGACACTTACAGAGACGATAAAATGCTGATTTAATTGATACTCGCAATTAAGATGTTGGTAACAGCAGTAAATATTTTTAATGACATAATACAACAGAACCAGCATGGCTTTAAAATGGTATTTTAATCTAATCTTTTTATTCCCGATACTAATTTACTGTCAGGATAAGGAATTTAAAAGAAAGGGTATTAGTGTTGAAACTTCAGCACTAATTTTATTGCCTTATGACTTTGATATACCGTCAGAACATGACGAAATATCTGAGACTGGGAAAAATTCGCAAATACGGGCAGTCAACATACATCTCAATTACTACATCTCAAAGTGTTTTGCTTTCAACGTTGCAAGTGGATACGAATCGGTTAATCAGCCAAAAATTGATTATATACCCATTACCGGAGGAATTAAATGGGTTTTGAACGATACGATAGAAAGTCTTGTAACTTCTTTTGATTTGGGAGGCCAAGTCGGACATGTAGAAAAATTTGGTGTGTTAATGAGAATTGGTGTGGGATATAGATTCATCATTTTCAAAAAAATATTAGGTGCTTTTGAATTGTGTTACTCGCACCAAAATTCATATAAAACCTTTATACATCAGGATAATCGGAAGTTCGATTATCACAATATAGAAAGTGCCGGATTTAAAATAGGAATAGAAATTTATTAAACCTTTTCAATCCTTTCAGTTAAACCCTCACAAAAACGATTCTTCGAGAACCCTATACTTTTTAAAAACACATCCAAAATCTTTTCCCTCTACCCTTTCTATAATTTCCCAACCTAATATTCCCTTTGCTATAAGCTGATATAATTCATATTCAATAAAATCAGCACTGTAATTTAATTTTTGAAATTCAGGATGTGTTCTAATCAACTCTGAAAATTTCCATTGCGAAAACTTAATTTCATTTATGTCAATATCAAAGTCATAAATAACACCGTCTTTTTCAGCTGTACACCCACTTCCGTGAAACCAATAATCAATGAAGTCAATTGTTCCTTTTCGTTCAAAAAAAGCACTTGAAAACGAACACGGATTTCTATCTTGTTTGTATTTAGCTTTTAATAAAGTTTCAAAAGCTCTTATAAAATTAATATAGTCGGTTAAGATTTCTTCAATCATCATTATGTTAAACTCCTAATTACAACGAATATAAGTTTTTTTATATACAATGACAAAGTACAATCACTTTTGAAATTTAGTTAATTTAGTTAAAGACATGGGAATTATATAAAATTTTAACGAAATTATATAAAACAATACAAAACTTTACTACAATATTTCGTGAATATTTGAATACTCTTTAAATGTATAATTTACAAGGTAAATAGGCTCCTGATCTAGCCATCATAAAATTATCGTTGTTTTTTTATTAATTTTTAAAAGTTTATACGTGGAAGAAGCAAACGTTCAAAGATTAAAAAAGAGTTTAGATTATCTGCAAAGCAAACAGCGTGAAGTAGAAAGATGTTATGAAAATGACACAAGAAGTCTTGAATCTATGATAAAATATCTGAAAAAGGATATGGTAGAGCAATTCAAATTATTGAATTATGATGAATCGCTCAAACTGGAAATTACGAATACAAGAGGTTTTATCAATATCGTAGAAAACATTATAAAAAACAACTCTTAAATTAAGATGTGAAACTTTAACCGAGCAGGTTCTAACAACAAATCGTTCTTTCTACTTTTATGGTACTAATTTATTTCTTTGGAAGATAAATCCAAAAAACAGTTCCTTCTCCCGGTTTACTGCTAAAGTTGATGATCCCGTTATGATTTTCAATAATGCGTCGGCACAGGGCAAGTCCTATTCCGTTGCCGCCATATTGATCCCTTTCGTGCAAACGCTGGAACATATCGAAGATACGGCTGGAATATTGACTGTCAATTCCGATACCATTATCGGCAATAGAAATGATATGATAATTGGCCGATAAAGCCAAAAGATCTTTCTCGTCAGGCAGCACAGATCCGGAAATGGTTACTGCTGGCAGCGAAGTATTAAATTTCAGTGCGTTGTTGACCAGATTGTAAAACAACTGGCGCAGCTGTGTATCAAGACCTAATACTTTTGGCAGTGCCTCTACATGAATTACTGCATTTTTTTCTTCAATAACCATACTCAAATCAACCAGGATTTCAGGAATGGTTTCGTTTAAGTCTACTTCTTTAAAATGCTGTTCTTTATTGTCTACTCTCGAATAGTCGAGAACATCTGTAATCAGGGTTGATAATCGGGTTGCCGATGAAGTAATCCGGTCAAAATAATATTCCTTTTTTTGATCCTCAGACAAATGCTGTCCCGCACGCGAAATCATAATCATAATTTTTCGGAGCGGTTCCTGAAGATCGTGACTGGCAATATAAGCAAACTGCTCTAACTCTTTGTTTTTGAACAATAATTTTGAATTGGCACTTTCTAATTCGCTCTGAATCATTTTCAGCTCCGTATTATCTTTCAGCGTCTCAACGACCAGTTTTTGTGCATTGACATCGACAAAATAAACCAGCCAGCTGTTAAACGATCCGTCTTCTGATTTGTTTGGAATAATCGTAACAACATGCCAGATGTAAGCCGTACCGTGTTTAATTCTGGTTTCTCCTGAAAAACTGGTGCGGTTAGATTTGGCTCTGCTCCATCCTTCTAAAATGACGTTAATATCATCGGGATGAATAAAATTGATTAAGTTCTTCTTATCAAAAGATACTAATGTAGCCTTTAGATAATTCTCTAAAGATTCATTGGCAAGCAGCACATTATTGCGTTCGTTAACCACACAAATCAAAATCGGAATTGTGTTGGCTAATTTTCTGTAACTGTTTTCGCTTTCCGTTAACTTTTCTGAAAGAGCAATAAGTTCAATATTTTTCTTCCTGATTTCATCATAAGGAGAAAGTGGCGGCTCGTACTTGAAATAATCAATAAGTCCTTTTATCTTGGTTTCTGAAAGAAGTCCCGGCGATGCCACCGGCTGTATTATTTTTGTTGTAGACTGGTTATCAAAATAACTGTATTCAATATTGGAGGAGATTTTTGCAGCATAACTAAAAGCTTCCGGATTGCAGCTCTTTAAATCTACATTATCTGTAATAATGGCCACAATTTCTTTTTGTGTAGCCTTAATACTGTTGATGCAGAGAACCAGTACAGAATCTTTGCCTTTTGCTATAGAACATCTCGCAATTTCAGATACAGCTGTAGAAAATCTTGTCTGGAACGAAGAGGGCATACCGCACATTTCAGCAATTTTCATGCTGCGCTTGTGGGCTAGTATTAAGTCCATTTCGTTATCAAGATTTATTTTAATGATTTCCTTCATTCAGTTACATAATTTTACCTACAAGAATTGATGAATCATCAGTTCCTCTTATATTTTCTTTTAAAACGGCAGATGCAATGATTCCAGAATGCTGCTTCAGTATCGAAGTCATATCATTTAGATTCCATCTGGTTCGTAATCCGTCACTGTGCATTACAATAATCTGATGTTTTTTGTAAGGAACAGTCGTACTGTTTAAAGTACGCGGAATATTATGCCCAATAATACCGTTATAAGGTGTATAGGTTTTATTGTCTAATCCGTCGTAAATGCGGGTGCTGATATTACCAATGCCACAGATATTCCAGGTTTCTGATGCATAATCTACCGAAGCAATCGTGGCGACAAGTCCCCTGCTCTTTTTTACTTTGGCATGAATATCTCTTAAAATTTCTGCAGGTTCCGTTTCCAGCGACTGCTTAAAAGCTTTGATCGCCAGCTGAACGGCTTCATATGCATTTTCGCCATGGCCTAAACCATCACCTAAAAATATCTGAAAACCTCTTCTGGAATTTTTAATATGATAGCCGTCTCCGCAAAACTTTTCATTAGGATAGTTAAGCGCAATTGCGGCATAATTTAAACCACTTTGTAAAGGAGGTAAAATAGAATCGGCTTTTTCGCAAATTTTGATGTACTGCACACATCCCCAATTTTTCATGGAATAGATCTGAAAATCATTACTCAATCTTTTAATAGAGCCTAATCCATGTCCGAGTGTATTCGATGACGAATAACCGTCGTTCATTATTTTGGACAGATTTTCAAATCCTGCTCCTTTGTCCAGCGAATAAATTTCTATTACATTATGTTCTTCTTCAACATTTGCTCTGTACAACAGCTCTCCTCCATTTGCATATTTGATAAGATTGGAAGTTAATTCAGCTACAATAATATCCGTTTCAGCTGCTCTGTGAGGCGTAAAACCTATATGTAGTGCGAGGTTGTGTATTTCTCTTTTTATAAAAGCAATCAGGCTTCGATCGTCAATTTTATAGCTGGAAAAAGTATTATCCATTTTTCCATTTTGTTATAGTAACGGTTGTCCCGTTTCCTGGTTCTGATTTAATGTCAAATTCATTGACTAGTCTTTTTGTTCCCGGAAGTCCTAAGCCTAAGCTTTTCCCTGTACTGTATCCGTCTTTCATAGCCAGACTTATATCTACTATTCCCGGTCCGTTATCGATAAAAGTTACGCGTACGCCATTCTCACGGCCATTACTGACCGATTCTATGATGACTCTGCCGCCACCGCCGTATTTCAGGAGATTTCGAACAAGTTCGCTGGTTGCTGTAATTAATTTGGTTTGATTTAGAATGCTCATACCAATTTTTACGCCATATTCTTTTACACGATTGCGCAACGGCACCACATCTTGTTCTCTAACAATTAGTGCTTCTTCTTTACTATTCGTTATCGTCGTCATATAGCTGCTCTTCATTATCACTAGTGTGCATTTTTGAGCGCAGTAGATCCATGCCTTTTTCAACATTCAGGGCACTGATGACTCCGTTTAAGGATAATCCAAGTTCAACAAGAGTGATCGCAACAGCAGGCTGCATTCCTACAACTACAGTTTGTGCATCCATTATTTTAGACATTACTGCAATATTTCCTAAAATACGACCCATAAATGAATCGATGATAGAAACTGCCGAAATATCAATTAATACACCTTTTGAACTATGTTTACTGATGGTGTTAATTAAATCTGATTCAAGATTTTCTGCCAGCTGGTCGTACAAATCTACTTGTATGGTAACAAGCAGAAAGTCTCCCATTTTTAGTATTGGAATTCTTTCCATATCAATTATAAAATCTTAAACTATTTTTCTTTTAACGACAGTCAGGGCCAGCATATCAAATGCTGTTTTAAGTGCACTTGCAAGTGATGCTTTAGTAATAATACCGGTAAGATCTATTCCTAAATGCACTACAGTCTGCGCAATTTCAGGACGAATACCACTGATAATACATTCAGCTCCCATTAATCTGGTCGCGCTCACTGTTTTGATAAGATGCTGCGCTACTAGTGAATCTACTGCCGGAACACCAGAAATATCAAGTATCGCAATCGAACTTCCTGTATCTACAATCTGTTGTAATAGATTTTCCATTACAATTTGTGTTCTTGAACTGTCTAAAGTACCAATAATCGGCAGGGCAACAATTCCTTCCCAAACTGTAATCACCGGTGTCGAAATTTCGCTGATTTCATCTACTTGTCTTGATATAACATCTTCCCTGCCTCTCATGAAGGCTTCGAAAGTCAAAATAGTCATATTGTCTAAAATAGCATTCAGCTGTAAGTTTGCCTGATACAATTGCTCTGAATCTTTGATAAGATCAGAAAGAATTTGTGAAGAGGCTTGTTTGAAAGTGGTCAGATATTGTGCATTTTCTCTTGGTGAGAAACCGCGTTTTCCTCTTGAAGATGAAATTCCTACAATCAGATCTTCTACTTTCTCGAATTCAGGAGAATCTTGAAATTTACCTTTTACTGTGGCCAAAGCACTTAAAAATAATGAAGCAAATTCTTTTGATTCTTCTTCTTCTACTGCTCCATCATCAGATCCGCTTTCTATAAGAAGCTGCGACCATATCGTTAATAATTTGTTTTCGTGCTCTTTTAAGACACTTAGGAAGTTGTTTTGCATTTGGGTATAAATTTGTAATTTTCTCTAACAAATATATGATTTTAAATCTGAAACGGAGAAAAGATGTGTTAAAATGACACAAAATGGAACATTCTGTGTAACTAATTAAAAAACAATACATTAGAGGTTAAAATTTTCATTTATGCAGCTTTAATAAAAATATAATGCGCTTTTTGACGAGTTTAACCCACTTATTACAGCATTTTTATGGCTTATTATCATTATATCATAATGTAAAGGAACACTTCTCATAAGTTAAGAATCTATAAATCCTCTCATTATAAATTATTTTTATAATCCTCAAAAATTATTAATTTGATTAATAAGAACTACTGCACTAAATTTGTCCTATCAAAATCAAACAAATGATTTGAGAATCTAAAAATAACTTTAAAAAATAGAAATTATGAAATTTACAAGAAGAGCAAACGCAAATTGGAAAGGTACAGGAATGGAAGGAAAAGGAACTGTTAGTACGCAAAGCACAACATTAAACGAAGCACAATTATCTTTTAAAACTCGTTTTGAAGAAGGTGTAGGAACCAATCCTGAAGAATTAATCGCTGCGGCACATTCAGGCTGTTTTACGATGCAGCTGAGTTTTTTATTATCTGAAGCCGGGTTTGTTCCTGAAAATTTAGATACAACTGCAAAAGTAACTTTTGAAGACGGCACAATTACTTTAATTCAGTTAGAACTGAACGGAAAAGTTCCCGGAATTTCTGAAGAAGATTTTCAGAAAGCAGCACAAAAAGCAAAAGAAATTTGTCCAATTTCAAAATTATTAAATACTGAAATCACATTATCAGTTACTTTAAACTAATACAAAAAACTAAAAAAAACCAATAGTAAAATTGGAATTATTTCACACTTCACCTTTAAAATTAAAAACTATGAAAACACAATCTATAAAAGAACAATTGAGATCTTATTTCTTGTTCGCAGCAGTAATCTTCAGCTTATTATTTACAGCAGCAAATGCAAACGCACAAAAAGCGGCAGCTCCGCAAATTAAAAATGTAGTATTGGTACACGGTGCTTTTGCAGACGGATCAGGATGGAAAGGTTTGTACCAGATTTTGACTAAAAAAGGTTATAATGTAACCATTGTTCAAAATCCGTTAAGCTCTCTTGCAGATGATGTTAAAGCAACCAATTTAGCGTTAGACAAACAAGACGGACCCACTATTTTAGTCGGACATTCCTGGGGCGGAACCGTTATTACAGAAGCCGGAAACCACCCAAAAGTTGCAGCATTAGTGTATGTAGCCGCTTTACAGCCTGACAAAGGTGAAAACTCTATACAATGGCTTCAAACTGCGCCTCCGGCTCCTGAAAATGGTGTACTAAATCCAGATGATAAAGGAATTGCTTATTATGATAAAGCCAAATTTCACGCTGGTTTTGCAGCTGATTTAAGCAAAGAAGATGCTGAATTTATGTATGCCTCTCAAGGTGCCTTTTACGCTCAGGGTTTTGGAACTCCAATTACAAAAGCAGCCTGGAGAGACAAACCATCTTACGGAATTGTTGCGACAGAAGACAAAAGCATCAATCCTGATATTGAGCGTGCGATGTACAAACGTTCTAACACAAAAATTACAGAAATAAAAGGAAGCCACGTGGTATTTATTTCGCAGCCAGAAGCAGTTTCAAAAGTAATTATTGAAGCTTCTAAAAAATAAAGAAATTAAATTTCAATAGAAAATTCCAAATTCCAAAAGTTAACCTAAGAAGGCTGACACATTGGAATTTGGAATTTTTCTGTTTTAGAATTCTATTACATATACTTACTGACTTCTTTTACAAAGTATGGAGAATCATTCCAGCGTATTTTTCGATAGCTAAAATCTTTTTTAAGCGAATCCGGAAGACAGTTCCAAATTGCCTGGTTCATTTTCTCCAATATTAATTTCTTCGAAAATGAATCTGAAACTACTAAACTGATTTCTCTAACCGGAATAGGCTCTTTAAAAGGTTTAAAAAGTCCTGATGCAGGCTCGTTCATAATAGAAAGCTGCGGAATAATAGCAAATCCTAAATGCGCGCGGACTAAATTTTTTAAAGTTTCAATCGAATTGATATCATACGTAAACTGCTCTTTTATTTTATCAGATGTTTTTAAGCCGCAGATATCCAGCAATTGCGCATTGTAGCAAAATTCAGTATGCAGCAGTAATAGTTCCGTTTTATCTCCGGGCTGCATTTCGTAAAATTCATCATTTGCCTTTGGATGCATTTCATTTAAATACGCTACAAAAGGCTCTTTAAAAATTGGATGTTCGATTAAATTCGGGCTTCCCGTTGGAGTTGCCATAATAGCGACATCAATTGCTCCGGTTTCCAGTTCTTTCATTAAATGTCCGGTATAGCCTTCCTTAATAATAAAATGTACTTTGGGAGTCAGCTCTTTCATCGCCTTAATAAACAGCGGAATTAAATACGGCGATAAAGTCGAAATGATTCCAATCTTCAATTCTCCTTCCAGCAGGTTTTTTTCATTGACTACAAAATCCCGAATTTCATCGGCTTCACGCAGAATCTTTTTGGCTCGATTTATAATTTCTATTCCAAGAATCGTTGGCGTCAGCGGCACTTTATTGCGGTCAAAAATTTTAATTCCAATTTCTTCCTCCAGATTTTTTAACTGAATCGTCAAACCGGGCTGCGTTACCATACACACTTCTGCTGCTCTTGCAAAATGGCGTTCTTCGTCTAAGGCAACAATATATTTTAATTGCTGAATCGTCATGTTATAATTTTATTTTATAAAGATAAACAAATATCAAATTAATTTATAAAACAAAAAAACATGATTCAGTAAACTTTTCAAAGCTCAAAATGTTGAGATTGTTCCCAGAGTGAAAAAAATCTCCATATTTAAATCCAAAACATAGCTTTTATCGTACATATAACAAACGGCATTGGGAATGCGGTAAATTCAAATGGAGTAGTTTTTGGAGCATATTGAACTTTATCACATTCCTTAATTGCCGTTTCTTTTTAAATACGACTAAAGTCCAATTTTTCCCTCTGCCCAATACGCTTGAGTGTAAATGTTTTTATTTGAAACTCCTTTCTCTCTTAAAACTTTTCGAAATGCCTGAATGGATTTTGCATTTCCCATTAAATAAAAAGCGCCTTCTTTCCATAACTCCCAAATTTGGGTTTCTAATTTCTGAAGTATCTGTATTGCCGCTGCTGCCTTGTTTGCAGATTTTGGCACCACATCAACTTCCAGCCCTATTATTTTAGGAACGGGCGCATCTATTGCATCCATTTCTAAAATACCCAAATAATTATTTTCATTTCGATTAATCTCTTCCTTCATACTTTTAAAAACACTCAGACAGGTTGCATCTCCAAAGAAAAAATGATAGCGGGCCTCATCATTAAACACCTTAAAACCACGCGGCATACCCACACTAATTTGATCATTTGGTTTTAGATTTTTAATACGTTCGCTTCCAGGTCCGTTATTGTGAATGTGAAAAATAACCTCAAACGTTCCGGTTTCGCTATTCCATTTGCTTGGCGTATAATTTCGGTAATTGGTTTCGTCAATACGGATGACTATCGCTTGTCCGATCCTGAATTTAATGTGAGGGAAATTACCTTTAAAAGTAATTATTTTTATGTTTGGACCTGGCATTTCTATAGCCGTTACGCTTACTCTGCAAATTTTGTTTGTAAACGCCGCCTCCATAAAATCACCAATAATTTTGGGCATAGAATTCATAATTTTTAGGTTTTAAAATTCAATTCAAAATTGAAAATAAAACCATAAAAAATCATTGAATGACAAATGGAGATGATTGGACTATTCGCGGAATCTTTTACGAAACCCGAGTGGCGTTTCTTTCGTGATTTTTTTAAACAATCTTGAAAAGTAAGTGTGATCCTGAAACCCGAGTATAAAAGCAATTTCTTTTACTTCACTTTCTGTATAATAAAGCAGCCGCTGCGCCTCGATAATCATCGCATTCTGCAGCCAGTATGTAACCGATTTACCTGAAGAGACCTGTACACAATCATTTAAATGCGAAGTTGTTATATTTAATTTTCTCGCAAAAAAAGAGGGAGTTTCAAGAAAACTATGCGATACAATTAAATTTTTGAAATTGGCATAAATCACGCCGGATTGGTTTTTAAGTTCCGGCTCTCCTTTTTGAAATCCGGAATAGAGATCAGAAAACTGATACACCAAAGCATTAAACAGCCCATTGATAATGGGAGTTTTATTAGCATTTTGACTCAGGAAAGAACGATGCAATAATGAAACCGTATCTAAAAGTAGACTTTCCTCTGCAGCATCAATTGTAATCAATTGTTCCGAAATTTTTAAGTGCTGAAAAATATCAAAACAATTATTCGGAATAAGAAATGGTGCAACACCAATATAATATCCTTTCGAATATTGGGCAATATACCGCGGGGCATGTACCTGAAAGGGCTTGACAATCATGACACTTTGTGCTGTCAATTCTACATCAACCATATCACACTGCATAATGGCATTTCCTTCTGTCAGTACAAAAAATATGAAAAAATCATCGCGGTGTGCCTCTAGTCTATTTATACGCTCCAGCGAATCTTCAAGAGAATGCTGTGTAATAAAAATACCGCCAACGGCTTCACTGCTTTGATTGTATACTGGAATTTTTTTCAACGCTTATTTTAGTAAAAAAAATTAAAATTAGAGTATTTAATAAAAAAGCGATCTTTCCAGATCGCTTTTTTATTAAAATAATTTAAATTGGTAATGGTACATTCTGTAATGTTTTTACTGCCCATTCTGTTTTCTCAATACATAGATTTTTACCTTTCATTTCAACAGCAGCTTTTAAAATTCTCTTCTTAGCTGCTTTGGACATTGAAATAATCTTTTCCTGCTCCATTCTTTTTTCTTTTTCCATAATCCTAACTGGTAAATAACTATCTACAAAATTATCGATTTTTTCTTATAAATCAATATTGCTGTATATTTATTTTTTGGTACATAATCAACAAACGCTTTCCCTTCTGCAGGAAGACCATAAAAGATATAATCTTCTGAAAACTCTTTAAAATTTTTGTCTAGAAAATGACTGTATGTTCTTATTCTTCTATTCTTGTTTTTACAAAATTTTCTACAATTTTTAAAACATTCTTCTCTGCATTTTTCTTCAAATGAATATGGCTGTCACTACCCTGAATGAAAATAGGAAATTCAGGAAATTCTTTGAAAAATATTGGTATAGTACTCAAAACTGTATTAAATATATTTCTCATATCTCCATTATTACTATTTTCAATGTCACTTATACTTTTGCTTTCAGAATTATAATCTCCAAAACCTAAATTATAAACTATATCGCCGCTTTTGCTTTTCAATCGTGAATATTGTACTGCTTTAATAATTCTCTTCTGACCCGAACTTTCGAAAATATAGTGAATGATAGAATTTTCTATCAATAAGGATGTTTCATATATACCAATGTTAACCAAAATTTTTTCTGCAATTATATTACTTTTTAGCCAATCTATCTCTTTTATTGTAATATTAATTTTACAAATAATTACAAACAATGTGATTTTTTTATTTAGAATATTTATAAAAATTTACTAACAAAAAACACTTTCAATAACTTATATTTTCTAATTTTTAAAATTCTGATTTGGTGTGAAAAATTTTTAAATAAATTAAAATCCAATTTTTAAAATTCTACGTAAGTAGCAAAATACGATAGTCGGGAGTGCTTAAATTTCAAATGGTAATAGTTTTTGGAGCATATTGAACTTTATGACGTTTCTGATTATCGTATTTTTTATTAAATTTTAAGAAGCGGACAGATTGGAAAGAATTAACATTGAAAGGTTGAAAAAAGCTTTACATTATTTAGAAAGCAAGCAGAGAGAATTAAAAAGACAGGACGAAAAAGACATAAGAAGTTTTGAGTCTGTGATTAAATACTTAAAAAAAGAGATGATAGAACAATTCAGATTATTGGATTATGACCTATCCATTAAAAAAGAAATTAAAAATACTGAGGTTTTTATCAGTACTGTAAAAAATATAATCGACAATCAATTGTGAATTTAAGGGGCGGAGAGGCAAAGGTTTTCGTTTCGAGTTCGTGCAGCCTGACAAAACAAGAAATTAAATCTGCTGCAAGCAGCGAAAATCGGTGTGCTTTTTTCAAACCTCTGAACCTTTAGACTTTTGTTTCTGTGAATCTCTGAATCTCTGAACCTTTCAGATAGTCATTTCGGCTAATCAATTTACCAAAACGACTAATTCCCTGCTCCTATTTCGCCGCAACTTTGCATTATAATTTTAAAACAATTAAAGATGCAAAACACAATCTTCATTACAGGCGCTTCATCAGGATTAGGAAAAACCGCTGCACAATTATTTCAAAGTAAAGGCTGGCAGGTCATCGCAACCATGCGAAATCCAGAAAACGAAACCGAATTACGAAATTTAGAAAATGTAATTGTACTTCCGTTAGACGTAAGCAATTCAGAACAAATTAATTCAGTTGTTCACGACGTAACTACAAATTATTCCGTTGATGTTGTCCTGAATAATGCCGGCTACGGATTGATTGGCGCTTTAGAATCTTTGACAGATGAGCAGATACAGCGCCAGATTGCAACCAATTTATTGGGCGTCATTAGGGTTACTAAGGCTTTTACGCCACATTTTCGCGAGAAAAAAAGCGGTATTTTTCTAAACATCAGTTCAACTTTCGGATTAATTGGTTTCCCGACTTGTTCTATTTACAGCGCCACAAAATTTGCCGTAGACGGATTCTCAGAAAGTATGGCATATGAACTGGCACAATTTGGCATTCAGGTAAAAGTAGTCGCACCCGGCGGTATGCAGACTGATTTTGCGATTCGCTCTATGGAAATCGGCCAGCACAAAGCTTACGAACAATTGACTACAGAAGTAAGCAAAGGGTACAGCGCAGAACAAATTGCTAACTACAGCAAGGTGGAAGATGTTGCCCAGATTATCTACGAAGCGGCAACCGACAAGAAAAGCCAGTTGCGCTATGTGGCCGGAACTGATGCGAATACTTTGTATAATGAAAGAACGGAATTTGGTGTCGAAAATCAGGTTCAGAAGATTAAAGCAATGTTTACCTTTTAATTAAATTTACATGAAAAATCAAGCCATAGAATTGACTACTTTTAAACTAAAAGGTTATACAATAGCACAATTTATAGCAGCCAACAAAGAAATAGATGCTTTTTTGAAACGCCAAAAAGGATTTCGTTCCCGAAGTATTTCCGAATTAAAAAAAGATATTGTTTACGATCTGCTCATTTGGGACAGCGCAGAAGAAGGCACAGCAGCCATGCATCGCTTAATGGAAGAACTTCCTGATGCAGTCGTTCATGATATGATCGATCAAAGTACAGTCAGCTGGAACATTGCGGCTATAGAACATTTCGTAAGTTTGTAAAACCTAAGCGTCTCTTGTTTTTATGAAAAATCAGCCAAAAATATTCGACTCACTATCAGAACTCCATAAAGCGATGGGACAGCCTAAACCGCTGCATCCGTTAATTGGAATTTTAAATTACGGCGAAGCAGTTTTCGATCCAAAAGAGTATGCGCAAGGCATTATCCTGAATTTCTTCAAAATTTCGTTTAAAACTCATTTTTCCGGAAAAATTAGGTACGGACATGGTTTTTATGATTTTGAAGAAGGCGGTATGTCGTTCGTTTCTCCCGGCCAAATTTTGCGTATGCAAGATGAAGAAGCTGATTACAGCGGTATGTCGCTCCACATTCATCCTGACTTTATCCGTCCGTATTCTTTAAATGCCAAAATAAAACAATACGGCTTTTTTGGCTATTCGGCTGCAGAGGCTTTGTATTTATCCGAAAAGGAAAAAGAAACTATTTTGGGCGTTTTTACTAATATTCAAAATGAGCTTAACGAACGTATCGACAACTTCAGTCAGGATGTTATTATTTCGCAGATCGAACTTTTGCTAAATTACAGCAATCGGTTTTATAACCGCCAGTTCATTACCCGAAAAGCGGTGAATCATGATGTGATTTCTAAACTGGAAACACTGCTGGAAGAGTATTTCAACAATGAAAAATCGATAGAAAATGGCCTGCCAAGCGTACAATTTATTGCCGAAGAATTACAGCTTTCGCCGCGATATTTAAGCGATCTGCTGCGGAACAGCTGCGGACAGAATACACAGCAGTTTATTCACGATAAGCTTATCGAAAAAGCAAAAGAATATATTGCTTCGGGCACGTTGTCTATAGCAGAAATCGCTTATAAATTAGGATTTGAGCATCCGCAGTCTTTCAATAAATTGTTTAAGAAAAAGACCAGCCTCACTCCTATGGCATTTCAGGAATCCTTCCATAAAAATTAAAGCCAAAAGTTTTAGGCAGTTTGAACTAACCACAACTTTTTTTACCGCAAATCACGCACAAAACTTTGCGAACTCTGCGAAATTCTTTGCGTGCTTTGCGTTAAAAAATTTTGTGTTCAAAGTAAGCAACATGAAACTTGAAACATGAAACTTGAAACCTGAAACATGAAACTTGAAACCTGAAACCTGAAACTTTAAACCTGAAACAAAGAAAAACTCCTTTCAACATTGATTTAATAATATTAATTTTTACATTTGCGCTATTTTTATTTATTCTAAATAGATTGTTTTTACAATGCTGTTTTTCTAAAGAAAATAAACCAAATACGATACTTTAATACTATAAATCTCTGATTATGAAAAAGAGTCTTTTTATATCTTTCGCATTAGCGGCCACATTATTGGTGAGCGCACAGCAAAAAAACAGTTTACTAGAACCGGCATTTTGGAAAGCTTCACCAGATGTGAACGCCGTTAAAGCTGCAATTGCAGCAGGAAACAATCCGGCTGCAGCCAATGCAAATGCATTTGATGTTCCCGTTCTCGCCATCAATAATGAAGCACCAAATGCGACTATAAAATTTTTGATAGAGCAGCCTGGAAATGCGATAGATAAATCGACTCATGACGATCGTATTTACCTGCATTGGGCGGCTTATAAGGGCAATATCGAAATCGTGGAATACCTGATTGCCAAAGGTTCTGATATTAATCGTGAAGACAGCCACGGTACTACGCCCGCTGCTTTTGCTGCCGGATTCGGACAGACTAATCCCGCTTTATACGAAGCCTTTTTTAAAGCAGGACTCGACCCAAAGAAAAAATATAATGATGGAGCCAGCTTACTTCTTCTGGCTGTGCCGGCTGATAAAGACCTTACGCTTGCTGCTTACTTAACAACAAAGGGACTTTCAATAAAAGATGTTGACAATAACGGAAACACTGCTTTTAACTATGCAGCGAAAACAGGAAATATTGCACTTTTGAAAAAGTTAACGGAGAAAGGTGTGCAGCATACTGACAATGCGTTAATTTTTGCAGCCCAAGGCGCTTCGAGAAGAGATGCAAATACGCTTGAAACCTATAAATATTTGGTGGAAGAAGTCAAAATCAATCCTGCTGCAACAAGTAAATCAGGCGAAAATGTATTGCATTTTTTAGCCGGAAAACCAAATCAAACCGAAATTATAAAGTACTTTTTAGCGAAGGGCGTTGATGCTAATAAAGCAGATAAAAATGGCAATACGCCACTAATCGTTGCGGCTTCGGCTAAGGAAACGGCTGTTTTAGAGCAATTGCTGCCCTTGGTAAAAAATATCAATACACAAAATACCAAAGGCGAATCGGCATTGACAATTGCTGTTAAAACAGGAACTCCGGAAGCGGTTGCACTTCTTTTAGGAAAAGGCGCTGACGTAAATATTAAAGATAAGGACGGAAATAATTTAGGCGTTTACTTGGTACAATCGTACAAACCGCAAGCAGATGCTAAACAAGATTCTTTTGATGCAAAAGCAAAACTGCTTCAGGAAAAAGGTTTAAATTTAGCAGCAGCCCAAAAAGACGGAAATACATTATACCATCTGGCATTAACCAAAAATGATGTCACGCTTCTAAAAAAAATTGCAGCTTTAAATGTTGATGTAAATGCCAAAAATAAAGACGGTTTAACGGCTTTGCACAGAGCCGCGATGATTTCTAAAGACGATGAGGTTCTAAAATATTTGGTATCAGTTGGTGCTAAAAAAGATATTGCGACTGAGTTTGGCGAAAGCCCATATGCTCTTGCAAAAGAAAACGAACTATTAACAAAAAGCAGCGTTTCAGTAGAATTTTTAAAATAACTTGTTTAGTCTTTAGTACTTAGTCATTAGTCCTGAGTATTTAGTTATCAGTCCTTATTTATTAGTTTTAAGCAGAAGCCAGAAATTATAAAGCAGCATATTTATAATTAATAATTAATAATTGATAATTTATAATTAATAATTAATAATTAATAATTGATAGCTCATAACCAATCACACAGCACTAAGAACTAACAACCAACAACTAATAACTCCATAACTCAAAATATGAAATCAATATTCAAAACAGCCCTTACCATTGCTATTATCTGCCTAATTTCATTGCAGTCTAATGCGCAGAGCAAATACAAATGCATGCTTCAAATGTCTAATTATATGGGCGAAGGTGCTTATATCGTTGTATCCTTAATCAATCCGCAGGGAGAATACGAGAAAACGCTTTATGTAATGGGAGATGATAAAAAATGGTACAAATCATTGAAGGAATGGAACAAATTCCAAACTCAAAAACCTGTTGATATCAGTGCTAAGACCGGAGCGTCGGTAACGGGTGGCGACCGCAGTGTTACGACAATCGAAATTGAAGATTCTAAATTAAATAAAGGATACAAACTACGTTTCGAATCGGTTGTAGAAGATCAGAAATATTATCTGAATGATCTTGAAATTCCGCTTACCACTGAAGGACTTGCTGATAAAACTGATGGTAAAGGCTACATCAAATACGTGCGGTTAAATAAAATTTAAAAGATTTCTTTCTTTACATTTGATTACATTCAATAGATTTACATTCAATGACTCTTTCTTTTTGGCGTTACACACACTTGGCTCTGGCTTTGTTTTCTGCTCTGTTTTTAATTTTAGCATCTGTTACCGGAATTATTCTGGCGGTTGATGCAGTGCAGGAAAAAACACTTCCGTACCGGGTAGAAAATTTTGATTCGATAACGCTCGGAGAAACCTTGACTTCCTTAAAAAAAGTTTATCCTGAAATAACAGAAGTAAGCGTAGACCATAATCAATTTGTAACACTTCAGGCTATTGATGAAGAGGGAAATGACATCAATGCTTACGTTCATCCGTTAACGGCTGAAAAGCTGGGAACCCCTATTAAAAAAAGTGAATTCATTCAATGGATTACCGGTTTTCATCGTTCTTTGTTTCTTCATGAAGCGGGACGATTTTTTGTTGGCGTAATTTCTTTTTTACTGCTGTTGATTGCCATCTCGGGTTTTGCACTGGTTTTGAACCGGCAACGAGGCATCAGGAATTTCTTTTCGAAAGTAATTAAGGATTATTTTGCCCAATATTACCATGTTGTTTTAGGAAGACTGGCCTTGCTCCCAATTTTGATTATTGCCCTGACAGGAACGTATATGACGCTGGAAAGGTTCAACTTTTTCATGGAGAAAGGTAAAAATCAGCAGAAAACAGAAGCTGCTCCTGTTTCGGCGAAAGCCACTCAAAAAGAAATCTCTGTCTTTAAAACGATACTTTTGGCCGATGTCAAGAAAATAGAATTCCCTTTTACAGATGATCCTGAGGAATATTATAATATCGAATTAAAAGACAGGGAAATTGAAGTCAATCAGGTAACGGGCGCTGTTGTAAGCGAAAAACGTTCTCCGTTGACGGTACAGTTTGCTGATTGGAGCCTTACGCTTCATACGGGAAAAACGAATGCAGTCTGGGCTGTAATCCTCGCTATTGCTGCTATCAACATTCTGTTTTTTATTTATTCAGGTTTTGCAATTACGCTAAAACGAAGAACCAGCCGCATTAAAAACAAATTTAAAGCCGGCGAAAGCAATTATATTGTATTGGTTGGTTCTGAAAACGGAAGTTCACTTCGATTTGCAAACGCCATTTACAAACAATTAATCGATCAGGGAAAAAAGGCTTTTATTGCAGAATTGAACAGCTTTACCCTTTTTCCGAAAGCAGAACATATTATCGTTTTTTCCTCTACTCACGGTTTGGGAGATGCGCCATCTAACGGAAATAAATTCATTCCACTTTTAAAGAAACACAATCAAACCCAAAAAATCAATTTTTCTGTGGTGGGATTTGGGTCAAAGGCTTATCCTGATTTTTGTGGTTTTGCTTATGAAATTGACGCAATTTTAGAAGATCAAAATTGGAGCGAACGCTTTTTAGATGTACAGACGGTGAACGATAAATCGGCAGAAGAATTTGTAAACTGGATCAGATTATGGAGTGCCAAAACCGGAATTGCGTTATCGGCAACGCCTTCTGTTTATAATCATGTTCCGAAAGGTTTACAAAAAATAATGGTTTTAGATAAAACCTTGGTTTCTGAAATGGAGCAGAGTTTTATTTTGACATTGAGAGCCAATTCAAGGACTACATTCTCGTCTGGAGATTTACTGGCGGTTTATCCGGCAAACGATACGCGAGAGCGCCTCTACTCTATCGGGAATCATTCCGGTAATATTCAATTGGTGGTCAAATTGCATGCGCAGGGTTTGGGTTCTCATTATTTGAATAATCTGGAGCCCGGAAATGTCATCAAAGCACAAATCATCAAAAATCCTGCTTTTCATTTTCCAAAGAAAGCATCAAAAGCCGCATTAATCTCTAACGGCACCGGAATTGCTCCTTTTCTTGGGATGATCGAACAGAATAAGAAAAAGGTTGAAACTCATTTGTATTCAGGTTTTCGTATGGAAACTGAAACGGTGTCAGGGTATAAAAAGTTTACTGCCGAAATGATTCAAAAACAACATCTTAAAAGTTTTCATCTGGCGCTTTCGCGGGAAGCAGAACATTTTTATGTGATGGATTTGATACAGCGCGATGCCGCATTTTTTATTGATTTATTGAAAAATAACGGCGTAATCATGATTTGCGGCTCGCTCGTAATGCAGCAGGATGTCGAAAATATTCTGGATAAATTATGTCTCGAAAACAACATCAAAAATCTATCAGAATATAAAAATAATGGGCAGTTATTAACAGATTGCTATTAAATCATTTATATGTCAGTCAAGTCATTCCTAAATACGGTTTTAATTCTTTTTGCACTACTGCAAGGCTTTTCAGGCAATGCGCAGGTTTTACGAAAGAGAACGACGCTGCTTATGGGAGGACGTTTTGATATTAGTATTGTGGCCCGAGATTCATTGACCGCAGAACAAAATATAGCGATTGTAATTGCAGAAATTACCCGAATCGAAAATTTGATTTCAGACTGGAAATCGGATTCGCAGGTTTCTGAGGTCAATCAGAATGCAGGAATTCGTGCTGTAAAAGTTGATCGTGAAGTTTTTGAGTTAACGCAGAGAGCCATTCAATTATCTGAAATAACGCATGGTGGTTTTGATATCAGCTTTGCCGCGATGGACAAAATATGGAAATTTGACGGCTCAATGACCGGGATGCCTTCGGCGGAAGCCATAAAAAAATCAGTCGAAAAAGTGGGTTATAAAAATATCATTTTAGACAGCGTGCAATCGACTATTTTTCTAAAATCAGAAGGCATGAAAATTGGCTTTGGCGCTTTAGGAGAAGGTTATGCCGCAGACAAATGCCGGGATATCATGCTGGCAAAAGGCATTAAAGCCGGAATTGTAAACGGATCCGGCGACATGACTGCCTGGGGAAAACAACCTAATGGCAGGGATTGGAGTATTGGCATTACAAATC
>Ga0247811_1000102_pt1 | contig 28655 bp, 19 predicted proteins | sample UWRJL134311R1_FD_189018 | JGI IMG/M metagenome (GOLD analysis project Ga0247811, IMG submission 189018) | Plant litter microbial communities from Arlington Agricultural Research Station in Wisconsin, United States - UWRJ-L134-311R-1 | ecosystem: Environmental > Terrestrial > Plant litter >...
CAAGCGGAATGGCTGATATGACTTCTTACGGAAAAACAGTGACTTTGAAGTTTACAAACGAAAAAGGTAGAGAAAAAACAGAAAACTTTAAATCAAAAAACGGAGTAAGATTTTGTGTTGACAAAGCCGGGAAAGGGGAATGCTATTTAGGACTAAAAACAATAGGAAATACAATGGCAGCGGCAGGTAGTTTAAATTCTTTAAGCTTTGATTTTTCAAGTTTCTATAAAATAATATATGAAAATAACGGCTATTTAGTTTTAGTAGATCCTTTACTCTCAACAGATTTTATTCTAAAAATTCCAACTCAGGAAAAAGGTTTGTATACCAATAAATCAAGTAGTGATAAATTAAAGAAAAACGCAATCGAATATCTAAAATGTGATTCGTTTGTATTTGAAAATTATGATTTTAAAACACTGGAAGGACTTATTCAGGTTTTAGAAGATTATAAAAAAAATTGCGCCAGATAAGACACTTAATATAAACCACTGCAGCTTTTAGGCTACAGTGGTTTAAAAAACAACAAAATGAAAAAAGCTTTACTCTTACTCGTATTTATTGTAATTACTTCATGCTATCAGGAAACCTCTATAGCCGTAGAAGGTGATTTTAAGACCTCATATGTAAATGGTGACGAGTCAATTCCTGTCATCATTAAAATAGACAGTAAAATTACGGGAGCTGATACCTACGAATGGACATTTGAAGGAGGAAGTCCAAGTACTTCGAATTTAAAAAATCCAGGAGAGATTCTGTATGATAAACAGGGAACTTATATAATAAAACTAAGAGCATCAAATGCTGATGGCGAGAGTAAAGAAGTTAGTAATACGGTTGTAATTAGAGAAGGAATCAATATTGATTTTACGCATGAAATAATTAAAAGTAATTATTCTCCGGTTGAAGTTGTTTTGACCAATAATACTCTTGGAGAGGGACTCACTTTTAAATGGGATTTTCACGACGGAATGCCATCAACTTTTACAGGAAAAACACCTCCAAATGTTGTTTTTACAAGTCCTGGAGAACATGCAATTGCTCTGACGGTTTCTAATGGTTTTGAATCTCAAAAAATAATTAAAACGATAAATGTTGAGCCAATTTTAGTAAGTAGGTTTATGTATGAACCAAAGTTTGAAAATGATGATTATGAGGCTCCTGTTACCATTAATTTTATCAATAAATCTATTAGTGCAACAAGTTATAAATGGACTTTTCAGGGAGGGAATCCAGCCACATCAACAGAAGAAAATCCAACAGTTGTTTTCACGAGCGTAGGCACTCATGAAGTTACTCTTGAAGCATCTAATGATAAAACCAGCCAGATTTTCAAGTCAACAATCACAGTACAGCCTGATACAAACCTGCGTATCCTGACCAATATTAAACTCGGAATAAACACGGCACACAATAATAACAATATTGGGGCAATGTTTTCGACTACAACCAGACAAGTTTATAAAGCAAACGAAATCAATGATCAGAACAGTGGTTTAATCGATATTGTATTTCAGGGACTTAACAGTAATCTGACTTACAACAAATTCATTTCGCCGGATCAGGTTAATAATTATGGTTTTCTATCACTCAAAAATGCACAAAGCACCATTTTTGTAAATTCTCAAAATTTATGCAACTGTGGATTAAATTTTACCGAAGCACAGTTTGATGCCATGGTAAATGACAACCCAGTAAAAGATTTAAACATAAGTTACAGCGCAGCTGCAGAACAGCAATTTGGATTTACCTATCCAAGAATCATTTTGTTTAAAACACAAGATGGGAGAAAAGGGGCAATAAAGGTTAAAGACATGGTAAAAAACGGAAGCAGTTCCTATATTTTATTTGACATCAAAGTACAAAAACAATAAAGGAGGAATCAATAATGAAAAAAAATAATACAAATTGTTGGTTAAAATTCGTTGTTGTTTTATTGTTTTTAATAGCTAAAAACGGCTATGCACAGAATGTTGACTTGGAAAATTTTTACAAACCTAATTTTAAAGTAACGGGCGGCGTAAATGCCAACATGATATTTTATAATTCGAACCAGCAGAATTCGCGTGAACCTTTTACTTATCTGCTTTCAGGTAATTTGAACGTCAGCGCATTCAGCTTTAATATTCCAGTATTCTATAGCATAACCAATCAGGGAAATAATCTGGGTTATACAGCACCATTTGATTTTAATAGAATCTGTATCATGCCAAAATATAAATGGGTAAAAGCTTATATAGGCAATGCTAGTATGACTTTTTCACCTTATACTTTAAGCGGTTTCCCTTTTAGAGGAGTTGGACTGGAATTGACACCGCGAAGCCCTTTTAAAATAAGTTTAATGGGAGGACAATTATTAAAAGCGGTATCAGAAGAAAATGCTTTAGGAGGAGTTCCGGTTTACGAACGATTTGGCTATGGTATAAAAACAAGCTTCGAAAAAGAAAGATATAAAATAGGTTGGATTGGATTTTATGCCAAAGACAGAGAAAGTTCACTTGCTTACACAGGAAATGATAATGGAGTAACACCAAAAGAGAACTTTGTAAACAGCCTGCTCTTTAGTACTTCACTCTTAAAAGATTTGACATTTAATATAGAATATGCGCTCTCAGTCCTAACAGATGACACTCGTGCAGGGAGTACTCAAGGAGGCGGTTTTAGAGATAAACTTTTTTCGGCGAAAGAAAGTACTGTTTTTCTCAATGCATTAAATGTGAATTTTGATTATAACATACAAAAAACAAGGCTGGGATTAACATACGAGCGTATCGATCCAAATTATAACACCTTGGGAGCAATGTACTTTAACAATGATTTAGAAAATATTGCACTGCGTCTTTCAAGACCTTTTTATAATGAGAATATCAATGTTTCTGCAAGTTTAGGATATCAAAGAGATGATTTGGCACGTGAGAAAAAGCAAAATACCAAGCGTGTAGTAGGCTCCATCAATATGAATTATAAAATTACCGATCAGCTTAATTTTACAGGAAGCTACTCTAATTTTTCAACCTATACCAATAAAAAACTCGATCAATTCGAACTTATTAATAATCCCAATATTGTAGCAGCCGATACTTTAGATTACAAGCAATTATCCCAAAATGCAAACTTAAACTTTAGTTATGCTTTTGGAGAAAAGAAAAACCAAAATATGAATTTCAATTACAGTATTGCAGGTCAGGCCAACGAGCAAGGAGGAATAATAAGGAAAGGACAGGCAAGTACCGTGCAGAATTATAATTTGGGGCATACTATAAATTTTCTAGGAATAAAAACGGCATTAATCAGTACGCTAAATTACACCAATAATCAAGTAGGATTATTTGATAACTCCTCTTTGGGAGCTTCCGTAGCGGTTTCTAAAAAATTATTAAAAGAAAAATTAAACTCCAATTTTGGAGTGTTGTATAATAATACCCAAAGCGATATAGACACAAGTTCAGTTTTCGGAATAAAATTCAATAACAGTTATACAGTAATGCAAAAACACAATTTTGCATTATCCATGATATCCATGTTTAGAAGCTCGACCAACAGGCCTGCAAACAATGATGTTATGTTGAATTTTAATTATGGTTACAGTTTTTAAAATTTTGAATCCTTTAATATAAAAGATTAAATAGAAACTCCTGTTTCAATTTACAATACAGATTATTTATTATGAAGAAGTTTTACAAAGTAGATTTTGCTGCCTTATTTACCCTGCTTTGGGTTTTTAGTACTTATGGTCAGGAGATTCCAGCTCCAAAAGAATTAAGTGCCGCTTCGGGCTCTATCGAAAAGATCGAAGCAGCTGACCGCTGGGTAGATAAATTCTCAAACCAGGATTTGGTCGAGTTACCTGTAGGCATTCGAAATACGGTAAATAATGTACAATATTCTATAGGGATAACAAAAGCTGTTTTTTCTCCGGAATATACCACTTTGACAGTGTTTTGTCGCGTAGATATTCCGCAAAAAAAAGAAGATGGTAAACCCATGCAATTATTTTTTGGAGCAGATGATGTTAAGCTCTCTCATCAGGGCGGCATTATTGGCGAGGCCAAATTGGTTTTGCTTGGAAATGTAGATATTCCGTTTAGTGATAATAAATGGATGTTATCTCTGCATGGAGGTTTTGAAATGGAAACAGGTCATGTAAACGATTTAACATATGTAACAATAGACTGCGATGGTTTCAAGGAAATGAAAATCTCCGGTGCCGTTGAGTTTTCCAGAGATTTAATATTGCCTATTGAAAATTTGCAGACAGGTGAAGTGGATGAAAACAAAACAAAGATTCCAAAAACATATTATAACGGGCATACCTACGATGTGCCTAATAGAGTTCAAGGTGATTTTAGTGTAATGGTAAGCGACTGGAATGATATTTTGGTCAATGTTAGTTTACAGCCTTTTGTTTTGAAAGATAAAAGAAACGGAAAAGATTTTGAAGGTAATTTTCAGTTTTTGGTAAGTAATGCGGTACTGGATTTAAGTGATTTAAAGAATGATTCAAGCGTTGTTTTTCCGGAGTATTATACCAAAAATGCACTTTTATCGCCAAGTCCTGATGCTTGGAAAGGAGTATTCATTCAAACTTTTGATGTAGGTCTGCCAAAAGAATTTCAAACGACTGATACGGCTTCAAGTAAAACAAGAATTCATTTAGGAGCCCAAAATCTTATAATTGACAAATTTGGGGTTTCAGGAACTTTTTATGCCGATAATGTTTTTCCGTTGGATCGTGGAATAACAAGTCAGGAAAAATCATGGGCTTATTCTTTAGATCATATTGATGTTACTATAGCGGCTAATACTTTTGTAAAAGCAAATTTAAGAGGTGAAATACTTTTGCCTATAAGTAAAGCATCTCCAGAAAAGAAAGAAACGCCAAAAGAACCAATAGCAAGTACAGGAGAAAATAAGTCAGTGACAACAGGTTCGCCCGCAAAACAACCTCAAACCAAGAGAGCAGGATTATTATATAATGGATTTATTTCAATGGAAGAACAGCAATTGGTTGTTGTTACAAAAGACTCAATCGCCTTTGATATTTGGAAAGCAAGAGCGTTGTTGCTGCCCAATAGTTCTATTGAATTAAAATTAGTAAAAGGAAAGTTTCTTCCCAAGGCCAATCTAAACGGAATAGTTTCTTTTGGAACCAATAAAACGGCTACGGACGATCATGAAGTAGAAGGGAAACAAACAGTTGATTTTAAAGGAATCTCTTTTGAGAATCTGCAATTGCAGACGGTATCTCCTTTTATTTCTGTTCGAAACATGGGCTATAAAGGCATGGTTTCCTTTGGTAATTTTCCTGTTTCGATTGGCAACATAAATGTCGCCATTAACGAAAATGATTCCAGAATCGATTTTGATTTAGGAATAAATTTAATGGATGGAACCAGCGGAGCAGGAGCGACAGCGCGAGTAGGAATTCTCGGTAAAATGTATGATGATGGCTACAGACAGCGAAGCAAGTACAATGGGCTAGATGTTTCGGCTATCAGTATAGATTGTGAATTTAGTTCATTAAAAATGAAGGGCAGTCTTATATTAATGGAAAAAGACCCTGTTTATGGCGATGGTTTTAATGCAGATTTAGAGGTCGATGTTGCTTTTGTTAATGTAAAGGCGAAGGCTATTTTTGGACGTACGAGTTTTAGATATTGGTATTTTGATGCAGCTGCAAAATTGCATAGTGCTCCCGCGCCTTTTATGATTAATGGTTTTGGAGGTGGTGCCTATTATAAAATGCGCAGAAATGAAGATATCGCTATTGCTGATTTCTCTCCTTCAGGATTGAGTTATACACCCGATGAGAAAATAAATTTAGGGGTTAAGGCCTTAGTTTATTTTTTTGCCGGTTCGGAGAAAGTTTGTAATGGTGAAGCCGGATTTGAAATAGCCTTTAACTCAAAAGGTGGAGTAAGCAGGCTAGCGATTTTTGGTAAAGCAAAAGTCATGGCAGAAATAAAAGGGCTCAAAAATATCGGTACTTTAGTGGAAAAAGTGAAATCAAATTTAGCGGCAAAGAAGAGCTTACTCAATATGAGCGCAGGTGATATAATAGGATCTTTTGTCAGTAACTATCTTCCAAAGGCAAAAGAAGCAATCCCAGAAGCCTTGACAGATTCAATAGGAATAAAAATGATAGCAGCGATAGAATTTGATTTTCAAAATAATTCATTGCATGGTACAATGGATACTTATATCAATACTCCAAAAAACTTTTTATCGGGTACAGGGCCAGGAGGGAGAGCTGTTTGGGCTGTTTTACATAAAGATCCAAAAGACTGGTATCTGTATATTGGAACTCCAGATGATCGCTGCGGAGTAAAAATGGGAGTAGCTGGCATGTTTTTAAAAACAACAAGTTATTTTATGGCCGGAACATCTCTTCCGGGAAGTCCGCCCCCGCCGCCAATCGTAGCACAGATTCTTGGTGTCGATGCCAAAGATTTGAATTATATGCGTAACGAAAATGAATTGGCAAATGGAGGAGGATTTGCCTTTGGCGGAAATCTTGATTTTGATACGGGAGATTTAAGTTTTTTATTATTTTACGCACGTTTTCAAGCAGGAATGGGATTTGATATCATGCTGAAAGATTATCAAGAAGCACGATGCTCAAATACAGGAGAGCAAGTAGGTATCAATGGCTGGTATGCCAATGGTCAATCTTACGCTTATCTTCAAGGGCAATTAGGAATAAGAGTAAAATTGGCATTCTTAAAGTTTAAAGTGCCAATTATTTCTGGTGGTGCTGCCGTTTTATTACAGGCAAAACTACCAAATCCTGTTTGGATGCGCGGTTATGTTGGAGGCAATATGAATATTCTGGGAGGTCTGATAAAGGGTAAATTTCGCTTTAAATTAGAAGTTGGCCAAGAATGCCAGTTTGAAAATGCATCGCCACTTGGAGGAATTAAACTAATAACAGATGTCACTCCAAAGCAAAGTTCATCTGATGTAGATGTTTTTGCAGTGCCGCAAGCGGCTTTCTCAATGAAAGTTAACGAAGCTTTTGTCATTCCTGAAGATACAGGAGATGTAACTTATAAAGTAATATTAGAAAAATTTAAAGTATTTGACGGTACAACTGAGATACCGGGAGTTTTGGAATGGAGTTCTATGAGGGACAGGGTAAATTTTGTTTCAACAGATATTTTACCGCCAAACAAAGAACTTAAAGTTCAGGTAGAAGTTAGTTTTCAAAAAATGATAAATGGTGTTTTCCAATCTATAAAAGTGGATGGAAAAGTTGCAACAGAATATGAAGAAAGACTCTTTACAACAGGTGGGGCTCCAAATCACATTCCATTAACAAATATTAAATATTCTTATCCAGTTGTAGATCAGAAATATTTCCTTGAAGAAGAATATCCAAAAGGATATATTCAGCTTAAACGTGGTCAGGACTATTTATTTGAAGATGCCAATTGGGAAACCAGTATCAAACTAAATGAGGAAGGAACTTCAAATGCAAAAGCAACTGCTTTTAATTATGATACAAGTTCTAATGAGGTTTATTATGATTTACCCGACATTAAACAAGAAAAAAAATATAACTTCTCAATAGTGAGCAGTTTAAAACAAACAATACAAAGAAATACTGTATCAGAGACAAGAACAAATACAATTAGCGATGAAGGAAATGATATACAAGTAAGAGAAAATCAGGCTGACGCACTATCAAAAGCTGAAGGCAGTATCGATCGTTTGTCTTATTCTTTTAGCACAAGTAAATATAAAACTTTCACTTCTAAAATGAATGCCGTAAATACACAGAGTTATAATTTTGGAGTGTTGTATTCTGATGTTATTTATCTGACTAATACTATTTCCAGTCAGGAAGCATTTGATATGGTTGAATTGCAAGGTGTAAATTATAGTGACAATAAATCCATGATTATAGCGCAGTCTAAATTAAATGATGAGTATTACAAAGCGGATATTTATCCTTATCTATACAGAGATTATCCATTAAATGGTAGTTATTCTATAGAAAATAGAGATACCAACGAATTAGGTATAATTCCATCAAAGGCAATTCCGCTGAACGCATATTATATGACCAGTATTGAAAATAACGTAAATCAATCCTGGATGAAAGGGAATTTTCCATTTAAATATAATATGCCATTACTTTACAAACAAGATTGGGTTGATTTAAATAATCAGATTATAAATGCTTATGTTAACGGAGAAGCGGGTGTAGATTCGATAGCTAAACGTTTTTTAAACAGCAACTACCAATTCATGCGTTATGGAAATTATGAAATCGTAATGAAGTACAATCTTCCTGGAGATAAAAAATCGACTGAGTATACATATAAGTATAAAAATGATAATAATTTTAGATAATATTAAAAACATATTGTGAAAATAAACTCGAAAGACTTGAAAATTAAATAATATTTAATCCATTAGGAATATCACACTTTTAAATACCAGCCCAATAAAGCTGGTATTTTTATTATAGAAATTTCTGTTTTTATAAGTAAGTAATAGCTGAGGTGAAAATTACCAAATATTCAATTAATTTGTATGTTTAACCGAAAAATATCGCATCTTTATTCCCCAGACCCCACTGGCTCGAGCATCCGCTCGTGAACCCAAGGCTGACAAAAAGGAAAAACAAAAAAGCTCCAGATTTCTCTGAAGCTTTTCTCGTTGTAGCGGGAAGCATTCAATTATCTAACCACTTTATTGAAGATTATTACACTATTTTAGCATCCGCATCTTAATTTTTTTTCTACTTTTTGTTTGTTTAGTTACTATTAAATTGCCAAAAAGCATTAATCAATTTTAAAGTCCTTTAGATAGTTTGTAGTGAAAAAATTATATATTTGAAACAAATAATGTATGAAATTTATCACACATATATATACCCGAACTTGGATGGCTGTATGTGGTTTTATAACCCATATAAATTAGTTAGGCGTCACTTTATACCAAAATAGTCACAAATGGACGAAAATAATCTTCAACTTAAAGCATTTAATTTTGTCGAGAAGATAATAACTATTGAAAACGAAAGTAACAAAGAAAGTTTTGAATCTTGGAAAGGTTCGTCTTCACATTTAGACGTAATTGACTTATCTGATAAATTTGTAGACGCACCAATAATTGTTACTCAATATATGTCTGATTTATCAGATTATAAAATTTATGTTATGATTAATAGCATAAAATATGGTTTTATTGAAAGTGATTATAAAACTTTTTATAAGCTGGTGTATGAAATTTCAGAATGGAATAATATTCAGTCAAAAGTTTCTATTGAATATTTAAAAGAAAAAATATTAAGATGGATTGTAGATATTTTTATAAATAATGTTTCAAACATTGACTTGTTTTCTTTTTTAGAAAACAATTTATCCAAAGATGTAAATAAATATAAATATTGTTTTTCTATTTTAAATATAGATATTGAAAAAGAATTCAATATTGGCGAATCGAAAATCAAGTATTTCTCAAAAGAATATTTCGATGAATTCTATAAAACAAGACTATTAAAAGGAGAATCTTCAGAGAAAACTTTCAATGAAATTTACAGAAAATACCAAGGACAAGTTTTTGTTGAGATCGAAGTTTTTGCTGAAAGTAAAAAAGCAGAATTAATTGCTTACGAAAACTCTTGCTTTACTATTGATGTATTAAAATTATGTGGGCCTACAATACAATTTCCAACAGAAATATGCTATTTAGAGCTTGAAAGTAGAATGCCATTTTCTTATGATTTTTTAAGGTTTAAAAATGAAGATATTTATGATTTTTCAATAACTACAAAGGTAAATCGCAGTCAAATGCTTCCTTTTGATTCAAAATTAGTTAATGGTTTCAAACCATTTTTTGATGAATTTGGAAAACTCCTAAATCCAAAATATAATTCAGATCTAGAAAAGCTTATAAAAAATTCTATTATATTTTATTCTAAATGTATTTCTGAAACAGATATTCATTTGCGAATTTCAAAATTCATTATGATAATAGAAAGTATTTTTCTACTCGATGATGAAAAATATAAAATGGAAAACAAATGTAAAAGACGGTTTTTAGATTTCTCCTTTGAATCAAGAAGCGTAGAAAAAATAAACTTCAACGAAATTCTAACTGAAATGTATCAAATAAGACATAAAATGACTCACAAATCTATTAGGATTTTTATTGATTATTCTAAATTGAGAATTTTTCAGATTGAAATAATCAATTTATTATTCTTGGTTTTAAAAAACAGCAATATTTACAGCAATAAAGAATTACTAATAGATTATCTAGATAAAAAAGCGAACGCCTAACAGTCACTACAACGGATTTGGGCATTTAGCTTAATGGAAAGATGGTTTTGTATTTAGGATGATTTGGCAAATCCAAAAATAGGGCTTAATTTAGTAGCAAACCCGCTGTCGTGCCAAGACGTTGTATGCAAGCTAAAAAAAACACAATATGTTTGAAAAACTTTTAAGAGAACTAAAGCAATTGGGTGAAACAAAAATTTCGGTTCCGATTCAAGCAGATGAAAATGGATTCTTCGATAGAGAATGTCCTGACGAGGAATGTATGTTTGTGTTCAAGGTTCACGAAGAAGATTGGGAGAAAAAGTTTAAAGATGAATCTGTATTCTGTCCAAAGTGTGGAAATCAATCAACAAGTAATACTTTTTGGACAACAGAACAAGTGAATAATGCTCAAAAACAGGCAACTGAATATATTGAAGGTAAAATCCATAAAGCAATGAAGGATGACGCCAGAACTTTTAACAGTCGTCAAAAAAAAGGAGGTTTTATATCAATGAGTATGAATGTAAAAGGACATTCAAATCAAAAATTGATTATACCAATACCCTCACAAGAAATTTTCGAACAAAAAATCAAATGCGAGAAATGTGAATCAAGATATTCCGTAATTGGTAGTGCCTTCTTTTGTCCCTGCTGTGGACATAATTCAGTTGAATTAACTTTTAACAATACAATTAATAAAATTGAGAGTTCAATAAACAATATACCTACAATTAGAAAAGCGCTAAATGAAATAAGCAAAGACGAATCTGAAAATACTTGTCAAACATTAATTGAAAAATGCCTACTCGATTCAGTTGTTGCTTTTCAAAGATATTGCGATATCATGTATGCTAAACACAAGAACGCAAAATCGAAAATCGCTTTTAATGCATTTCAAAAACTTGATGTTGGTGGAGAATTATGGCAAGAGCTTTTTAACGAAAGTTATATAAATTGGCTGTCTAATACTGAATTTAAAAGACTGAATATTCTATTTCAAAGAAGACACTTACTTCAACATACTGAAGGTATTGTAGATGAAAAGTATATAGCAAAATCATCTGACAAAAAATATAAATCTGGACAAAGAATAGTTGTAAAAGAAAAAGATGCAATAGAGTTAGTTAACTATATAAAAACTCTGACAAAGCAAATTCGAGATAAAATTGAATAGAATAGACTGCATAGAACTGGTACTAAACGGATTTGGGCGATAGGCTTAATGGAAACTTGGTTTTGTATTTGGGATGATTTACTTCGTCTGTTCGCTTCGCTCGGGTGGCAAATCCGGTCTTAATTTAGTCCTAAACCTGCTGATTACCATAACGTTTGAGCACTGCATTAACGCAACAAAATTAAAAAAAGTAACTTATTATAATTTCTAAATATGTCGAAAAAAGATTCTCAAAATGCTATTGAAGTTTTAAAATCAAAATCTTTAGAAATTGATAAAATTATAAATGTTCAACAAGGAAATACTTGGAAGGCATCATTACTTGCAACCTTAATTTCCTATATTGGAAATGATTCTGCAATCATCACTAGATTAGAGAGTTTATATTTTACCAAAAGAGTTTCAAGTAATTCACCAAATGTAATTTCATCGACAAATGTTTACGATGAAAGTAAAAAGGATAATTTTAAAAATTTAATTGAAAGTGCAATAAATCATATTAATACACACGGAATTTTAAAGAATGAAACTAAAGGGAATATGTTTAAAAGCTTTGATAATGCACAACTAGTTGGCGGTTTTTTTGTTGGTGCAACATTATTATTTGGGATTGGTAACTTTTTCGGAAAAATTGAAAAAGATAGAGAAATTGTTGAAACTAATAATAAACTTCAATTATTAGAAGAAAAATATCAGAATTTAATTAAAACTAATGAGTCGTTAAAAATTGAAAATGACACTTTGAAAATAAAACCGAAGTCTAAATAAAAACAGCACCCAACAGCTATAACAGATTTGGGCATTGAGCTTGGTTTTGTATTTGTGATGGTTTGGCAAATCCGAATACAGCTACTAAACACTACAACGGATTTAGTCAATTAGCGTAATGCTAATTAAAATTTAAAGTTAAACATTTATTTAAAGATCTTTTATAGACCTATCATTGTTTGAATATAATAATATTGGTTTTGAAGGCGCCTATAAAGCGCCTTCATCAGCAAAAGAATAATAGGATTCAGGAGTTATAATTAATGAATCGAGTAATATGATATCCAGCAATCTTCCGGCTTCTTTTACTTTTCTAGTTATCTGTTTATCGGCTTCGGATGCTGTTAGATTTCCTGAAGGATGATTATGAATAATCATTAAAGATGTAGCATTTGCCTTAAGAGCTGAGGAGAATATTAGTCTAAGGTCTACAACAGTTCCCGCAATTCCTCCAGAAGAGATTTCGTAAATTCCAAGTGCCTTGTGAGCTTGATTTAAAAGTAATATTTTGAACTGCTCGAAGAATTCTATTTTATTATAATCCCAAGCTGAAAGGACTAGTTTATATGCATCTTTTGAAGATTTGATTTGTGGTCTTTCAGAGTTTTTTACTTTTGATTTGTAGATCAGTTCAATTTCAGATACAGTCTGCCAGTTTTGATTTAAAGTTTCCATAATTTCTATATTTTAAATTAATTATGGAACATCCACCGGGAATCGCTTAGCAAGCGCAAAAAGCAACGCAATAAAGCAGGATTTTTTTCCTGCATTTATGGGGGAATTTTTTGCTAGCGCCCGCAGGTGATTCCCTAACTTTGTGACAAAATTAAATAAGATATTAAAAGATTAATCGACTCTTTGAAGTTGGTTAGAAACACTATCTAGTTACTGCGAAAAGTATCAAGGTTTGAACCATACCGTAGTTACATTGCCAAGTCAGAAAGACATTTATCTTATGGACTTTTTTTAATTTGAGCTCAATAGCATAGATTCTTAACCCCTTTTTAGAGGATTTAAAGGTGCTATGTAATAAGATTCGAAGCTCTTATCGCCCACGAAAATCAATCATGAATGGAGGTCCTTACGAACCTGTTTACGAACCATTTTTTGCATGATTTGAAAAAAAATTCGATAAAATAATTTATTTAAACATGTACTTACCTTGAAACCATAAGCTAGTTATCGCAAAGATATTTCTTATATTAGCCTCATCAGAATCTAATTTCTGGCATAAAGACATAATAATTGTTTTCATTACTGCAATTTTAAGACTTACAAACAATTAATCTGAAGTTTTCCTCAGAATCAAAAAACATTTTACTAATGAAACTTTTTAAAGACTTCAAATCGTACAATGATTACATTGGTTTGAACAAGCCATTGGACAACGACATTGACGTTGGATACTACGACCCGCCAAACATGCTTTTGAAATCAGAAGCGGTAATGGTGGATTTTTACAGAATTTCAATCAAAATAAATTTTAAGAGTAAAATTACACCTACAGAGAAACCGATTAATGCTGTGTTTTTCAATAGTCCTGAGTTAGTTTTGACTACAGGCTGGGATGTTGAACCAACATATACTGGAATGTATTTACAGCTTTCCAAAAAAATAATTGAGGAAAACCGTTTTTTATTCAAAACCTATTTAGACTATGGACAACACGAGGCGTTATATTTGACAGAAGAAGAAATAAAAGAGATTAGTCTGGTTTTTAAATTAATGATAAAATATTACGAAAGCGATAAAAAACATTTTGCCGTTCTACTTTCGTATGTTAATGTTTTGGTTTCGTTAGTTGAAGCATTTTACAAAAGACAGTTTTCAACAGATCCAAAACAATATAATCACATCATATCCGATTTTCAACAAAGTTTAATTGATTATTACAATCAACCGGTCTCTCAAATTCCGAATGTTCAATATTTTGCCGATAAATTAGGATTAACCGCTAATTATTTGGGCGATATTGTAAAACATTTTACTCAAAAATCTACACTTGAAACTATTCATGAATTTGTTATCAGAAAAGCAAAAGAGCTTTTGGAACAAAATCCCAAAATGAAAACTGCAGAAGTAGCTTATGAATTAGGTTTTGAATACCCTAACTATTTTTCAAAATTCTTCAAAAAACAAGTTAATCTCACACCGAAAGAATATCGGTTGCAACTTGTCCAAATCAATAATAAAACGCCTTCGTAAGATGGCGTTTTTTGTTATCCGTAATTTGTATCCTTTTTATTAGTGATTCGTTTCCTTTGCTTCCCTATTCTAAAACTAAATTTGTATCATAAAAATTTAGAATATGAAAGACGAAGAAAATTCAAGAAGAAAATTTATTCAACAAACGGCACTTGCAGGTGCTGGTTTATTGCTTGCACCAAATTTATTGTCTGCAGCGAATACTTCATCATATCCAAAACAGATTAACGACTATAGAACAAATAATATGAAAACAAGAAAACTTGGAACTTTGGAAGTTTCAGAAATCGGTCTTGGATGCATGAACATGGTGGGAAACTACAATCCGCCTGCAAATCATCAACAATCTATTAAAACGATACGTACGGCGTTTGAAAATGGAGTACGTTTTTTTGATACAGCAGAAGTTTATGGTCCTTACACAGATGAAAAACTTGTTGGCGAAGCGCTAGAACCTTTTCGCAATGAAGTCAAAATTGCCACAAAATTTGGGTTTGCAATCGATGGTACTGCTGGATTAGACAGCAGACCAGAACGAATCAGGAAAGTTGTTGAAGAATCACTTACGCGTCTGAGAACCGATCATATTGATCTATATTATCAACACCGCGTTGATCCTAACGTGCCAATCGAAGAAGTTTCGGGCACTATTAAAGACCTTATTCAACAAGGCAAAGTTTTGCATTTTGGACTTTCCGAAGCTAGTGCTAAAACAATTCAGCGTGCACATGCCGTTCAAAAAGTATCCGCTGTTCAGTCGGAATATTCATTGTGGACACGTAATGTCGAGTTAAATGGAGTGCTTAAAACCTGCGAAGATTTAGGCATAGGATTTGTCCCGTGGGCTCCTGTTGGTGCAGGCTTTTTGACTGGCAAATACGATACAACCACTAAATTCGATAAAGAATCAGATTTTCGCGCGGGTTTTCCTCGTTTTTCAAAAGAATTTTTACCATTGAACATGCCTATGATAGAGTGGCTAAAAGAGTATGCTAAAAAAAAGAATGCAACTCCAGCTCAAATTGCCCTAGCGTGGTTACTTGCTAAAAGTCCGAATATCGTTCCAATTCCAGGTACACGTACGGAAGAACATTTATTGGAAAATCTTGGCGCGTCAAAAATTCATTTAACAAAAGAAGATATTCAAAGTATAGAAATCTGTTTTACAAAATTCCCAATATATGGCGATCGTATGGGCGAAGCACATATGAGTTCAATTGACTACACTATTTAATTACAAAATCAAGAAATTTTAATAAAAATGAAAAAGGTATTACTAATCAATACACATTTAACGTATCCCAATTGGTCAGAAGGATTATTAAACGATGCTTTCAACCAAAAAGCTAAAGATTTTTTTGAATCAAAAGATTTTGAAATTTTAGAAACGAAAGTAGAAGGCGGCTACGACGCAGATGAAGAAGTAGAAAAGCATCTCCAAGCAGATATTGTCATTCTTCAAACGCCTGTCAATTGGTTTGGTGCGCCGTGGATTTATAAAAAATATGTAGATGAAGTTTTCAATAGCGGATTACATAGTCAAAAGTTTCTTTCAGGAGATGGTAGAACTAGAGAAGATTTAACCAAACAATATGGGACAGGTGGAAAAATGCAAGGCAAAAAATTTATGATTTGTGCTACTTTTAATGCACCCGCTGAAAGTTTTGACAATCCTTTGCAGTCCCTAATGCAAGGAAAAGGAACCGAAGATTTATTTTTAAATATTACAAGTAATTATCGTTTTTGTGGTGTAGAAATTTTAAAAGGTTATAACTGTTTTGATATTTTTAAAGATGGTGATATTGCTAATGATTTACTACAATACCCTCAACATTTAGAAAAAATTATAGGTTAACAATTATAATCAAGCTTGAGGGATTCGAACCAATAATCGCTGTAAATTCAGGTTTTATCAATCTTAGAACAAAATCAAAATACTTTTCGAACCAAAAAAAACCTCCAAAATCAAATGACTTTTGGAGGTTTTTAAATTATGGTGGTCCTTAACAACCTGTTTACGAACCATTTTCTACAGGATTTGAAGAAAATTTCTTTGAAGTAAATGATGTTTTAATAGAAAAATAAGGCTACACTTTTTAAGAATCATAAATCTTTTACCAATTTTAAATTTATTTAAAAAGAAATTTCTATAATTTCATTTTTGCTTTTATTTCATTTATCCAAATTAAATTATTATTATCATGAAAATAGGGATTTTGAATTATTTGAGTATATTTTCTAGCGAATAGAATTTTATTAAACCCTTCCTTGTCATCAAAAAAGGCTTTTATAACTTTCTTTTCTTTTGTTGTTAAATCAAATATGTTTGCTGAATAGTGCTCATCATCTTGAAATGCTTTGCTTTGAAATAGTATTTTTAGACTAGAGTACTCGTCAGTAAATTCTTGCAATGTATGGTAGAAAACTTTCGGATTTAGGCAATCTTCAATTTCTGTAGGAGGATTAACTAAATTATTTGTTACTTCGACAAGAACAGAATTATCTTCTTTAAGCAATAATCGCTCAAAGAATAAATTTTTGTCACTCACATAATCTTTTATTTCAAGTTTTTCTGCATCAGTATCAATTAAACAGTAAACTTTTCCTTTTATGTTATAATCAGGATCTTTTATTGGAACTGATAAGTATGAATATATTTTTTTTACTTCTTTGTATCCTCCTACAGGTAAAATTCTTAATTTTTTAGTTTCAATTTCTTTTCTAAAATAATAGTCGAAATATATTTTTTCAGATTGACCTTCACAAACAATCCAATTGAAAGCTTTTTCACTCATGATTGAATGTATAATTGATTGAACTAAATCGTTATAACTTTTTATGTTGTAGTCAATCGGTAATGGTCCTTTATGAAGTTTTTTGCTATGTAAAATATTTTCTCTATAATTATAAAGATTAAGGAAATTACAGGAGATTTCGTTTTTGGAATTCTTTTTTATTGCAGTTGCACTACCGTTAGTTATTATTGGTAAAAAGCCATACCAATGAGTAGAAACAATTATTTGATGGTTATCTTTGCTTACATTAAATAATTTATCAAATTGGTCATAACAATTTGATATGTGTAATGAAGCTTCAGGTTCATCAATTGCTAGTATAATATTACTTTCCCTATCATTATTTTTTAATAAAAAAGAATAGGCAACATCTATTAATGCCTTTCGCTTTTCGCCGGAACTTAGTTCCGAAACCGGAATTGATTTAGAATTATTATCTACTTTTTTATTTAAAACTTTAATTGAGAAATAAGCCTCGATAATTTTAGAAACTAAATCGGGAGTTGTTAGGTTGTTTTTATGATGTCCCTTATAGTGGTATATTTCTAAGACCTCCTCTATTTCTTTAACAAATTTATCTAAATCTTTATTGATTTGAGTAACCGTACCCGGCTTGATTGCTTTTTCAATTTCTTTTTGGATGTTTTTATCCATAAGTTTTTGCATATCTTGAGTTTCTAACTTAGTATAAGTTTGGACATCAGTTTCAACAGGTACATATATGTAAGAATAATGACTATATAAATATTCGTAAAATCCTTTAAAATATCTTTGAAGTTCAAGATCATCATAAGAAACATTTGGTTTCTCGTTAATAAAAGTTAATTGATTACTAAAAGAGCCAAAATATATTCCAGTATCATTGTATTTTTTTCCTGCGAGAAGTAAAAAATATTCCTCTTGATCATAGATGTTTTTTAGACTATCTCTATGTTTGTAGAAATCATCAAAAAACTTTCCTTTTGTTTTATATGTTGTATTCCAAAGAAATGTAGAAAGTTTTTGAGCCTTTTCAAAATACTCTAATTCTGCCTTAAGTTCATTTTTAAGTTTTTCTTTTTTAATAAGAAATACTGGAAGAATATATGGGAAATTTTCGCCACTTATTCCTTCTGATTTAGCTTCATTGTTTATCGGCCAGTCAACCGCACCTTTTCGGTTAAAACAACAGTCAATTGCCTCTAAAATTGAACTTTTACCACAACCATTCTCGCCAATTATACTTGAAAAATTTACTCCTTCCGAGAGGGGGATATAATTTATACTTTTATATATTTTGAAATGTCTTAAAAAGATCGAAACTATCATTTAAATTGGTTATGAGATTAGGTTTTATTTCTGCGAATGTAGGAAAATATTTGTACACAATTCCATTTAATTTTTAACACTGGTTTTCATTTTTTGGTTAGATTATTCCTTAATAGATGTTGAATTGCTTATTATATAGTCAAATAAAAAAGCTCTTGATTTCTCTGAAAATTTGCATAGGATGGTACGTCATTGCGAGCTATTCGAAAAGAATTACTGAAGTTTTAAAATGAATTTTTTTTGCGGTAAACTAGTTAGAATAACCTTAAAATAGTTTGTACATAGAGAAATATTTTAGTAGCATAAGGTTCTCTGTAAGAAAAACATGTATATTTGAAAGTATGTGAAACATTAAGCGGGCTAATACTCCTTATTATGAAGTAGGTCTTTGGCAAATTATATTCAACTATCATTTTGATAACTAAAACTATGAATTATATATTAAGTCAAATTAATAGAAAAATAAATTTTCTGCAATCTGAAAATCAAACAATCGATTTGAAGATTTATTATCAAACTAAATTTGAGTTTTATCTCATTTTAATTTTGGGATATCTATGGAATAAAAACCTTTCAAAAATTGATATAGATGATAAAGAGTATATCTTAACAAATATTCTTAAGCCATCGATCGGCACTGTCGTTTCACTAATTCGTAAATTGGATTTGGAAAATGAATTTTTTGGAAATAGAAAGCTTAAGAAATTGAATCTAATTATCGATGAATATCCAAATTTTCGTAATGAAAAAATTGGACATGGTTATTCTTATGAGGATGATGTTGAGGATTATAATAAGTTTTTTGTCAAATTTTTTGATATTATAGACGAAGTTAGCGAGGTTGCGCTATTGGAGGAGTTTGACATTATTAAGGTTACAAAAGAAGAAATTGGTCACTACAAAGGAATTGCTTACAAACCTGATGGAGCAAATTATTTGTCATGGTCTTGTCCCAAAGAAATAGCTGAATTTAAAACAGGAGAAATTTACATTTTTGTAAGTAACCAATATTTTAAAATCTCGCCATTTATAATGATTGAAAATGAAAATGAAATTTACACCTTTTGTGCTATTGAAGAAAAGTTGACTGGAAGAACGAAATTCAATAAAATTTTAAAAACAGGTCATTTTGTTACAGAAATTTTAGATTTTGAAAAACTTTCGATTAGTTCAGATTCATTTAAAAGAAAATCTGCAAATGGGACAGTTATTAATATGTTCGAAAATAATTTTAAAAAATTCATAGATATTGGAGTTGCTAAACAAGTTATCACATTCCTTGAAAAAAATCGTTCATCTGTATTTGCGACAATTTGGGGTCATGGTGGTGTCGGTAAAACCGCTTCAATTCAAAGGGTGTGTGAAATCCTTTGTAATCAAGATCGAAAACTTTTTGATTACATAATATTTTTGTCGGCTAAAGACCGCTTATACAACTACTATCAAGGTAAAATTAGTCCAATTAAAGATGGTATCACTTGCTTAGAAGATTTAATTTTGAAAGTCAACACGATCCTTTTTGGAGGTGCTAATCTTGAAACAGCATCTTTAAAAGAATTTCAAGGAAAATTATTTATTATCATTGACGATTTCGAAACTTTTTCAAAGGACGAAAAAGAAAAAATCATTTCTTTTATAAAAGAACTCGACATAGATCATCACAAAGTTGTATTGACAACGAGAGCTGCTACTCTCATTACAGGCGAAGAAATTCAAACTAAGGAGTTGAATGAAGATGAATCTATTACTTTTTTGCTTGAAGCAATGAAAAATGAAATTCCCGAATTCAACACTACCATTTTACAGAAAGAATTAAAAAATAAAGAGACGCGTAAGAAGGTTTTTGAAATAACGTCTGGACGTCCTTTATTTCTTTTACAACTTGGAATTTTTGCAGCGCAAAAAGGAAACTTAACAGAGGCATTAACAGTAGAAATAAAGTCTACGAAAGAAGCAATTAATTTTTTGTATGATCGCTTATATGACTACTTGTCGACTGATGCAAAAAATATGTTTTTAGGTATTAGCTTATTAGTTAATGAAAATGATTTATCTGGACTTTTAGATAATTTAAAATTTATTTTGGGAAAGGAAGACAAAGAGGAAGAATTTCAAAATTCTTTGAGTGAGTTAGTAAAACTTAAAATTGTAATTCTTTCTGACAAGGATTTTTTTAGGGTATATTCACCTGAAATATACAAATTAATGACAGTTTATTATCAAAACAAAGGGCCTGAATACGATGCTAGCATCACTAATAGGTTCAATTTAATTTTGACTAATAGAAATGCGCCTACAGAAAAGGCACTACTAGAAAATGCTAATGCTAGCCGTTTAGTTGATACTGAATTAGAAGTTGAAAATAAGTTTCGATATATTTTAAATAGAGAAAAAACACCATACGAAATTAAACTTTCAGCAATATTTAATTTTGCAAACTATTTATTAACTTACAGAAATAAGCCCGAGAAAGCTTTAAAACTTTACCATGATTATTTTTTAGTTTTTCAAAAAAATCCCAATTACATACGTAATTATTCATCATGTGCATGGGGAGTAAATACAACCGAATCTAAATATAATGCTGTGCAAATTATACAAGATTTTTTTGCAACTAAGCCTAAATTGAAGAATGATGAATATCTCGATTTGTTGGGTATATTATTGACTTATAGAGGATCAATTGTAGTAACTGAAAGAGACGATCTTAAACAGAAACTTAGGGTTAGGGAAATCGCAAAAAATAAATATGAGTTACTTTTTAATGAGCAGAAGGATAGATTTAACGAAATTTTTATTTACCCAGGCAAGCATTTGTATAAATTAGTAAAAGAACTTGATCTAATGTCTTTGTCTCCAATTTGTAGAAATTCGGTATTAGATGGTTTAACTCATTTCATAGAGGTAGCTATTAGATTGAATAAAAGAAATATTGGTAAAGAAATATGTTATAAGGTTATAAATGAAATGCCTCATAACTATCATAACGCATTCATATACAAATTGAACAAAATTTCCTATATTGAAAATCCTGAAAAATTTGAAAATGATTTTAATAATGTAATAGAAGCAACATCAACAAGTGATCTGGCAATCAAATTAAAAGAAGCGCTTATTATAAAACAATAAAACTATTTCATTGATTACAATTTCTAACAATTATCGCATCAGGATGCAAGCAGAAGAGGTACAATCAACGAATGGGCGTGTTAGCAAAAAATAAAAGTAAGGTTAAGAGTTAATCAATCTCTGCTTAACCTCCCTAAATACCTTTTCGCAATCTTCTTTTTTTCTTTTGCTTAAGTTGTTTTGGTAAGTAATCATTTGTGTTTTCAAGACGCAGTAAAATATCAATAGAATTATCTTTTAAATAGTCTGCTGAGTCTAGATTTTGAGCGTTTTCAGAATAAAGAGAATGTTGTCTTTGAAATTGTTTTTCATCATAGGAAATACTTTGGTCACATTTTTCCGAAATTCCTTTTGCGCTAAACTGTTTCCCTAGATCACTGCCATTAAAAACAGAATGAGTTTTATGATCAATGTACGTTATTCCATAAAGTTGTCCATCTTTGCTTTTTCTTAAAACCATACTAATACCTTCACTTTCCAGTTTGCCGGATAATTTCTCAGGAGATTTTATTTTTTCTTCATAGAAAGCCATTCGTACAGCATTTTTTACATGACTTTTATGTGATTCTTTTTTTATCTCATTAATCTTAAATCTTTCTTCCAGAAATTTTAAAGTCGGCTTACTGTAAAAATCACTTGCCTTGATTGGCACTCCAACTGGTTTCAAATCTTTATCAAGTATCTTATAAAGCAGTCCTTTGTTTTTAAAAACTCTGGATCCTTCAGTTCCCCTATCTACATGGACATTATACAGGTTTAAAATCGCATTGAGTTCTGGAAAGCTTGAATATTTATATTCAAATAACACTTTGTTTAAAACTCCATTGATAGCCTTTTTGGACTCTGCTTTTCCATATTCTACTTTGCGGTTTGCAATTTGCTGTAAAGAAAATTGTTCTTTTGTTTTTCTACCTTCCGCTTTAACAAGACCGAATGTATTCTCTATTTCTTTTCTTGCAGGTTCTGATTTTCTAATCCCTAACAAATGAAGATCGATCCTTTTTCCGTCTCTTTGAATATTATTTGTAATCAAGTGCAAATGAGGATGTCCCGCATCATAATGCTGGTAAATCAGATAAGGTTGTTTTCCAAATCCGATTTTTTCCATGTAAATTTTTGCAATTTCATTAAGTTTTTCTTTAGAATGGTTTTCCGAAGGATCAAAATTTAATGATATGTGTACCGCGTTTCGCTTAACGTTTTCGTTAAGCGAAGCCTGTTTTACAAAGCGGTTGAGTTTTAAGGTAAAATTTAGCCTGTCGAGTTCCAGAGGAAAATTAATAGCATTTATACATTCTGCTTTTCCTTCTTTTACTTTTATCTCATTGTAGTTTAAAATACGCTGTACTGAATTACTGGTTTTTATAACTGCAACCATTGCTCTGAGAATTTTTGAGAGTGTATTTTAATTTCCTCCATTTTTTCGAATAGTTTCTTTTTATCTACTTCAAACCAGAATACCTGCGTTTTAAATTCGGATATAGTCTTAAAAGAATTCATCTTTTTAGCAATCTGATTGATGTTGTTTCCTATTGAATTAAGCTCATTATTGAGCGTCATTGTTTCTTCGATATAATCATCAAAGGAAGCATTCCTGTATGTGGTTACAATGGGTTTGTTAAACAAGTGCCTTCTTATATGATCACTTAATTTGCGGCAGGTACTTGCTCTAAATCTTTTTTCCAGTTCGTCATACTCAAAGGGAGTTAATCGCAATCCTACAATTCGTGTTCTGTTTGAATTTTCTCTTTTCATCATCTTTCATTTTCATTGTTTTCAAACTCTTTTTTTCTAGTGTCTCCATCACCGAGTTCCGAGGTAATAGGTGGCAAGATAGGCGGTTGTTTAACAACCGTTCATCTTGCCAGACCACAGGAACGAGGTGGTCTTAGAGATTTTTTAAAGTCTGATACTAAATTAAAATGAAGTTTTGGCAATTCCTATCATGACCATATTTTGCCTATGATAGCCGTGAGCGGTAAAATTTAAAACATATTATAAAAAAGAAAAAAGGAAAAAAAAGAAAGCAGTTATATAATGGATATTATGCAAGTAAGGCGCTATAAGTCCCGAAGGGTGACAAGTTAAGGAACGAGACTTGTCATTATGCGCGCCTTATTTGCATAATATCCAATAACTTTGGCTTACTTTTTAGTCCTTTGATAGATCCTATTAGGATACACATTCTAAAAAGTTTTAGCACGACCAATAATTTAATTTAAATAAGAAATTAGTTTTTGTAGCGCTTTAAATTTACAGCGTTAAAAGAATATGAAATCATTAAATAACTCCATAAAGCAAGTTTATTTTCATCTTGAATTTTTGGAAGATATTTCATAGCATCAGTGGAGTGATAGAGAGAAAAAGCATAATTAATTTCTAACTCTTTTAGTGGTATATATTTTAGTGAAATATCATTTTCAAATCCAAGAAATTTTGTCATTCCCTCATCTGAACTATTTAGAAGGGGGTATTGGGTGTAAAAAAGATGGAAGTCAGAACGAAGAGATAGTTTGGTGTTTAAGGGGATTATAGTAAATAAATATGGATTGACTAGACCTTTTCCATTAACATCATTTGGAAAACGAGTAAAGACATTCATATTTCCATTGAATTTCCATGTAACACCATATAAAACATCAAAATCTCCAGAGCTACTACTAGAAAGTTGAGAACTGCTTCCGCTAATTATTTCAGCACCTAAACGCCAAGTAGATTTTTGTAATGACAATTTGATTTCAGGTTGAAAATAGTAAGCTAGTAATTTTTGACCTTTTACATTACGACCAAACTGAAAATAAGAGTTTAAAGTATAATACCATTGTTTCTTTTTAAATTCTATTCTTCCACCAGTGGTTGCACGAGTGTATAAGTGCCTCGAATTCGTATTTTCTAAAAAATCAACAATATTCATCGAATTGAATGAAAAACCTTTATCAGTAATATAACTGAAATTATTTACTAACATATATTTATATTTATTGGAAGCAACAGGAGAATAGGTCGACTCAAATTCATTACTATAGTTTCTTGTAAATAAAAAGAAAAAATCATTAGAAAAATATTTTGAAGATTTCATTATTCGTATTCCTTCATGAGCTCTGCCTTGCTGTGCCCAGGGTGCATCTGAGAACAATCTACCATTATCTAATAAAATACTCTGTCTTCCCAATCTTATGTTTATTGACTTAAACCTAGTCTCAAAAAATAGTTGGTAAAAATTGATACTTCCAACTTTGGAAGCTTTATTATTTTGATCCCAAAGATGAATTTCCTGCAAATCAGATTTTATAAGCCATTTTTCTCTTGCGTATTGCATAGAAATTCTACTTCTCTGTGTGATGTAAAAATAAGGATCTATTGAATCGTTGGGAGGAAGAATATAATTTGAAGTGTATTCAGCTCTCGGTCTTATTTCTATGTTCATTAAGAACTGTTGAGATAGGCTATCTGTTTCTTGTGCACTTAATTGAATAATAAACACAAGGAAAAAGAACAACGAGAGATTTTTTTTTACTGGCGTTATAATATTCATACTTCTTATATCCTATAGAATTAGTGTGTAAAAGTAATGATTGTATAATCAATTGCAATAATACGACTCACTTTGTTAATATTTATTTAAATCTATTTTGTTAAAAAAAACTGCTAAAAAGTTGATGTCTGAAATCTTACAAAATGTTTAGCAAATAGTTTAGGGGGGTTATGTGACTTATATATTTTTTAAATGGAAAAGAGACTCCATGGAGTCTCTTTCTGAATTAATATATCTTTTAGAAAAGGTTATTTTCCTTTTAGTAATTTTTCTAAATATTCAACTTTATCTTTTTCGGCTTGCACTAAGCGCTCATATAATTTTTTATTTTCCTCATAAGCTTCAATCAATTTATCTAAAGGATTGAATGTGCAGTTGTAATTTAATGAAGAAGAATTGTCATGATATGTGTTTCCAATAATATTGAAAACAGTTTCATCGCTATAGTTTTTAATTGCTTCTGCAGAAACACCTAAAACTTCTGCAATTGCATTAAGTTTTTCATCGTCAACAATTTCGCTTCCTTCAATGTTGGAAACTGATTGCTGACTAACGCCAATAGCAATTGCTAAAGCTTCCTGCTTCATTCCTCTAAGCTCTCTGATTCGGCTTATATTTCTTCCAATATGTTTTGGTTTTGTAGCTGTGTTCATAGTTCAAAGATATTTAAAATTCCTTAAAATTTTCTGTTTTGGTAAAACACAAGCGTTCATTTGTGTTATACAATTCCCTTTAGTTCGGTACGGTACAATCAATTGCTTACTTGCTATGTATTAAACAAAAATACAATTTTTCAGACAAGTATTAATTAAAAAAGTAAAATTATGAAAACAATTGACAGCACAGGATTGCAATTAATCAGCACCATTATTATCGAAAGAATCTCAACAAGCGGTATTTACTGCTTTGGAGAAAAAAAGAAAATTCAGGCAGTTCAGAATCCTTTTCAGGAATCTCTATCCAAGCAGAAAGAGCACACACATTTTTATTTATTGGTCATTACTAATGAAATTATTGAAAATGCTTCATGTGATATTGCCGATACAATTAAGACAAAAACAGACGGACGTTATACAGTTACTCTACTTCTTCATAAAACTACGTCAGTACGATTTTTAGCACCTCATAAAATGTTTTTCTTTCATGAAGCATTAACTAAAAGCCAGATGGTATATGAACATGTGAATGTACCTCCAAATATTGCCTTTGATGAAATACCCATACGCAATTTAGAATCTATACGCTCGCATTGGAACAATAGAAAAAGAATTGCTGAGGTTTATCTTGAAAGTAAAAATCAGATTGATGGAAGCGACACAGAGGTTATACAGGAAGCAATGATGCATAGTGCTGTTGAGCAATTATGCTTAGGGCTGATTGATGTTTTTCTAGGATATAATCCCAATCATTTTTCTATTGCCTATTTATTTGACCTGTGTGAAATTTTCACAGACTTAACTTCCGAGATATTTCCCCGCAATACTCAAGAGGACAAAAAGCTTTTTGATCTTATAAAAGCACATCCAAGCAAACTTCGTTGGACTAGATTGAAAACAATGAATTTTCTTCATACGGAATTATTGCAGAAAAGATGTAATCTCTTTCAACAAAAAGCAATTGAATTGGCAGAAGCAGAATTAAATCGTTTGGAAAGTTTAAAATTTAAAAACTAAAGTTATGGAAAGAGATGAAAAAGATTTGCGCAGGGACTTTGTGAGCCTTATGAATAGAATTAATTATTTTACAAAGTTAAAGCCGGATCAGGAGAAAGAAAATTCGTTTGTTGTAGAACTAAAAGTTTCAGGTTATAATGAACTAAGTTTAATGATAGCAGATTTGCTTAAAGTTAGCATTCTGGCTTTAGAAAGTGATCCTCCTTATGTTTCAGAGCTGATACGAAATCCCGAGATAAATGTATTGGGAATAATAGAATTAGTTCTTCAATTAATGCCACAGAGAGAATTTGAAATATTTGATGAATTGCATCAGTTTTATCTAAGTCAAAAGCTTGACTCAATTGCCGAGAGCTAATAATTGAGAAAATTGACTTTTATCATGAGTAAATTTTACTTATGACTATCAGTATTTTAGATTTTATCTTTGTAGTATCCCCACCATATTTTGATGGGGATAAAATGAAAAATAGGGAGTAGCTTTATAGCGATAAATGAAAGTTGAACAAAAAAGACCAGTGATGGTCTTTTTTTAATGAAGAGGAATTTTATAATGAAAAACGGAGCAACGGATGAGAAGAGAAGAATCACCCGAGGGAAAACTTTTGTAAATTTACAAATTGAAAAACAGGGGGTTAGGTTTGATGAAAGAGAAAGGATTGTTTGTGATGCAGAAAAAAAGCCCAAAACGAATGAAGGGAAATTAACAATTGAAGAATTAAGAAGATGCAGAGGTTTTGAAGAAATTTCAGAATCAGATGGAAATGAAATAATTGAAAGCTTATTTCAATTAGCGATGATAGTTTATAATTTTAAAATGTAAAATTATGGGAATTGAAAGTTTTAAAAAATTTCAAAAAGAGAAATTAGCCCAAAGAGCTGAGGTAAAAGAAATTTGGGGTTATACAAGAGTAAGTTCCAAATTACAGCTGGTAAACAACAGCCTTGAAGAACAACGTATAGAAATAATACAATTTGCTTCTAAAAATGGATATACACTCAAAAACATACTTGGGGGTACTTACGAAAGTGCATCTGGGGATTTTACCAGAAAAGAGTTTACAAGATTATTAGAAGAGGTTAAAAGCGCAAAGCAGAAACCTTTTGCAATAGCTATCAAATTTATCAGCAGGTTTTCCAGAACTGGTGGCAACGCTATTAGTATTGTCCATGAACTGGTGGATAAACTAGGCGTGCATTTAATTGAAACTTCTTCAGGTCTCTGCACTAATGATGAATACAGCAAACTTGATATTTACAGCAAGCTTTTAGATGCCAGAAGGGAAAATATGGACAGATTGGAGAAAACAATTCCTGGCATGAAAGCACTGCTAAGGTCAGGAAACTGGCTTGGGAAAGCCCCCAGAGGTTACACGATGAGAGGAAAGAAGGTAGGAGATTATTCCTTAATGCAGGAAAAGCAGTCTATCACGATCAATCTGGAGGGAGAGATTTTAAAAAAGGCTTGGAAATGGAAGCTCGCAGGAGAGAGGGATTTTGTAATAAGAGAGAAACTAGAAAAGCTTAATTTAAATATTACAAAACAATCACTAGGCTCTATGTGGAGAAATCCATTTTACTGCGGAATATCTGTCAATGCACTTCTTGAAGAGCCAGTGAAAGGAAACTGGACAGGTTTAGTGAGTGAGGAGAATTTCCTGAAAGTTGACGCGATGCTCTCCGAAAGTAAAGTGCCAGTTAAAGAATACTCCAAAAGCAAGATCAATGAGTTCAGACCATTGACAGGTTTTTTAAGATGCGAATGCGGAAGCCTTCTCACAAGTTATGTGGTAA